>PJUB01000045.1_pt1 | contig 151389 bp, 132 predicted proteins | sample 1512141 | NCBI WGS metagenome assembly PJUB01 (sample SAMN08177677, study PRJNA422409) | Soil metagenome, whole genome shotgun sequencing project. | isolation source: Soil enriched on filter paper: alkali lignin treatment | place: USA: Madison | collected 2015-01-15
CACGGGAATACGACTTGCCCTAATTTGGCACCCGAGCCGTACCGGTCTCCCGCACATGGAAATAGCCCAGATCGGCAAACAAGGCCAAGGCGGCAGTGAACTCCGCGACGAGTGGGAGTTCATTCGCCGCTACATGGAAGAAGGCCCGCACGCCGTCCCCCGCCCTCGCCTGAGCACCCAACTGCCCTCACCCATCCAGGCCTTCAGCGCCCAGTTCGAAGGCCTTGGTCGCTTCTTCCGCAAAAGCAGTTGGCTGTTCAAAGTCGTCCTGCTCATGATCTGGCCCGCCTTCGTCATCGTAGGTACCGGCCATTGGCTCAGCCTGCTGCTGTGCTGGCGACCACGTTGGCCAAAGGTCATCCGCGAGGCGGGTATGCCTGGCAAACCCGTCCCACCGGTGACGACCCTCAGCGACTACCCGCCGGCCATTCAAGAACGCCTGCTCGCCAACGCCGATCGCTGGCAGCTCAAGCCTGGCAAGCGTCCGGAGAAAAAACCACGCAAACCGCGGACGTCGAAGTCGAAGGGTGCACCGGCCCCATGATGTTCAAAATTCGACCGTGTACCCCACAATCACCCGGTTCTCATCCGCTGCATCGGCAAAGTTCGAGCGCATGCTCGCATTTCGCCAGCGCAGCGACACATGCCTGAGTGGCCCCGACTGCACCACGTAGGTGATATCCGTGGTGCGCTCCCACTCCCGCCCTTCTCCATCGTCTGTCGCCAGGGCTCTGCCCTTCACGCTGGCTATACGCTGCGGCTCCACCTGGTCGCCCTTCACATAACGCACATTGAACGTAAGCCCCGGGATACCCAAGGCGGCGAAGTTGTAGTCGTAGCGCAGCATCCACGCACGCTCGTTGGCCAAGGCAAAGGTGCTGACCTGCTGTTCACTGAACAGGTAGGTATCGGTACCGCCCACATAGGCGTACGCCGTGTCACCGCTCACCTTCTGATAACCACCACTGAACGTGTGGCCCTGAATGCTGTAGCCGACGTTGGTGCTGAGGGTCTGGTTGTCGACTTCACCCAACAATGCCCGGCCTTGCTGGCGAGCATTGAACCAGCGCCACTCGGTGAAGACATCCCCCGGCCCCAGGCGGGTCTTAAACTTGAACCCGGCAAAATCACGGCGGAACAGGTCCTCCAGCTTACTGGTGTGCAGGCTGAAAGTCAGGTTGTTCAGGGGTTGGTAGTCCGCACCAACGTAGTAAAGCCGGTCACTGGTGACTGTTGCCGAATAGGCCCCTTGCTGCGCCATGGCCGTCAGGTCTTCGTAGTCAGTGGAGTCGCGCAACTTGGTGGCATCGACTTGCAGCAAGGTAAAGGTAAACCGGTCCAGATCCTTGCTCACCAGCTGCGCACCGTTGAACCACTGGGGGAACAGCCGGCTGTTGTTGGACGCCAGCAGCGGCAATTGCGGGCTCAGGCCGCCGACTTTCAGTTCGCTCTGCGCCAGCCTGGCCTTGAAGGTAGCCACGGCCTTGGCGTAGTCATCCGCCGCTCGTTTGTCGCTGCCCCGTGGCAGCAGGCCGGTGCCACTGCGGTCGGGCGAGGAGTCCAGCTTGAACCCAAGCATGCCCGCCGCATCCACGCCGAAGCCGACCACGCCGTCGGTGTAGCCAGACTGCAAGCGCAGCAGAAACCCTTGGGCCCATTCCCCGCGCCGGGATTGCGTGGCGCTGTCACCGTGAAAGTCGCGGTCGAAATAGAAATTGCGCAGTTCCAGGCTACCGCTGCCGTCATCGACGAAGGCAGCCTGGGCGGTTTGGCAGGCGCAGCAAAGCGCCGCGAGCATCAGCGATGCTCGCCGGAAACGGATGATCATGGGTGTGCCTTGTTCTTGTTGTTCGAAGACTCAGCGCCAATCAGCTTTTGGGGTTGCGCACGTAGCGCATCACCACCAGGCAGGCGATCAGGATCAGCGGGGCGATCGACAGCATGCCCATGTAGGTGCTGCCGGTAAGGTCATTGATCTTGCCCACCATCACCGGTGCGACGATACCGCTCAGTTGCCCCACCGAGTTGATCGCAGCGGTGCCTGTGGCGATCGCAAGCCCCGAGAAGGTCGACTGGGGAATGGTCCAGAAGATCGGGATGGCGATAAAGGTGCCTGCGGTAGCCAGCACCAGTGCGGCCATCATCGCCATTGACGAGTCGGAAAACAGGCACGCCAGCAGATAGCCGATGGCCGCTGCAAGCAGGCAATACACCAGGTAGCGCTTGCGTTCACCGGTACGGTCGGAGCGCCGGGTCAGTAGCACCATGCCGATACAGGCCACCGCATAGGGTAACGCCGACAGCACGCCGACCCAGAGCATGTCCTGCACGCCCGATGACTTGATCAGGTGTGGCATCCAGAAGTTAAGGCCATAGGACGCGGTTTTGACCACGTAGTAGATGAACGCCATGATCGCGACTTCACGGGTCAGCAGTACCCGCCAGAGCGAGCCGAGGATGGGTTTTTCGGTGCGTTTGTCCTGGGCCAGGTTTTCCTTCAGCACGTCTTTCTCTTCACGGCTCAACCATTTCGCCGCGTCGATGTCGCGGTCCAGCTTCCTCAGCACCAGCAGGCCCAGCACCACGCAAGGCAGGCCGGACATCAGGAACAGCCAGTGCCAACCGGCCAGGCCCAGCACGCCGTCCATTGTCCCCAGCAAAAAGCCTGCTGCCGGGCCACCCACCGCGCCGGCCAGCGGCACGGCAAGGAACCACAAACCATTCATCTTTGCCAGGTGTTTGCGGGGGAACCAGCACGCCAGGTAGAACAGGATCGCCGGACCGAAACCGGCCTCCATCACCCCGATGAGAAAACGCAGGAAGTACAGGGTGTACTGGGTATAGGCAAACACCAATGCAGCCGTGGCGAGGCCCCACGACACCATGATCCGGCAGATCCAGGCCGGCGCACCGTAGCGTTTCAGGCCCAGGCTGCTGGGCACCTCGAACAATACATAGCCGACGAAGAACATGCTTGCGGCCAGGCCATAGGCGGCATCGCTCAAGCCCAGTTCCTGCTGCATCTGGGCTTTGGCGAAACTGATGTTGATACGGTCGAAGTACGAGAACAGGAAGCAGATGATGGCCAGCGGCATGATGCGCCAGGCCACACGGCGGTAAAGCAGCAGTTCGTTGATGTGGCTGTCGGTGCGCTCACGCGCCAGTTCGCCGGTCATGGCAACCATGGTGGATCTCCATTCTTGTAATTATTGGAGAGCAGCAGCGCCTCGGCGGGCGCCACTTGCAGGGTTTTCAGCGGATGCGGATCAGCTTTTCCTTGAAGGCCTGGCCTTTGCCAACGTATTCGGTGGCGTTGCGCCGCATGGCGGCGATAGCGTCCGGTGTCAGTTCGCGCACCACCTTGGCCGGCGCCCCCAGGATCAACGAGTTGTCCGGAAACACCTTGCCCTCGGTGACGATTGCGCCAGCACCGACCAGGCAGTTATTGCCGATGACCGCGCCGTTGAGCACTACCGCCTGGATGCCAATCAGCGCCCCGTCACCAATGGTGCAGCCATGCAGCATGGCCTGGTGGCCGATGGTGACGCCCTGCCCCACGGTCAGCGCAAAGCCTGGATCGGCATGCAGCACCGCGCCTTCCTGTACATTGCTGAACCGGCCAATCCGGATGGGTTCGTTGTCTCCGCGCAGCACGGCCTGTGGCCACACGCTGACACCTTGTTCGAGGGTAACGTCCCCGATCACGCTGGCATCCTCGGCAACGAATGTTTCCGGGTGCAGGCTGGGCGCAAGGGTGTCGTATTGATAGATCGCCATCTCAAGCCCCCCTCACGCCGCGTCGTCGGTTTTCAGCACACCCGCCGCGCACAGCTCGGCAATGTGTGCATCGCTATAGCCCAGGTCGCGCATCACCTGGCGGGTGTGCTCGCCAATCCGCGCAATAGCTCGGCGCGGCTGCAGGCGCTGGCCGTCCAGCGACAGCGGCAGCAATGGCATCGGCGTGTGGCTGCCGTCTTCCAGTTGCAAGTCGGCCATGCCGCCGCTCTGTTGCAGGTGCGGGTCATCGAACAATTCTTCCGGGCGGCGGATGGGGGCGAAGGGAATGCCATTGGCTTCCAGCTGCAATGCCAATTGCCCGGCGTTCAGCGGTGCGAATACCTCGGCCAGGTGCGCGAGCAAGCGCGGCCGTTGCAACACACGGTCGTTATTGCTGGCGAGTGTCGGGTCATCCAGCAAGGCCGTCTGCCCCAGTAACTGGCACAGCGCATGCCACTGCCCTTCACCGGTGGCGGCGACAAACATCTGCTCGCCACCGGCGAAGGTGAACACGTCGTAGATGGCCCAGGCGCTGATACGGTTGGGCATCGGCGCCGCTGCCTCGCCAGTGACCACGTACTGCTGCATGTGCTGGGCGGCCAGCAGCACGCAGTTCTCGTACAGGGCGCTTTGTACCTCGCGGCCGGTGCCGCTGGTGTGGCGCTCGTTGAGCGCGGCCAGCACACCAATGGCACCGAACATGCCGCCCATGATGTCGTTCACCGAGCTGCCCGCGCGCAGCGGGCGGCCTACCGGCCCGGTCATGTAGGCCAGGCCGGCCATCATCTGCACCACCTCGTCCAGCGCCAGGCGGTTGTCATAGGGCCCGCTGAGGAAGCCCTTGTGCGAGGCGTAGATCAGCCGAGGGTTACGCTGGCGAAGCGCGGCGTAGTCCAGGCCCAGCTTGCGCATGCGCCCGGGCTTGAAGTTCTCGATGAACACGTCAGCAGTGTCGATCAGTTGCAGCACGGCCTCACGGCCCTCAGGCGTTTCGACGTCGACGGCGATGCATTGCTTGTTGCGGTTGAACGTTCGGAAAAAACCCGCCCCTGCGCCCAGCAGCCGGCGTGTGCCATCGCCACGCACCGGTTCGATCTTGATCACTTCGGCGCCAAGGTCACCGAGGATCATGCCGCAGGTCGGGCCCATGACCATGTGCGAAATCTCGACGACACGAATGCCGTCCAAGGGAAGTCTGGACATCGTGATATTCCTCGTGCGTGCGGGTCAGGCGTGGTGGGCTGCATTGGCGAAGTTGAGCGGCAATCCGGCGCGGGCAATGCAACCGTAAAGTGGCTCGTCCGGCAGCGCCTCACTCAGTACCCGGCGCGACTCGATCAGCGCAGGCAGGTCGATATCCGTGTCGTAGCCCATGCTCTGCAGCATGAACACCAGGTCTTCGGTGACGGTATTACCAGACGCGCCAGGGGCAAACGGGCACCCCCCCAGGCCAGCCAGCGAAGCGTCCAGCTCGCGGATGCCCTGTTGCACCGCAACCAGGCTGTTGGCCAGGGCCAGGCCACGGGTATCATGGAAATGCGCGGCCTTTAGACGGTCACCGGCAAGCGCACGCACAGCCTGCAGCACCTTCGCCACCTGGCCCGGGTTGGCGTAGCCCGTGGTGTCGCCTAACGAGACCAGGTCACAACCGGCTTCGATCACGTGGCGGGTCAGTGCGCAGAGGTCGGCCAGCGGCACTTCACCCTGGCGGGTGCAGCCAAAGGCAACCGACATGCCCGCCATGACCTGCACCTCGTGCAGGCCCATTTCGGTACGCAGTTGGCACATGCGCCCCAGCTCCTCGACCATTTCCCTGGGTGTGCGCCGCACGTTGGCCAGGCTGTGCGCCATGCTGACCGATACCGGGGCAACGATGCGGTGGGCGCCGGACTCGAATGCGTCCCGGGCACCACGCAGGTTCGGGGCCAGCACGGTGACGTGCAAGCCCGGGTATGTGAGGGCATGGGCCACCACTTCGCGGGCATCGGCCATTTGTGGCAGCAAGCGCGCCGGCACAAACGAGGCGACTTCCATGTGGCGCACGCCAGCGGCGTAGGCGGCGTCGATCCAGCGGCGCTTGGCGGCCGTCGGCATGATTGTCTGCAGGCTCTGCAAGCCATCGCGCATGCCGACTTCGTTGATTGTTATTGTTGTCATCACGGTCTCTCTGTCTGAAGCGTTGCGCCAGACTAAGAGCTGCATGGCAAGCAGAAAAGACGTGTTTCACGGGCTGATCCATCGTCAGCCACGATGGATCAGCCTGCCGATTGCCAGGCCGGTGCGCGCAGTAACAGGTGGTCGAGCAGGCGCCGCGCAGACAGCGACAGCGTGTGCCTGTCGCGCATGCAGATGACGAACTCGCCCAGCGCCCAGTCGTCGGTCAGCGGAATCACCCTTAGGTCGAACAGCGCTGCATAGCGGGCCACGGCCTCCTGCGGGAACACCGCCAGGCCCAGACCGAACTGCACCAGGCGATACGCAGCGTCGAACGAGGACACATACGAACGAAAGCGCAGCTCCCGGCCGGCCTGTTCTGCACTGTTGCGCATGAAGCTGTTCAAGGTGGCGAATGCCGACAGGCCCAGGTGTTCATAAGCCAGCGTCTCTTCGAAGGCAACCTGGCTGCGGCCGGCCAAGGGGTGTTCGGCGCCCACCACTACCGCCAGGTGGTCCTGTCGGTAAGGCACGAACTCCAGGTCGCCCACCGCCATGGACTTGCGGCAAACCCCCAGGTCCGCATTGCCTTCCGCCACACCGCGCACCACGTCCGGGCTGAAGCGCTCTTCGATATCGGCCTGGATCAGCGGGTTTTCCAGCATGAACGCCGAGAGTTCCTCAGGCAGGAACTCCATGATCGACGACACGTTCGCCAGTACCCGCACATGGCCTCGTGCCCCTTCGGCGTATTCGCTAAGTTCGCTGTCCAGTCGCTCCATGGCGCGGGTCATGTCCCGGGCATGTCGCAGCAGGGCCAGCCCCGCCGGGGTAGGCTCTACGCCGCGTTTGCTGCGTTTGAGCAAGGCGGTGCCAAACCGCGCTTCGATGTCCGAAATGCGTTTGCTGACGGCGGACGGCGCCATGAAAGCGCGCTCGCCGGCGCGAGCGATGGTGCCCTCTTCGCAAACGACGATGAACAGGTTCAGGGACAAGTGATCGAGGGGTTGCATTGCATCGCTCGGCGTGGGGAGGTGGAAGGCCGATGCACTGTAGCAAAGTTGGGACTGCACCCGCCTGTCGAGTCGCAAAGGCCTCCCCCCAATCCCCAATCCTGGGGGAAGGCTGCCCACCGTCGACAGCGTGTGGAATGCCCCGTTTAAAAACTGGATCCCTTGTGCCGCAAGGCCTTCAAGGCACTTTCCAGCTTTTGGCACAGCTCTTGCCGATCTCCTCCCAGACGCCCCAAGTCCATGGGCCCGTTTGCAGGAGGAATAGACTCATGCACCGACCGATACCCCACCCGCTGGCAGTGGCGATTTTCGCCGGCATGCTCCAGCTCCCGGCGCAGGCTGCCCTGAACGCTGTCGATCCAGGCGCCTACGTCCCCGCCAACGGCGGCTTCCCTGCCTGGTACCAGGACAGCCACGGTCGTACCCTCGACCTGTGCCTGACCAAGGCGGTCAGCTCCAGGGTTGCCGGCGCACCCGGCGCACCGGCGTACATGTGTACGCTGCTGCCCACGCCGGGCGTATTCGACGATACGCAACCTATTGTCTTCCCCACCAACTTCCCTGACGAAGCGTTCTGGTTCACTGCAGACGCCGCCATCGTCGACGCCGCCCGTGGCATCGACCTCAGCTACGGTACCGCGATCGAAGCGGCATTCGCCGCCGAAGAGCCGGTCGAGGGTGACCAGGTCAGCTTCGCCCGGGTGCGCATCCGGGTCGATGTGCCTACCGCTGGCACCTACGTGGTCACCCACCCCTACGGCGTCGAAGTGTTCGACGTGCCCGCCGCCGGGCGCCGGGCGATCAACATGACCCGCGACATCGGCATTGCCGGCGCAGGCGACTTCACCGGCGCACTCAAGGGCGATGTCGGGCCTTTCCTGCGCAGTGTCAACGGCCCCTACACCGAAGGCAGCGAGCGCTTCATCGGTGACCCGAACCTGGATGAACGGGTAACCGGTAGCCCATTCAACACCAACTTCGTACGCATCGAAGGCCCCGGTGGCATCGACCTGCGTACCGAGCTGTTCTCGATATCCGGCAAGCTCTCGACCGTCGCCCTGCCAACCCCGCTGATGCCACAGCGCAGTACCTATTCGCGGCACACCGAAGACGGCAACCTGCGCGCCCAACAAGACATCTTCGTGATGGCCCCGCCGCCACCGGCCAGTGTCACCCTGACCAGTCAAACACCCAGCCTGAACCTCACTGAGGCCAACGGCACCGGCGCCTGGTATGCGCAGTCGGCCCTCAACCCGGCGGCAGGCAGCATCCTGACGCTGACCGCCGACAACAGCGTGGCGATCCCGACCAGCAGCCTGACCACCCGCAACGTGCCATTGACCGACCTGGTGACCATTACCCAGGCCCAATACCGCCTGTCCACGGGCGAACTGACCCTGGTGGCCAGTACCAGCGACGAAACGACCCCGCCAGTGCTTACCGCACACACCGGCAACGGCACGTTGATCGGCAACCTTGGCGGCACCGGCGCCGTGAAAACGTTGAGCATGACCCTCTCGCCCATCCCGCCGGCCAAGGTGCAGGTCACCAGTGCCAATGGCGGTAGCGACACCGAAGACGTGGTGCTGGTGCCATGAACAGACAAAGGCTCAGCCTTCAAGGAGGCCGCATGAACACTTGGTCGCGCCGTGCGCTGTTCGCCGCCGGTTTTTCCCTCACCGTTACCAGCGCCGCCTTTGCTGCGCTGTCTGAAGTCGACCCAGGGCCTTACACCTTCGCCACGGGCGGCTACCCCATGTGGTACAAGGACAGCCTCAACCAGTCCCTGGAGCTGTGCCAGTCACGCGCCACCAGCACCCGGGTACCCGGCACCCCCGCCGCGCCATCCTACATGTGCACGCTGCTGCCAGAGCCCGGCATCTACGACGATGCATTGCCGTTGGTATTCCCCGACAACTGGCCGCCAGAGATGTTCTGGTTCCTGGCCGAGGCCACCATCCCGGCAGTCGGCAACAGCGGCTATGAACTGGATGCCTACGTTGCCGGCCTGGAAGCAGCCTTTGCCGCCGAAAACCCGGTAGACGGCGACCAGCAGAGCTTCGCCCGCATTCGTATCCGCGTCTCGGTGCCGCGCGCCGGTACCTACACCATTACCCACCCCTACGGTGTGGAAACGGTCAACGTCACCACGCCAGGCCGGCGGGCGATCAACATCACCCGCGACATCGGCATCGGCGCACCGGGCAACTTCACCGGGGCACTCAACGGTGCACTCGGGCCATGGTTGCGCGGGGTTGGTGGGCCTTACACCGAGGTCAACCCGGACACCGGTGCCACGGAAACCTTTATCGGCGACCCGAATCGCCCGGAAGCCGTGGTCGGCAGCCCGTTCAACACCAACTTCATCCGCATCGACGGCCCGCCCGGGCGCATCGAGACCGCACTGTTCACCGTATCGGGCAAAGTGCTGGACCAACGCGCGCAAACGCCGGTCACGCTGGAGCGAGCCACCTACTCGCGCACCGGTGGCGGCACCCGTGTAGAAGTGTTCGCCAAGGCCCCGAGAGAGGCCAGCCTGTGCATGCGCAATGGCCTGGCCCTGATCGGCACGCCCCCTTCGCCGTGCCAGTTCAACCTGACGGCGGACAACAACGGCCTGTTCTTCAGCCAGCAACTTAGCCAAGACGTACCGCCTGCGGTGGTGGTGGTCACCGCCAGCAACAGTGCTGGCGGCACCCAGCCGACCGCGCTGTCGAGCAAGTTGACCGATGTGGTCAAGGTCAGCACTGCACGCTATGACTGGGCCAACAAACGCCTGCTGATCGAGGCCATGTCCAGTGATGAGGTCGTCATCCCCGACATGCTCGCCCAAGGCTACGGCCGCATGTCGAAAGCGGGCACGCTGCAAAGCATCACGGTCAACGACGTGGCACAACCGCCAGCCACCGTTACGGTCAAGTCTGCCCACGGGGGCAGCGATGTGGAACCGGTGATCGTGGTCGGCAACGCACCGGTCGAGGCGGCCAACCAGCCACCGCTGGCCCAGGCCGATGTCGGTAGCACCAGTGTCGGTGTGCCAATCACCCTCAACCTGCTGCAAAACGACAGTGACCCGGACGGTAACGTGCCGTTGACCATCAGTGACCTCACCCAACCAGGCACCGGCCTTGGCGGCGTGGTGCTCAACGGTACCACCTCGGTCACCTACACCCCGCCAGCCGGGGCTACGCAACCACTGGTGGCCACCTTCAGCTACCGGGCGGTGGACGCCAAGGGCCTGAAGTCGGAACCGGCAACAGTCACCATCAACGTTGCACCCAACCAGGCTCCAACCGCCAACCCGGAAACCGTCGCCACCCTGAGCGTGCCTTTGACCATCAACGTGCTGGCCAACGACACCGATCCGGAAGGCAACGTGCCGTTGGCTGTTGCGGCCGTCACCCAACCGGCGGCAGGCCGAGGCACCGTCAGCACCGATGGCACCACGGTGACCTACACCCCACCGGCCACGGTAACCGCAGCCTTCACCACCACCTTCACCTATCAGGCACGTGACTCGCTGGGGGCGCTGTCCACCCCGGGCACGGTCACCGTCAACGTGTCGCCAAGGCCAGCCGCCGAAACCTTCACGGTCACGGCAGCTACCGTCACGGCACGCTCCAACAACCGTTACAACTGGGATATCAGCGGTACCTCATCGGTTACCACGGGCAACGTTGTCACGGTCCGGGTCACCACTACCACCGGGGTGCAGACGCTGGGTACCGCCACAGTGCCGGTTACCGGCCGCTGGCGCCTGGCCGTCAGCAACAGCACCACGATAATCCCGACCGCCGCGCCGACGGCGACCATCACCACCAGCCCGGGTACTACCCGCACCGTCAACGTGGTTGTGCAGTAAAGGCGGGGAAACGCCATGAAACGCCTGTATCCACTGCTGCTCAGCCTGGCCCTCGTGGGCCAGGCCAGCTGGGCCGACGACCTGATGGACAATGCCGACCTTGCGCCCGGCAACGACCTCGGCGACCCGGTGATCATCCGCCTGCTACCGGTCGGTGCCGGTCAGGCTGCGGTGATCGAGCAGCAAGGGGCGGGCAACCGCGCCGCCCTCGACCAGAACGGCCAGGCCCTGCTGGGCCGCATCGTCCAGGCCGGCGGTGCGCAGGAAGCGTACATCTTGCAGGAAGGCAGTGACCTGATGGCCAGCATCAGCCAACAGGGAAATGGCAACAGCGCATCGATCCGCCAGAGCGGCAGCGGCAACAGTGCAGCCATCGAGCAGATCGGCAACGACAACAGCGCCAGCATCGTGCAGTCCGGCTCGGGCCTCAACAGCTCCGTGACCCAGACCGGCAATGGCCAGCATGTGCAGATCACCCAATACCGATAGACCTGGAGGCACCACCATGTACAAGCTCGCTCCGTTAAGTGCCGCTATCGTCCTGGCCCTCGCTGGTCAGGCCATGGCTGCTGACAGCACCTCGTCCCAGACCCAGGACGGCAAGGAAAACATCGCCGAAGTCAGCCAGACCCAGGCGTCCTTCGCTTCGGCCACCCAGAACCAGACCGGCAAGGGCCACAATCACCTGGCCGTGCAAACCGAAAGTACCAGCGATATCCAGCAGAGTGCCACCGGCCAGTACAACGCGGGCTATGCCGAGCAGTTGTTCGAAAATGGCAGCCAGATCAAACAGCAAGCCGCAGGCAGCTACAACGATGCTTTCGCCAGCCAGTCGGTGGGGCTGAACAACGAATCGCTGCAAACCCAACAAGGTGTCGGTAACAAATCCACCGTGTGGCAGGACAGCCAGGAAGGCAGCAAAGCCACCACCTGGCAATCCGGCCAGCGCAACGAAGCTTTCATCGAACAGACCTTCGGAGGCAGCAACAACCGCAGTACCGTCAACCAGACCGGCCAGGACAACTATGCCGCCGCCGAGCACCTGAACCATGTCGACGGCGACATCCAGGTCTACCAGGATGGCCACGACAACTGGGCTTACGGCGACCAGCGCGAAGGCACCGGTGGCACCATTGGCATTGGCCAGTACGGTGGCGGCAACTCGGTTGAAGTGTGGCAGGACACCCAGATTGGCAGCCAGGCTTCCGTGGTCCAGACCGGCCAGTCCAACGAAGGCTATATCGACCAGAGCTTTGGCATGAACAACAAGGTCAGCCTGTCGCAGCAAGGCAACGCCAACGCCAGTTGGTCGGACCAGTTCGAGACCAACAACTCGACCACCACCATCACCCAGACGGGCAACAACAACCTGCATTTCACCTATCAGAATGGTGAAAACCTCAACCTGACCATCAATACCAAAGGCAATGGCAACAGTATCACCGCCAGCAACTGGAAAGGCGCCAAGATGGGCGGCCAGTTCGGCACCAATCAGAACGCCACCATCAACCAGAACGGTAACGGCAACGGCGTCAACCTGACCCAGAACGGATCTGACCAGCTGGCCACGCTGACCCAGACAGGTAAAGGCAACCAGATGCAGACCAAGCAGGCCGACAGCAACAACGAGCTGTATTTCGAGCAGAACGGTACGGACAACATCCTGATCGCCGACCAGCGCGGTACCGACAACTACGCCTACGGCAACAGCCAGGGTACTGGCAACACCATCACGCTGGACCAGTCCGGGTACAGCAACCAGAGCTACACCAACCAGCTGTACGGTAGCGGCAACGAAGCCACCATCAAGCAGACTGACAGCATCAACGTCGCCTACGTGACCCAGGGAGGCCAGGGCAACAAGGCGTACGTCGACCAGAGCGGTATCGCCCAAACCGCCACCATCACCCAGCTGGGCAGCGCGAACCTGGCCACCGTGACCCAGAAGTAAACGACTCCCCCCTTGAACCGCGGTGCTCCTCTCCCTGGTGCCGCGGTTCCTTTTTCTCGATTGCACATGCCGGGATACAATGCCGTAACCCTTGAACATGTGCAGTGCATGATCCAGTCCGACCTCGACCTGTTCGGCCCTCAGCCACAACGCCTGGCCAGCCACACCGTGCTGCTGCCCGGCTTCGCGCTGGGCGAAATCGAACCCCTGCTGGACGCTTTGCGCCCGGTACTGCGCGCCGCGCCGTTCCGGCACATGCGCACACCGGGAGGCCTGCCCATGGCCGTGGCCTTGACCAATTGCGGCGCACTGGGCTGGGTGAGTGATGAACACGGCTATCGCTACAGTGCCACCGACCCGCTCAGCGGCAAGCCCTGGCCCGCCTTGCCCCCGGTGATACTGAGCCTGGCCGCCCGCGCTGCGGCAATGGCGGGTTTCGAGGGTTTTGTCCCCGACGCCTGCCTGGTCAACCATTATCTGCCCGGCACCCGCCTGAGCCTGCACCAGGACCGTAACGAGCAGGACTTCAGCCAGCCGATCGTGTCGTTTTCGCTGGGGTTACCGGCCGTGTTCCTGCTTGGGGGCCTGCAGCGCGCCGACAAGACCCAGCGCGTACCCCTGAGCCATGGCGATGTGTTGATCTGGGGCGGCGAAGACCGCTTGCGCTTTCACGGCGTGCAGCCCATCAAGCCCGGCGTCCATCCGCGCATGGGCGAGCGGCGGATCAACCTCACCTTGCGCAAGGCCGGTGGCTGACACAAACACGATGAACGTGCATGAAACACGTTGAACATCTTGGTTTGGCAAGCTTCAAAGGATAAGCCGCGTTCTCACACTCAGGAGCCTGCCATGCCGTACTTGCCTTGCCCGATGCCCCCGCACGACTCACCGGCCGCACGCTCATGAAAATGCCCGGTCGTGCACCCAATGCCTCGCTGCAACTCGATTACGTGCGCGACACCCTGTTTGGCCCGGTGGCGCAAAGCGTGGAGTGCCAGTGCCAACTCGCCGCCCTCAACCTGCAGGGCCGGCCAGCGTTGCGTTTGCACATTTGTCCGCCACTGCCCGACAAGGTCGACCGGGCCCACAGCGTGGCGTTCATTTGGGACGGGCGCAGTTATCACGGTGTCGTACGTGACCAAGGCAAGTGCGGGGATGGTGGTTTGAACCTGTTGCTGGAACTGCAGTAAGCCGGATAACGCAAGTACACCCGGCCAGCTCAAGCCGGCCGGGTATACATCGGCTCACTCAGGCAATGGCCTTGAGTGGCACCGGGTGGCTGTCACGCAGCGCGTGCAGCTGCCCCACCAGGTGGACCAGGTCACGGCAGCTGTTGAGGCTTTGCAGCGGGACCCCACTCAGGGTCACGCCCTCGTCGAGACTCTGACCCTGACCCAGGCGGATGGTCAGGTTGGTGCCATCCAGGCAGCTGACTTCACAGCGATCAGGCAAGCAGGCCTGCTCGATCAACTGCCGCATCTCTAGCATCGAAACTCCAATCAACGACATGGTACGACCCTCTCTGTGGGATGGCCTGTTGTGTGGATTTACGCCCTTGTGCGGCGAGGCGCCAATTGATATTGCGCATGCCCGGGCAGGCCTCCATGCGCCCGGGCAATGATGATGCTGGGAATCCTTTAGCACCTTAGTGGATGATTGCCAGCAGGGGCCGTGTGTTCGGTCGCAATCGCACACTTGGCGACGGGTGGTATTGGCAGCGTTCATGAGGGCGGGCTATCGCTCAGTGGGCCGCACCACCACGTTCGTCCTGCATCTGCCCAAACCGCCCGGCATGGAAGTCGTCGAACGACTCGGCAATTTCCGCCTGGCTGTTCATCACGAACGGGCCATAACCGACGATCGGCTCATCGATAGGCTCGCCACTGAGCAACAGCACGCTGGCACCTTCCAGCGCTTCGACAGTTACATCCTCGCCACCTCGGTCCAGCAGCACCAGGCTCGATGGCCCGGCTTCGCGTTCACCGTTGACCTGCACGCTACCGCGCAACACCACCAGCGCCGCGTTGCGCCCGGCGGCCAGCGGCAGTTGCAGGGCCACACCGGCGTTCAGCCGCAGGTCCCATACATCCAAGCGGGTAAACGTCCGCGCAGGGCCGGTATGCCCACGGTAGCTACCGGCAATTACCCGCAAGCTACCGCCCTCGCCGTCCAGCGTGACTTCAGGGATGTCCTGCGCCAGCAACGTCTGATACCCGGCCGCTGCACGCTTGTCTCGCGCCGGCAGGTTGACCCACAGCTGCACCATCTCCAGCGTACCGCCACTGCGGGCAAAGGCCGGGGAATGGAACTCTTCATGAATGATGCCGTTGGCTGCGGTCATCCACTGCACGTCGCCAGGGCCGATCAGGCCGCCAGCGCCCGTGGAGTCACGGTGCTCCAGCTCCCCTTGGTAGACGATGGTGACCGTCTCGAAGCCGCGGTGCGGGTGCTGGCCAACGCCACGCCGTGCGTTGGTGGGGGTGAAGTCATGGGGCCCGGCGTAGTCCAGCAGCAGGAATGGACTGATTCGGCTGGCCAGGTTGTCGTAGGTGAACAGGCTGCGCACCGGGAAGCCGTCACCCACCCAATGAGCGTGCGGGCTGCGGTGGATACCCAGGATCTGTTTCATGAGAAGGCTCCTCTCTTGGCTGAGTTAACCTTATCAATGATGGCAATCTGGCGGTAGCCAGCGGAATTGGCATGCATCGTTCCATACATGGAACAGTTAGCCCTGCAAGAAGGCGAGCACCTGCTGGACCGCCGCAGCCGGGTCTTCCTGCATGAAACAATGACCACCCGCAACTTGCTGTGCAGTCACGGTGCGGTTGAGCCCCGCCAGACGGTTCACTGAGTGCGGCACGAAGGGGTAAGTATGCTCGCCATACAACACCCGCGTCGGCGTCGTGATTGCGGCCAGGTTTGCCCACATGCGCTTGGGGAATGAACTGAAAATTTCCACTTCCCGGCTGGGCCGGCACTTGAGTACCACCGCATCACCGCAATCACCGATGGCATGTTCGACATAGGCCTGCAGCGCCGCATCGGCCCAGCCCTTGAAAATGCCCCGCCCTTTCAGCGATGCCAGAGCTGCCTCGCGATCGGGCCAGTGGCTGCGGCGGCCGGCAGCCTTGCGCGCCAGGGCATGGCGTTGGTGCAGGCCAACCAGAGCAGCCGCCCCCATCACACCGATCATGCGCCGGCTGAACAGTACCGGGTCAAGCAGCACCGCACGGGCAAACAGGTGTGGCTCACTGGCCAGGATCAGCCCGGTGAGCACGCCACCAAAACTGTGGCCCACGGCAAACCGGGGAACATCGCCATACTCGCCACGCCCGGCCTGAAAAGCTTCCACTGCCAGCTCGGCTGTACGGTTCCACCCCCGAAACACACCGCCGTGATCGCTGTCACCATGCCCCTGAACGTCGCAAAGCCACAGGTCAAAATGCTCGCCCAGGCCCATCAGCAATGGCTGGTAGGCCAGGCAACAGAAACCGTTGCCGTGCAAGAAATGCAGCAGCGGCTTGCCACTGGCCGGGGTTCGCCAGCCACGCAGGGTGAAACCTTCGGCGCATTCGTGGGACCAGGGAATCAACTGCATCGGTTTGCTGTACTCGCGGGGCTAGGAAAACGCTGATTCTACAAATAGCAGCGGGTACAGTGAAATCACCAGCAACAAGGCCATCAGGACATTGAACAGCATCAGCCAGCGGGGGTTCTGCAACAGATTGCGCAAGGCGCTGCCAAACATCACCCACACGCCGACGCTGGGCAGGTTGACCAAGGCGAACAAGGCCGCGATCACAATCACGTTCGTCACATAACCTTGCGCGGGTGTGTAGGTGGTGATCGCCCCCACTGCCATTACCCAAGCCTTGGGGTTGACCCACTGGAACGCCGCTGCCCCCCAGAAACCCAGCGGTTTTCGGGTGCTGGACGAGGCCGTGCCGACCGGCCCGGAGGTGGCGATCTTCCAGGCGAGGTAAAGCAGGTAGACGGCGCCGGTGTAGCGCAGCACGGTGTAAAGCGGCGGCCAGGCCTTGAACACTTCACCCAGGCCCAGGCCTACAGCCAGCACCATCACCATGAAGCCGACGCTTATGCCCAGGGCGTGAGGTATTGAGCGGCGCACACCAAAATTCACCCCCGAGGCCAGCAGCATGGTGTTGTTGGGGCCAGGGGTGATGGAAGACACGAAGGCAAACAGCACGAAGGCGGTCAGCAGATCGGCAGAGGCAAGCATGGCGGGCATTCCACTTTCGTTATAGGTGCTGTCACACTAGCGGAGTCGCCCTTCCCTGCGACCTGTACAGTTGCATTAAATTTTGTGAATACACATCACTGTACCGCAAACCTGGATCAAGGAAGCCGTCACCATGAGCCTCACCATTCGCCCTGCCGTTCGTTCCGATGCCGGGCAGATCCTCGCGTTTATCACCGAGCTGGCCGACTACGAACGCGCCCGCCACGAGGTAGTCGCCACCCTTGCCGACATCGAGCACAGCCTGTTTGGCGAGGGCAGCACGGTACACAGCCTGATGTGCGAGCGCGATGGCCGGGCAGTCGGCTTTGCCGTGTACTTCTACAGCTACTCGACCTGGCTCGGGCGCAACGGCATTTACCTGGAAGACCTGTACGTTACCCCCGAACAGCGAGGCGACGGTGCCGGGCGGCAACTGCTACGACATATTGCCCGCGAAGCGGTGGCAAACAAGTGTGGCCGCCTGGAATGGAGCGTTCTGGACTGGAACGAGCCGGCGATCGGCTTCTACGAGAAGCTCGGTGCCGAGGCGCAGGATGAGTGGGTGCGCTACCGGCTGGATGGCGAGAAGCTGACGGCGTTTGCCCAAGGGTGAACGGACTGGGGGCTGCTTTGCAGCCCCCAGTGTCTCGCAGCTATCTCATTCCCGCCGCCATACCGCTCCGGCAATGTCGACCCGTTTTGGCAGGATCTTGTTGTCAAAAAACAACGCCGCCGTGCGCTGCTGCGCCGACACGATTTCATCACTCACCGGCAGCACCGGTGATGCCGGCCGGTGGCTGAAACTGCGCTGCACCACCGCCTCCGGCAAGCCCATGAACTGCGCCAGCAAGCGGATGCTCCCAGCCTCATCGCTGCGGGTCAGCGCCTCGGCCCGGCTGATTTCATCGAGCAACTGGCCGACAAAGGCGCCATGGGCTTGGACATAGGTCCGTGAGCCCAGCATGAACGGCCCGATCAGCCCCAACCCTTGGCCGTCGGCCAACAGCCGCGCCTTACCCTCCAGGTCGATGGCCGAGTAGAACGGGTCCCAGATCGCCCAGGCATCCACACTGCCCCGCTCGAACGCCGCCCGGGCATCGGCGGGTGCCAGGTACACCGGCTGAACATCGCGAATTCCAAGCCCCGCCTTGGCCAAGGCACGCAGCAGCAGGTTGTGCGCGCTGGACCCCTTCTGCAGGGCAATGCGCTTACCCTTGAGCTCGCCCACTGCGCTGATCGGGCTGTCCTTCGGCACCAGAATCACCTCGGCCTGGGGCTTGGCCGGCTCGGCACCGATGTACAACAGGTCGGCACCGGCAGCCTGGGCGAAGATCGGCGGGATATCACCGGTCGAGCCGATATCGAGGCTGCCGATGTTCAACGCCTCCAGCATCTGAGGGCCGGCCGGGAACTCGATCCACTCAACGCGGGTATTGGCAAATCGCTGCTCCAGCAGACGATGCTGCTTGGCCAGCACCAGGCTGATCGAGCCCTTCTGGTAGCCAATGCGCAAGGTAGCCGGGTCTGCAGCCTGGGCCGCACCGGCCAAGGCCACCCACAACAGCATGGCAAGGCGTAGCACGCGCATCGGTCACTCCTTCCAGTCGGTCGAGGGTTTTTCCCACAGGTTGATCCCGCCTTCCACGGCGTACTGGTCGATGGCAGCCAACTCTTCGGCGCTGAACACCAGGTTGTCGAGCGCTGCAACGTTCTCGATGATCTGCTCGGGCCGGCTGGCACCGATCAAGGCAGAGGTCACCCGTGGGTCACGCAGTGTCCAGGCCAAGGCCAGTTGGGCCAGGCTCTGGCCACGCTGACGGGCGATGTCGTTCAGGGCGCGTGCACGGGCGATGTTGGCTTCCGACAAGTGCTGGGGTAGCAAAGAACCCCCGCCCGCGCGGTTCACCCGGGCGTCGGCCGGGATGCCATTCAGGTATTTGTCGCTGAGCAAGCCCTGCGCCAGCGCTGTGAATACGATCACCCCGGCACCCAAGGCATCCGTGGTATCGAGCAGGTCGCGCTCGATCCAGCGGTTGAACAGGTTGTACGACGGTTGGTGGATCAGCAGCGGCACCTTCAGCTCATCGAGCAATGCCGCAATTTCTGCGGTTTTGCCGGCGGAATAGGACGAGATGCCGATGTACAGCGCCTTGCCCTGGCGCACGATGTCGGCCAGCGCGATGGCCGTTTCTTCCAGCGGGGTGTCGGCATCGAAGCGGTGCGAATAGAAGATGTCGACGTAATCCAGCCCCAGCCTTGCCAGGCTCTGGTCCAGGCTGGAAATCAGGTATTTGCGCGAGCTGCCGCCCTGCCCGTATGGCCCCGGCCACATGTCCCAGCCAGCCTTGCTGGAAATGATCAGCTCGTCGCGGTAGCTGCGCAGGTCTTCACGCAGCAGCCGGCCGAAGTTGGTCTCGGCGCTGCCATAGGGCGGGCCATAGTTGTTGGCCAGGTCGAAATGGTTGATGCCGGCATCGAAGGCAGTGTGCAACAAGGCACGCTGCGTGGTGATGGGCGTGGCATCGCCAAAGTTGTGCCACAAGCCCAGGGACAGGGCCGGCAGCACCAGGCCGCTGCGGCCTACACGTCGGTAAGGCATGCGCGCATAGCGCTCGGGGTTGGCGGTGTAGCTCATGGTTGGCCTCGTTCGGCAAAGTAAGGGTTGGCTGGGCGCTGCAAGCCCAGGTGTTCGCGCAGGGTGTGGCCCTGATACTGGCGGCGGAACAGTCCACGCTGCTGCAACTCGGGCACTACATGGCGGGCGAAGTCTTCCAGGCCCAGTGGCAGGTGCGGCACGAGCACGTTGAAGCCATCGGCGGCGCTGCCTTCGAACCAGGCTTGCAGCTCATCGGCAATCTGCACGGGGGTACCGACCAAGCTGTAGTGCCCTCGCCCACCGGCAATGCGCCGCCCCAGTTGGGCCAGGGTCAGCTGCTCGTTGCCGGCCAGTTCGGTGAGCAACTGCTGGCGGCTGCGCTGGCCGTCTTCGGTCGGCGGCAACTCGGGCAACGGGCCATCCAGCGGGTAGCCGGAAAGGTCGAAGTTGCCGAGCATGCGCCCAAGCAGGCCAACCCCGACACGCGGGTCGACCAGCGTCTGGAACTGTTCGTACTTGTCCTCGGCCTGCGCCTGGCTTTGCCCCACTACCACGAACACGCCGGGCATGATCTTCAGCGATTGCTCATCCCGCCCATGGCGGGCCAGGCGGCCCTTGAGGTCGGCGTAAAAGGCCTGTGCGCGTGCCAGGCTGGGCTGGGCGGTGAACACCACTTCGGCGCTTTGGGCCGCCAGTTCGCGGCCGGTTTCGGACGAGCCGGCCTGCACCAGCACCGGTCGCCCCTGTGGCGAGCGGGCGACATTGAGCGGGCCTTTGACACGAAAGTGTTCGCCGACATGGTCGATGGCCCGCACGGCTTGCGGGTCGTGGAACAGGCCACTGGCCTTGTCACGCACGAACGCGTCATCGGCCCAGCTGTCCCACAGGCCTTGCACCACTTGCTGGAATTCCCGGGCACGGGCATAGCGTTCGGCATGTGGAATATGCGCCTGGCGGCCGAAGTTACCGGCCTCGGCGGCAGCGTCGGAGGTGACCATGTTCCAACCAGCACGGCCTGCGGACAGGTGGTCCAGGGAAGCGAACTTGCGTGCCACATGGTACGGCTCGTTGTAGCTGGTGGTGGCAGTGGCGATCAGGCCGATGCGATCGGTAACAGCACTGAGTGCCGACAGCAGCGTCAGTGGCTCGAAGTACACCGAGCGGGCGCTGTGGCTGGCGAGTGCGTCACCGGGCGCAGCCACGCTGTCGGCGACGAACAAGGCATCGAAGCACGCGGCTTCGGCGATGTGTGCGGTGCGCTTGTAGGTGGCGAAATCCAGCGGGTCGGCGGGTACGTCCGGGTGGCGCCAGGCGGCCACATGGTGACCGGTGGCCATGAGAAAGGCACCCAGGTTCATTTGGCGGGGCATAGTGTTCTCCTTGATCCGAAAAGCCACAGATTCAGAAATCCTTGCGCAGCTGCACGCCGAAGTAGCGCCCGTCATCGCGTGGTACCGAGCGGTAGATGTAGTCACCGCCACTGGCCAGCATCTGCGCATACGACTTGTCGCCCAGGTTCTTGCCCAGCAGCGCCACGCGCCAGCCGTCGTTGTAGTCGGCCAGGGCGATGCTGGCGTTCCAGATGCCGTAGGCGCCCTGCACGGTGTCCGGGTTCTGATCGAGGCTGAACTGCACCGCGTCCTGCCAGCTGTAATCGCTGCTCAGTTCCACATCCAGGCCGTTGTCCAGCGGGATCACGTAATCGGCGCGCAGGTAGGTCTTCCAGTCCGGCGTGAACGGCAAGCGGCCGCCATCGATGTTGCAGCTGGCCGCCGCACCCGCCGGGCAGTTGAAGTGATCGACGCGAGCCTTGGTGTAAGCCACCGCGGTCGACAGCTTCAGGCGCGAGGTGGCCTGGAAGCTGGCATCCAGCTCCACACCCTGGGTCTTGACCTTGCCCGCGTTGACCAGACGGGTCACCACCTGGTTGGCCACGGTGTCGTAGAAGTTGGCCTGATAGTTGTCGTAGTCGGTGTGGAATACGGCCAGGTTGGCGGTCAGGCGATTGTCCAGCGCCGTGCTTTTCAAACCGATTTCATAGGCATCGGAGGTCTCGGGTTTGAGCGCTTCGGTGTCGCGCGGCTGCATGTTGAAGAACACGTTGTAAGCCGGGCCTTTGTAGCCGCGCGAATAGGTGACGTAACCGGTCAGGTTGTCGCTGAAGTCGTATTGCAAGCCGGTCCGCCCACTCCAGCCGTCCTCATCCACCGACCCCGAGCTGGCGGTAGAGGGCTGAATGCCGGTTACAGAAGTGGCCGAGGTGGAGACGCGGCGGTGGTCGTATTCGAGGTCGTCGTGGGTCCAGCGCAGGCCGAAAATGGCACGCAAGTCGTCAGTGAAATTGAACGTGTTCTCGCCGAACAGCGCGACACTGTCGTTGGTGGTGGAATAGTCGGCACGGCCACTGTTGGCAACACCGCCGTTGACCGACAGGCGCTGGTAGGTCTCTCTGGACGTGCCATGCATGTAGAAGGCTCCCAGCACATATTCGTTGAACTGCCCTTTGGGCGAGGTCAGACGAAACTCCTGGCTGTACTGGTCATAGTCCACCGTGCCTTTGTCGTGGGACGCGGTCAGTGGCAGCAAGGCGCGGCGGTCTCCGTCCTGGTACTGGGTGTTGTCCCAGCCGCGCCAGGCGCTGATCGACGTCAGGGTGTAGTCGCCCAACTGCCAGTCCAGTTGCGCCGACAGCCCCTGGTTCTCGTCCTCGACGTGGGTCTTGAAGTCGCTGTTGATGTCGCGGTTGTGGGCGCTTGGCGTCACCGGACGCAACTGGTTGGCGAAGGCGGCGCTGGCGCTGGTGATCACACCGCTGGGCAAGGTGTCTTCGCCTTTCATGTAGTCGGCGATCAGGGTCAGGCGCAGGTCTTCGTTGGGCTCGAACTCCAGCTTGCCGCGGGCGCCTTTGCGCTCGTAGCCATTGACGTCGTGACCATTGGCAACGTTCTCGACATTGCCGTCATAGTCGCCCCACAGGGTGCTTAACGACCCCTTGAACTGCTCGCTCAGGCGCCCGCCAATACCGAAACGCAGGCGGTTTTCGTCGCCACCACCAAAGTGCGAATAATCTACATAACCTTGGGTCTGTTCAGGGATGGCCTTGCTGACCACATTCAGCACGCCGGCCGAGGCATTTTTGCCAAACAGTGTGCCCTGCGGCCCGCGCAGCACCTCGATACGTTCCAGGTCGAGCAGGTCTAAGGTCGACTGGCCCGGGCGGCCGAATACCACGCCATCGACCACCGTGGCCACGGTAGGCTCTACGCCCGGCGAGGTGGAAATGGTGCCCACGCCACGAATGAACAACGAGGTGTCCTTGTTCGAGGCCCCGGCGCGGTAATTGAGGGTAGGCACCTGCTGGACGATGCTGGCCACGTTGTTGCGGTTGTCTCGCTCCAACTGCTCGCCATCAATCACCGACACTGCCACCGGCACTTCCTGCAATGTGGCTTCGCGGCGTGTGGCTGTCACGGTAACCGCACCCAGTGCAGTGGCCTGCGCAGCCCCCGTTTCAGCAGGCTCGGCTGCTTGGGCGCCCTGCCCGAAAACGGCCAGCAGGATGGCTGCGGCCAACGGCCGGCGTTGCGTAGCGGGAAAAGGTGTACGGTTTTTCTGCATGGTGCTCACTGCCTCGGGAAACCAGACCAGGCCCCCATTGACGGGGCCGACACGAAGTTGCTGTGGTTGTCTGGTCTCGCTCGTGCGAGTGGCAGGCGCTTGCCAACAGCAGCGCTTGTTAGCGCTAACATGAGCAAGTATCTGTGGCCATCGTTTAGCACGTCAAATACTTAAAAGTCAGATTTATATGCAATAAAGCTATTTGCCAATCGCTGATCCGTTAGCGCTACCATCGGGCCATTTCCACAGGAGGCAGCCCGGTGAGCCAGGCCAAGGATCCCCCCCGCAAGCGACGCGGCGCAGGCCGTGTCACCCTCGCCGAGGTGGCGCGGGCTGCTGAGGTTTCAGCCATCAGCGTGTCGCGCTACTTCAACCAGCCAGACCAGGTTTCACCGCCGCTGCGTGAACGTATCGAGGCTGCTGTACAAGCGCTGGGCTATGTCCCTAATCTGGTCGCCGGGGGGTTGGCCTCGGCGCGCGGACGCATCGTGGGCATGGTGATCCCGAACATTTCCGGGCCGATCTTCGCCCAGACCATCCAGGCCTTCAGCGATACCCTCAGCCGGCATGGTTACCAGTTGCTGTTGGCGTCCAGCTACTTCAGCGAAGCGCAGGAAGAAAGCGCGGTGCGGGCGTTTCTTGGCTGGTCACCGGCGGCGTTGGTGGTGACCAGCCATTTCCACAGCCCGGCCACGGAAAAGATGCTGGCCGACGCAGATGTGCCTGTGGTGGAAATCTGGGATTACCGCCCGGAGCGGGCGCCCCTGCAGGTGGGCTTCCTTCATCACCAAGTGGGTGTACAGGCCTGCCGATACCTGCTGGACAAGGGCCATCGGCGCATCGCGTTCGTGCAAAACAGTGCAGCCGGCGACCTGAGTGCGCTGGAGCGGCGCGACGGCTATGTCGAGGCACTGGGTGAAGCCGGGCTGGAGCCTTGGGTGTTCGTGCCCTCGGCAGACTGCGCGCCGTTCGAGGCGGGCAAGCAGGCGATGGAAGCGTTGATCCGCCGTAATCCACGGCCTGAGGCGATCATCTTCGCCAATGACAACCTGGCGGCCGGCGCCCTGTTGGCCGGCCAGCGGGCCGGCTTGCGCCTGCCTGAAGACATGGCCATTGTCGGCTTCGGCGACTACCCCTTTGCCAACATGCTGCTGCCCAGCCTCACCACCCTGCGCCCGCCCTCCCGGGAGATTGGCGAAGTGGCGGCGCTGCGGGTGCTGCAGCACCTGGGTGCGCTGGCGTGTGACGGTGAGGTACAGCGGCTGAACCTGTTGGCGTGCGAGTTGATTGCCCGCGAGAGCGCGTGATTCAGGGTACGGCCACTGAGGGTGGCATTGACGCCAAGCCCGCCCCATGCTCTCCTTATGCCTCACGTTCAGGTGCCCCCTTGGGGGTGAAACGGGAAACCGGTGCGTCGCAGGCCCTCCAACAGGGCCGGACAATTCCGGTGCTGCCCCCGCAACGGTAAGCGAGCGAAGCGTCTGTACCACTGTGCCCTTGTAATGCGGCATGGGAAGGTGACGCTTTCCAGGAGCCCTGCTCCTCCTCGCAAGCCCGGAGACCGGCCTGGCGTTCATGAACACCCCGCGGTGGGCGGGCGCTGTTGCATTCCCCTGGGCGACTACGCTCGGGGCTGCCGCGCTTGCCCATTGCCCACAAAAAGCAGAGGAACGCGTCATGCCCGTCACCAGCGCCAAACAACACAGCCTTGCCACGCCTGTCACCCTCAGCCAGCGCATCGTCATCGCCGTCGGCGCCAGCCTGCTGGGCCTGTGCCTGGTGTACTTTGCCGGTTTCTCGCACATCGAGGCCGTGCACAACGCCGCCCACGACACCCGCCACAGCGCCGCCTTCCCCTGCCACTGAGTACGCCTGATGATCACGCGCATTGCCCGTACCGCGGGCTTCAGCGGGCTGCTTGCGGCCCTGTTTCTGACCTTGCTGCAAAGCTTGTGGGTCGCCCCGCTGATTCTTGAGGCGGAAACCTACGAGTCCTCGGCCCCTGCCGCCCACCACGAGCATGGCAGCGAGGTGCCCGCCCATGAGCACAGCGCCGAAGCCTGGTCGCCGGAAGACGGCTGGCAGCGTGTGCTGTCCACTACGGGCGGCAACCTGGTGGTCGCGGTCGGCTTCGCCCTGATCCTCGCCGCCCTGTACAGCCTGCGTGAACCGACCCGCGCCAGCACGGGTGCAGGGTGGGGGCTGGCCGGCTTCGCCGTGTTCTGTCTTGCCCCGACCTTGGGCCTGCCACCCGAACTGCCCGGTACGGCTGCCGCCGACCTGGGGCAACGTCAGACCTGGTGGATCGGCACAGCCAGCGCCACCGCGCTGGGCCTGGCCTTGCTGGTGTTCGCTCGCCACTGGCTGCTGAAAGCGCTAGGCGCCGTGCTGCTGGTAATCCCCCATGTGATTGGCGCGCCACAACCCGAAGTGCATGAAAGCCTGGCCCCCGAAGCACTGGAAACCCAGTTCAAAGTGGCCTCCTGGCTGACCAACGCCGCCTTCTGGTTGGCTTTGGGCTTGCTCAGCGCCTGGCTGTTCCGCCGTTCCAGCCGGGCCTGATGCCGCACTTCTACGCCGGCTTCGGCTGCCGCCGGGGTTGCCCGGCGGATACCCTGCAACGCTTGCTGGACCAGGCCCTGGACAACCAGGGCCTGGCATTGGCCGACCTGCGCGGTATCGCCAGCATTAGCCTGAAGGCCGACGAACCCGGCTTGCTACAACTGGCCGAACGCCTCGGTTTGCCCTTGGTGCTGTACCATAGCGTGCAACTGCAACCTTACGAACCCCTGCTCAGCCATCGCTCCGCCGCCGCCCATGCCCACAGTGGCTGCTGGGGTGTGGCCGAGAGCGCGGCACTGGCCCTGGCCAGCCAGCACCTTGGCGAGGCCAGGTTGCTGCTGGCCCGCCAGGTGCTTGGCCCGGCGACCCTCGCCCTGGCCGGCTCAGCGCTTCCCCCTCTTTCCTGCAAGGACTTTCCATGACGGTCTACTTCATTGGCGCCGGTCCCGGCGACCCGGAACTGATCACGGTCAAGGGCCAACGGCTGATTCGCCAGTGCCCGGTGATTATCTATGCCGGCTCATTGGTACCCGCCGCCGTGCTCGAAGGCCATCAGGCCGAGACCGTGATCAACAGCGCCGAACTGCATCTGGAACAGATTGTCAACGCCATGCGCACCGCCCACGAAGAGGGTCAGGATGTGGCCCGTGTACACAGTGGCGACCCCAGTCTGTACGGTGCCATCGGCGAGCAAATCCGCCACTTGCAGGCGCTTGGCATCGATTACCAGATCATCCCCGGGGTCACCGCCACGGCAGCCAGCGCCGCACTGCTCGGCTGCGAACTGACCCTGCCACAGGTGGCGCAAACGGTGATCCTCACCCGCTATGGCGACAGCTCGCCCATGCCGCCCGGCGAGCAACTGGGAGACCTGGCGCGCCATGGCAGCACCCTGGCGATTCACCTGGGGGTCAAGCACCTCTCGCGCATTGTCGAAGAGCTGCTGCCGCACTACGGCGCGCACTGCCCGGTAGCGGTGGTGCACCGGGCCACCTGGCCTGACCAGGACTGGGTGCGTGGCAGCCTCGGCGATATCGTCGAACGCGTGGCGGCCAAAGATTTTCGGCGTACGGCACTGATCCTGGTTGGCCATGTGCTAGGGGATACACCATTCGCCGAGTCGGCCTTGTACCGTGCCGGGCACGCCCATCTGTATCGCTCTGCCGACTGAGCATTGCCAGGCTTGCCAAAGGCGTAGCAGACTCCGGGTTCCCGCCTGCGAACAGGAGTTACGCCCATGCTGGAATTACGCCCTAACTGCGAGTGCTGCGATACCGACCTGCCGGGCGACAGCCCCGATGCGCTGATCTGCTCCTTCGAATGCACCTTCTGCCGCACCTGCGCCGAAACCCGCTTGCTGGGCCGTTGCCCGAACTGCTCGGGCCAGCTGGTGGCCCGCCCGACGCGGGTCGGCCAGGCGTTGGCCAACAACCCCGCCTCAGCCCAGCGCGTAAACAAACCGCATGCGGCCTGCGTCTGACCGACCGGAGAAAACCGGCATCACCGCTTTGATAGGGTGATGTCTATCCTGCTTTTTGTAGGATTTTTCAACAACAAGTGCGGGTGATTTCAACACTTCTATACTCGGCATTACCAAACTTCGGGATTGGTCGTATCTTGCAGCGCTTCCGATTAACCCACTTGCAGACGTATTCCTGAGTGATCCAGGAAGCGGACCACATCCCGACAGGAGTTTTCCCCATGACAACCGTGCTGATCGTCGACGACCACCCTATCGTTCGGGTTTCCTTGCGCATATTGCTTGAACGCGAGCGCTTCCATGTCGTCGGCGAAGTCGGCAATGGCAGTGAAGTGGCGCAGGTGGCCCGCGAACTGCGCCCGGACGTCGTCATTCTCGATATCGGCCTGCCTGGGCTGGACGGCATGGAAGTCATCAAGCGCCTGCAGTGCCTGGAGCCGGAGCCGAAGATCATGGTATTGACCGGCCAGGCCACCGACCTGTACGTGCGACGCTGCCTGGATGCCGGTATCGGCGCTTTCGTCACCAAGGAAGAAGACCACGAAGCGCTGCTGTTTGCCCTCAAGGCCCTGATCAAAGGTTATTCGACCTTTCCGCAGATGTCGGTCAACAGCAATTCGCTGGAAAGCGAGCCCGTGCGCCTGGCCAGCCTCTCCAACCGGGAGATGGAAGTATTGCGGCGCCTGGCGCGCGGCGAGAACAACAAGAATATCGGCACTTGCATGAACCTCAGCGCCAAGACCATCAGCACCTACCGGGGCCGCATCATGGAAAAACTCAAGACTGAATCACTGGTAGAAATGGTCGACCTGGCCAAACGCAACAGCGTTTACTGAGCGTTTGCACACCATGAAGCGCCTGCTGGCGAGCATCTTTCTGGCTACCGGCTTATTCGCTTCGGCCGATCTGTTGGCCAGCAGCGAACCCCGTCAGTTGCTGGCCCGATCGGCCAGTGCCGCCGCCCCCCTGTCGTTGTCCAGCGAAGACCGGCAGTGGCTGCAGCGACGCCAGCACCTGGTGCTGGGCAGCTCTCGGCCCGACTATCCACCGTTCGAAATCAACGTCAGTCAGCACGAATACGAAGGCCTTAGCGCCGATTACGCCGGGATTATCGCCGAGCAGTTGGGCATTCCCGTCGAGGTACGGCGCTACGACAGCCGCCACGAAGCGATCACCGCCTTGCGTGAGGGCAGCATCGACCTGCTGGGCAGCTCCAATGCCTTCGAGGCGGCTGACGCTCAACTTAGCCTCAGCACCCCCTATGCTGACGACCTCCCGGTCATCGTCACCCGCAAGGGGCACAGCCTGAAGGGCACACCTGACCTCGCCGGCCTGCGCCTGGCCATGGTCGATCATTATCTACCCGCCGCTGCCGTTCGAACGCTGTACCCCAAAGCGCAACTGAGCCTGTACCGCTCGACGCAAGCCGGGCTGGCGGCCGTCGAACTGGGCGAGGCGGATGCGTACCTGGGCGATGCCATCAGCACCGACTTTCTGATTGGCAGGAGTTACCAGGGCACGCTCAAAATCGATCACTTCTGCCAGGTGGCCCCCGGGGCTTTTGCCTTTGCCCTGGCCGATGACAACCCACGCATGCACCGTCTGGTCGACAAGGCGCTGGCGCGCATCAGTGAAAGCGAACGCCTGAACATCCTGCGCCGCTGGAGCAGCGGTAACACCAGCCTGCTGCTGCAGCGCCATCTCTCTGCCTTGAGCGCAGAAGAGGAGGCCTGGATCGCCGCCAACCCCTCCATCCGTGTGCTGGTCAATACCTCGCTGGCCCCCTTGACCTTCAACGACGCTCAGCATCGCCCCAGTGGCATAACCCTCGACCTGCTCAAGCAGATCTCGCTGCGCACGGGGCTGCAGTTCACACCCGTCGACAGTGCTTCAGCACAGGCCATGGTGGACCGCCTGGCCCGAGGCGAGGCGCAAATGATCGGGGCGCTGGGCTATGGTGCTGACCGTTTGAAGCAGTTGCGATTCACCCGCCCCTATCTGGTCAGCCCACGCGTGCTCGTCACCCGCAGCGACGTCGAATCTCCCGCACAAGCCAAGGCCATGAACGGCAAGCGCATCGCCCTGGTGCGTGGTTCACCGCAACGGGCCATACTGCATCAGCGCTACCCGCAGGCCAAGATAGTCGAAGTGGACAACCCGCTCGGCCAGATGGAGGCCGTGGCCAACGGTACCGCCGACGTTGCCCTTAGCAGCCATATCAATGCTGCCTACTACATCAGTCATGTGTTCAAGGATCGCTTGCGCATCGCCAGCGTGCTCGACGACGAACCGGCCGTTGCCGCCTTCGCCGTCGCCGCCGACCAGCCCCAGCTACAGGCCATTCTCGACAAGGCGCTGCTGAGCATTCCGCCCGAAGAGCTCGATCAACTGATCAACCGCTGGCGTACCAGCACCTTGGTCAGCGACAGCCCCTGGCGCGACTACCGCACCTTGGCCTTGCAGGTGCTGGTGCTGTCGGCCCTGCTGCTGGCTGGGGTCATATTCTGGAACAGCTACCTGCGCAAGCTGATCAACCAGCGTACAGAGGCCCAGCACGCGCTGCAGGCACAGTTGGCGCTGAGCCGCGGGCTGCTTGAGCAATTGCGCCAGGCCAAGGACGACGCCGAACAGGCCAGCCAGACCAAAAGCACGTTCCTGGCCACCATGAGCCACGAAATCCGTACCCCGATGAATGCCGTGATCGGCCTGCTGGAACTGGCACTGGAGGACAGCCGTGGCGGCCGCTGCGACACCCAGACCTTGCAGACCGCTTACGACTCGGCAATTGGCCTGCTCGAGCTGATTGGCGACATTCTCGACATTTCCCGCATCGAATCCGGCCACCTCAGCCTGCAGCCAGTGCCCACCGACCTTGTAGAGCTGGTGCGCGCCACACTGCGGGTATTCGAGGGCAATGCACGGGCCAAAGGCCTGCACCTGCACAGCGAACTGCCGGCAGAGCCAGTCTGGGTGCTGGCTGACCCCGTGCGATGCAAGCAAATTCTGTCCAACCTGGTCAGTAATGCCATCAAGTTCACCGACCGTGGTGAAGTGCAGGCGAGCCTGCTGCTGCCCAAGGTTGCCGGTCAGGGCATTCTGGCAATCGAGCTGAATGTGCGCGACACCGGTATTGGCATCAGCCCTGCCGACCAGGCCCGCCTGTTCAATGCATTTGTCCAGGCCGATGGCCCAAGGGCCCGCCAAGGTGCAGGCCTGGGGTTGGTCATCAGCCGTACCCTCGCCGAATTGATGGGCGGCGCCTTGAGCCTGCAGAGCGTGGAAGGCGTCGGCACCCGGGTGCAAGTCTGCCTGCAACTGCCCACCTGTGCGGCACCGGTAAAAGCCGAGCAGGCACCGCCAGCACATGAAAGCACTAGCGGCCCGCTCAACATTCTGGTGGTCGACGACTACCCCGCCAACCTGCTGTTGCTGGAGCGGCAACTGCATACCCTGGGGCACCGCGTGACCTTGGCGGAAAATGGCGAAATCGCCTTGGCGCGCTGGCAGGCCGCGCGCTTCGACCTGGTGATTACCGACTGCAGCATGCCGGTCATGGACGGCCACGAACTCACCCGGCGCATTCGCACCCTGGAGAGTGAACGCGGCCTGCCAGCTTGCAGGATTCTCGGCGTGACCGCCAATGCCCAGGCTGAGGAACGCGCCCGCTGCCTGGCCAGCGGCATGGACGAATGCCTGTTCAAACCCATTGGCCTGCGTTCGCTAAAGGCCCATCTACCCCTAGTCCGCCCTCAGCAACAAGAAACACCGACAACACGCCATAGCGGGTTCGACCTGGCTGAACTGCGCCACCTGACCCAGGACGACGAACAGCTGACGCGGCATTTGCTCGAACAGCTGTCGGTAAGCGTCGCCGAAGACCTGGCCGCCTTACGGGCCCTGGCACCAGACGCCGCCGACGAAGCCGTGCGGGCCCTGACCCATCGCATCAAGGGTGGCGCCAAGATGATCAGGGTCCGCATCGTGGTCAAGGACTGCGAAGCCATCGAGCTCGCCCACGCACAGGGGCTGCCGACGGTCGAGCAGCGCGCGCTGCTGCAAACCAGCCTGCAAGCCCTGCTTGACGAAATGCGCGATGCGCTCAATGCAATTGCAACGTCGAGCTGATCTGGCTGATGGCATCCACCACGTGCCGTGAGCCTTGCTGGATTTCCATGATCACCGTACCGGCCTCGTTGGCCAGCGCCACGCCGTGACCGGTGCGGTTCAGGCTCGACTGCATGCTGGCTACCGCCAGTAGGGACAGGTCGTGGTTTTGCCGCACCACATCGACAATCTCCAGGGTGGCCTTGCTGGTGCGCGCCGCCAGGTTACGCACCTCATCGGCCACCACCGCAAAGCCTCGCCCGTGCTCGCCGGCACGGGCGGCTTCGATCGCGGCATTCAGGGCCAGCAGGTTGGTCTGGTCGGCGATGCCACGAATGGTCAGCACGATCTGCCCGATTACATCCGATTGCTTGCTGACCGCATCGATGCTGCGTGCAGCGTCGTTAAGCTCCTGGGAAATCTGTTCGATTACCTGCACCGTCTGCTGCACCACTTCTGTCCCCTTGCGCGCGCAGGCGTCGGTCTGCATGGAACTGGCATGGGCGGCATCGGCGGCATTCTGCTGGGTGCAGACCTGGCGGGTAATGTCACTGGCGAACTTCACGACCTTGTTCAAGCGCCCCTTGCTGTCGAAAATGGGGTTGTAGGAGGCTTCCAGATAGACCATCCGGCCCTGCTTGTCGATACGCTCGAAACGGTGCGAATGGTATTCGCCACGGTTAAGCGACGCCCAGAACTCGCGGTACTCGACCGACTCGCGTTCATGCGCAAGGCAGAACAGGCCATGATGCCGGCCAACCACCTCGTCGAGGCGATAGCCCATGGTGTCGAGGAAATTCTGGTTGGCTTTGATCACCCTGCCCTGGGGGGTGAATTCGATCACCGCCATGGAGCGGCTGATGGCCTTGAGCAGGTTTTCGCTTTCATGCTCCTGCACCACCCGCTGGCTGATGTCGGCGGCCACCTTGATCACGCTGGTGACCTGACGCTGCTCGTCCAGCACCGGCATGTAGCTGGCCTCCAGCCATACCTCGCGACCGGCCTTGTCGAGGCGCTCGAAGGTACCGCTGATAGCCTTGCCCTGCCCCAGTTCACGCCACAGCTGTTGGTATTCGGCACTTTTTGCGTAGCCTGGATCGCAGAACAACCGGTGGTGCTTGCCACGCAACTCGTCAACGCTGTAACCCATGGCTTGGCAGAAACGCTCGTTGGCATCGAGAATGGTGCCATCGGGAGCGAACTCGATCATCGCCATGGAGCGGCTGATAGCGGCGAGTTTGGCCTGCGCGGTGGCCAAAGCCTGTTGGCTGCGCTGGATCTCGACCAAATCGGACTTGCGGTGGAAATCGAACATGACGCCGGGCTCCTTTATGCGCGGTTTCATGAGCATAGATCGCCATCATTAGCATGCAAGCACAGTGCTATCACTTTGTAATTAGTGCATTTTCATTACCAAGCGTCTGACACGCTTGCTGCCCAGGCGTGAAACTCAGGAGCTTTCCCGCACCATCAACTCAAAGCCCAAGTCCTGCTGTGCGTTGGGCACACGCTTGCCATCGAGCAGCGCCAGCAGCGCCTGCGCCGCCCCACGCCCCACGGCAGCCCGGGGCGTGCGAATCGATGTCAGCCTGGGCACCATGTGCGCCGAGGCCGGCAAATCGTTGAACCCGACCATCGCCACCTGGCGTGGTACCTCCACCCCCTGGCGCAAGGCCTGCAGCACCGCGCCTTGGGCAAGGTCGTCGTTACAGAAGAAAATGCCGTCGACATCCGGCGCCTGCTGCATCAGTTGGCTGAACAGTGCACTGCCCAGTGCAATCGATGACGGCTCCGGCGCCAGTACCTCCAGCTCGGTCGCCTGCAAACCGGCCTCGGCCAGCGCCTGGCGGAAACCTTCGGCTCGCTGCATCACCCGTGGGTCGAGCTGCGCGGCAATGAATGCCAGGCGCTTGCGCCCGCGCTCGATCAGGTGCCGGGCAGCGGCACGCCCGGCCTGCTGCTGCGAAAACCCGACCGACAATGCCCCAGGCTCGCCATTGAGCTCCATCATGTGCACACAAGGCACACCACTGGCAGCCAGCATCTGGCGGGCCGCATCGCTGCGCTCGAAGCCGGTCAGCAGCATGCCGCAGGGCTGATAGGCCAGGTAGTTGCGGATCAGGTTCTCTTCTTCAGCAAGGTCATAGTGATAGTTGCCGATCAACACCTCGAGCCCACGCGGGCGCATGACCTCGTGGATGGCCTCCAGGGTATCGATGAACAGCTGGTTGGACAGTGACGGGATCAACACCACCACCGACTGGCTACGCGCCGAGGCCAGCGCCCGGGCCGCCGGGTTGGCGACATAGCCAAGGTTTGCCGCTGCGGCGAAAACCTTTTCCACCAGCTCCGGCGCAACCGTGCTGACTCCGCGCAAGGCGCGCGAAGCGGTAATCGGGGAAACCCCGGAAAGCCTGGCAACTTCTGCCAGGGTGGGACGACCTGTAGTACGGGAGCCGGTGCGGGACATGGATGTTGTAATTTTACTACTTGCAAGGAGAGGGAACGGCCACTAAGGTAGCGCTGTCTCAGGACGCAGGCAATGTAATCTTTGGTAGCAGCCATCACGCGCTCGCCACCAGGCGTCCATACTGCGTAAGGACAAGACCAATAACACCGGGGAGGTCGTTGTTCGTCATTGACGAGACAGCGCTATCTCACCCCGCAGGAGGTACTGATGAATTCTCCCCTGTCCGCCATCGTGGTGATGGGCGTGGCCGGTTGCGGCAAAAGCTGCATCGGCGCCGCCATCGCTGCCAGAAGCGGCGGCCGCCTGATCGAAGGCGACGCTTTCCACCCTGCCGAAAACATCCGCAAGATGAGCGCTGGCATCCCGCTGGACGATGGCGACCGCGCCGGCTGGCTGGTACGCCTTGGTCAGGAGTTGCAGGCCACCACCCAGGCTGGGGAGCGCCCGATCCTGACCTGCTCGGCACTCAAGCGCCGCTACCGCGACACCCTGCGCGATGCCATGCCCGGGCTGGTGTTCGTGTTCCTTGAACTGTCACCTGCCGAAGCGGAAAAACGCGTGCGTGCCCGCCCCGGTCACTTCATGCCGGCCAGCCTGATCGACAGCCAGTTCGCTGCCCTGGAATCGCCACGCGGCGAGCCACTGACCCTGCCACTGGATGCGACCCAACCCGTCGAAGCACTGGCCGAAGCGGTGGACCGCTGGCTAAAGGCCTGCGGTGAGCTGGGGCTGGCGCAAACCGCCTGACCCTGGCGGTTTTCCGGCTCACCAAAGACAGCGCTACCCCATCCCGCAAACGCGGGAAAAGTTCCAAAAAGCTACGCCCAAAACAACGATAAGACCGAGGCCTTAAAACCATGTTCGGACTGGCTACTGATACCTTCCTGCTGCTCGACGCGCTGGTTACCATCGTCGGGCTGATCCTGCTGATCACCCACTTCAAAGTGCACCCCTTCGTCGCCCTTACCCTCGCGGCCGGCTTCCTGGGCCTGACCTCCGGCATGCCGGTGGCCAAAGTCATGAAATCGTTCCAGGACGGTTTTGGCGGCGTGCTGGGCTTTGTCGGCATCGTCCTTGCCCTGGGCACCATGCTCGGCAAGCTGATGGCCGACTCCGGGGGCGCCGACCAGATCGCGCAAACCCTCATCCGCGCCTTCGGCAAGAAGAACGTGCACTGGGCCATGATGTTCGCCGCGTTCCTGGTGGGCATACCGCTGTTCTTCGAAATCGGCTTCGTGTTGCTGATTCCACTGGTGTTCATCGTCGCCCGCCGCTCCGGGGTGTCGCTGGTGAAGATCGGCATTCCGCTGCTGGCCGGCCTTTCCGTGGTGCACGGCCTGGTCCCGCCTCACCCGGGCCCGCTGCTGGCGATCGGCATTTTCCACGCCGACATCGGCAAGACCATCTTCTATGGCCTGATCGTCGCACTGCCCACCGCGATCATCGCTGGCCCGCTGTTCGGTAACTTCATTTCCCGCTACATCCCGGGCAACCCGTCGCAGGAACTGATGGACCAGATCGCCAAGGAGTCCGACCAGGGCAACCTGCCAAGTTTCAGCATCACCCTCATCACCGTGCTGCTGCCAGTCGCGTTGATGCTGCTGAAAACCTTCGCCGACGTGGTGCTGCCGGCCGAGCACATCGTGCGCCAGTGGATGGACCTGATCGGCCACCCGATCACCGCCCTGCTCGCCGCCCTGCTGCTGGCTTTCTACACCTTTGGTTCGGCTCGCGGCTTCAACCGCCAGCAGATCATGAAGATGCTCGACCAGAGCCTGGCCCCCACTGCAGCCATCGTGCTGATCGTCGGTGCTGGCGGTGGCTTCAAGCAGATGCTGGTGGACACTGGCGTGGGCAACGTGATCGGGCAGATGGCCGTGCAGGCGGAAATTTCACCCATCATGCTGGCCTGGCTGGTGGCGGCAGTGATCCGCATCGCTACCGGCTCCGCCACGGTCGCCACCATTACCGGTGCGGGCATCGTTGCTCCGGTGATCGATCTGGTGCCGGGTGTGAACCGTGAGCTGTTGGTACTGGCCACCGGTGCCGGCTCGCTGATCCTGTCGCATGTGAACGACGCCGGCTTCTGGCTGGTGAAGCAATACTTCAACATGACCGTTGCGGAAACCTTCAAGACCTGGAGCATGATGGAGACCATTCTCTCGGTAGTCGGCATCATCTTCATCATGTTGTTGTCGCTGATGGTGTAACCGTTGATCGGGGCAATGGCACCTGGATGCGTCGGGTAGGGCCGAAGAAAAATATGAGCCCTACCCAACGCAATGGAGTCTGCCATGACCCGCACAAGCATTCTGCTGATCACCCTGCTTGGTTCGCCGCTGGCCTTGGCCGCCGGCACCGGCCCGACCTACCCTGACGACCCGCACAGTACTGCGCCAAGGCCAGGCGTGGACAGCACTCTCAACCCGATCGAGAAGCCCATGCCGCGGGATACCGACCCGCGCATCAAGGGCAACGACCCGGACAGCCCGCCGGCAGAGCAGAATGACAACCGTGACCTGCCGGGAATGGATGGCAGTGGCCAGGAGGGCATTCGCCGGCAAAGTGGCGCAGCTGACGATAGTCAGCACTAGACGCCTGCCCTACCACTGACGCTTGTCTGGCCGGGTCAGCCCCAGTTTCTCGATCCGGTAGCGCAGCATGTCCCGCGACAGCCCCAGCATCCGCGCCGACTTGGTCACGTTCCAGTCGGTACGGTCCAGGGTCTTGCACACCAGGTCGCGCTCCATGTCGGGCAGGCTGGTGCCCGGCTCCGGCTCGTGCCGTGGCATTTCGAACATTACGGGCGCCTGCTGAGCTGCCGATGGCTCGTCGATCAACGTCATGCACAGGTTCAGCTGGTGCGCCTGCACCACCTCGTTCGGTGCCAGCAGCACGGTCTGCTCCAGCATGTTACGAAGTTCGCGCACATTGCCTGGCCAGCTGTAGCCCAGCATCAGGCTCTCGGCTTCGGCAGAAAAACGCAGGTTCGGCTTGCCATAACGCCGACCATGGTGGGCCAGGAAATGCCGGGCCAACAGCAGAATGTCCTGCCCACGGGCATACAGGCGCGGCACCTTCAGGGCAATGATGCGCAGGCGGAAGAACAGGTCGCGGCGGAACTTGCCCTGCTGCACCATCTGCTCCAGGTTGCAGTTGGTGGCACTGATCACCCGCAGGTCAACCTTGCGCTCCTTCACCGCACCAATCCGGCGGATGCTGCGGTCTTCCAGCAGCTTGAGCAGCTTGGCCTGCAGCACCAGGTCCATCTCGCCAATCTCGTCGAGGAACAAGGTGCCGCCATCGGCCGCCTCCACCAGGCCTACCCGGCGCTCCTTGGCGTCGGTGAATGCACCTTTCTCGTGGCCGAACAGTTCGGCCTCCAGCAGGTTGGCCGGGATCGAGGCGCAGTTGAACTCGATGAACGGCCCCTTGCTGCGCGTGCCATCGAAATGCAGGGCGCGGGCCACCAGTTCCTTGCCGGTGCCGGTTTCGCCTTCGACCAGCACCGGTGGCAGGTCGTCACTGGCCATCCGCCGTTCGGCATCCAGCACCTGGCGCAGGGTGTGCTTGAGGGTCAGCATCGTAGGCGACTCGCCGATCAACGCCTGCAACCCGGACTTCTGCGCCTCTCGCTCCTGGTAGAACGACAGCGTGCGCTCCATGCGCTCGGCAGCCAGGGCCTTGTCCAGGGTCAGCTTGAGTTCGGCCAGCACCACGGGCTTGCTCAGGTAATGGAAGGCGCCCTCCTTCATCGCCTGCACGGCATCTTCGACATTGCCGTAGCCGGTCATCATGATCACTTTCAGGTCCGGCACCTGTGCCACCAAGGTCCGCAGCAGGTCGTGCCCGCTCATGCCAGGCAGCGAGTTATCAGTCAGCACCGCGTCGGGCCGGGCCCGTTTGATCTGCTCCAGCGCCAGCTCCGCGCTATGGCATACGGTGACCTCGTAGCCCTTGAGGCTGAGGTAGGTGCGAATGTTGTCGGCGAGAATTTCATCATCCTCGACTACCAGGATGCTGTGCTCCATGGTCCCCTCCCGCTGCGATATTGAATGTAAGGCTGACGCGGGTTCCTTCCTCTTCGCGGCTGCTCAGGCTGACCGAGCCGCCAAAACGTTCCATGATGCGTTTGACCAGGGCCAGGCCTATACCGAGCCCCCCCTGTTTGGTCGTGAAGAACGGTTTGAACACCATCCTTTCCTGCTGTTGGCTCATGCCCTTGCCCGTGTCGGTGAGCACGAATTCGGCACGCAGGCCACCCTGCACATTGACATGGGCATTCAACATACCGCCGCAGGGCATGGCCTCCAGAGCGTTGGAAAACAGGCTGTTGAGAATTTGCGTCAGCTGCAACGGCTGGCTGGCCACCCACTGCACGTCAGGCCCCTCGAAATGGAAGCGCACGCCGTTTCGTTCGATCTGCTGGGCGAAGGCCAGGTGGGTGTCTTCGATGGCGGCCACCAGGTCCACGGCTTCAGGTTCGTCGCTGGTCGGGCGCAACGACACCAGCAGGTCACGTACCCAGCGCGACATTCGGTCGACCTGGCTGATGATATCGGTGATGTTCTTCTGCGCGGCAACGTTGGCGGTTTCCTGGGCCAGCTCGGCGCTCGAGCGGATGTTGGCCAGCGGGTTGCGCAAGCTGTGGGCTACCGCTGACGACATCTCGCCCAGCGCCACGTAGGTTTCGCTGGCCACCAGCCGGTCCTGTTGCAGATGCAGCATCTGCGCCGCCCGGCGCACGATCCAGAACAGCCCGAAATAGATGAGCGCCCCGCCCACCAAGGTCGAAGCCCAGATCAGCACATAACCCCGCTGGATACGCCGCACCAGGTCCTGTGGCTCTTTGTAGATTTCCACCATGGCCAATACCTGCTCGCCCTGGCTGTCGAACAGCGGAATGTAGTTTTCGATGAAAAGGTAGCGCGGTTCACGCTGAAACTTCTGTTCTTCGCGATCTTCCTCGGCCTTGTGGTAGCTGGCGGACACCGCCTTGCGCGACCGGAAGGCACGGTCGAGGTCGCCGTCGGCTTCTATCCGCTTGCCGATCAGCTCGACGTTGGTGGACCACACGATGGTGCGGTCGCGGGCGTAGACGTTGGCCAGCAAGGTATCTGGCAAGTGCTCGACATGGTCCAGGAACTCGACCCGGGTCGACTCGGCCAGTGTGGGGGTGACCTGCAAGTGCTGCAGGTCCAGACGCGGGTCAAGCAGCTCACCCATGGTGGTGCCTGGCGGCAACTGCGAATGGCGTACCTCGGCCTGGGCCATGGCCTGAATGAACTGCGCGGTAAGCATGGCATCGCGCTGCACGCTGTCGCGAACCACGAACCGCGTTGACACATAACCCAACCCGCCCGCCACGGCGGTGATGATCAACAGGCTGATGACCGAAAACCACCGCAGCAGGTTGAACTCACGCAATGGCACAGCCAGACCGCTGGCGGTCGCACCGGGCTTGTCGCGAACTTCGTTTTCCAGCATCTGCATCGCGTGGTTCCCGCACAGGGCGTCCGTCCAGAAATGCCTCAAGGCCAACAGCCAATTGAAAGCACCCCGCCTGGGCAGCTTGATAGCTGCCTTGTGTTGCGTGTTGCGTGTTGCGCTCTGCACATCACGTAGCAAGAACTCAGCCAGCCAGTAACAAACCAATATAATTCAGTACGTTATAAAGCTTTTCTAAATACAGACTGAGGAAAAACCCCCACATTTGGGTAATTGCCACCCAACCCCTATAAAATCGTTAACCATCAATAGCTTAAATACTTTAATTAATGTTTGTTATAAGCAGGATACCAACCGGAACGTCAAAGATACCCGCGTACCATGGCCCTCGCTGCTGCCGAGCCGAACCGAACCGCCGAAGCGCTCCATGATGCGTTTCACCAGCACCAGGCCTACTCCTAGCCCACCCTGTTTTGTGGTGAAAAACGGCCGGAAGGCCATGCGCTGCTGCTCTTCGCTCATGCCCTTGCCATTGTCGGACAGGCGCAGTGTCAGGCAGCGACGGTTCTGGCGCACCACCTCGATACGCAGACGCCCGCCCTGCTCCATCGACTCCAGGGCATTGGCAACCAGGCTGCTGAACACCTGCCGCAGTAACGCCGGGTGCCCCAATACCTGCACTGCCGGTAACGGTTGCAGGTCAAGGCTTACCCCACTGCGTGCCAACGGCACGGCATAGGTCTGCAAGCTTTCCTGCAACGCCTGTGGCAAGTCCACCGCCACGGCCTCGTCGTTCAGCGGGCGCAGTGACTGCAGCATCTGGCGGATCCACTGCGACATGCGATCGACCTGGCTGATGATATCGTTGACTTGACGTTGCGCCGGGCCGTCGTCGAACGCCTGGGCCAGTTCGGCACTCGAGCGGATACTCGCCAGCGGGTTGCGCAGGCTGTGGGCCACCGCCGACGACACCTCGCCCAGTGCAACGTAGGTCTCGTTGTTAATCAGCCGCTTCTGCTGCACCGCCAGCAACCGCGCGGCACGGTGCATGATGCCGTACAGGCCGATATAGACCAGCGCGGCCCCCACGGTGATAGCCAGCCAGATCAGGATCAGGCCATGCTCGATGCGCACGATCAGGTCATGGGGCTCTTTATAGATTTCGACCATTGCCGTGACGTTCTCGCCATCGGCATCGAACAGCGGAATGTAGTTTTCGATGAACAGCTGCTCGGGCGGCGTAACGAATTTCTGCTCGGCGCGGGCCTGTTCGAAGTTATGGTAGCTGGCCGAGACCCGCATCTTGTACTCGAAGGCCCGCTCCAGGTCGTCGTCGCCATTGATCAGCTTACCGACCAGCGCCGGGTTGCTGGACCAGATCACCGTACGGTCCGGCGCATAGATATTGGCCAGCAGCATGTCGGGCAGGTGGGCGATATGGTCGAGAAACTCACCGCGCGCCTTGCGTCGGGCATCCGGGTCGACATCTGGCAGGTTGCTGCGGTCGGTACGCGGGTCGATCAGCTCGCCCATGGTGCGCACGTTGGGGATCGACACGTGGCGTACTTCGGCGTCGGCGATGGAGGTGATGAATTGCGCGGTGAGCAAGGCATCGCGCTCCACGCTCTCATCGATGATGAAACGGCTGGAAATCAGCCCCAGCCCGGCAGCCACCGACAGGATGATGGCCAGGCTGACCCAGGCATACCAACGCAAAAGGTTGAATGGCTTGCGCGGGGCAGCCAACTCGTTACCGACAGGCACTTCGATGGTCTCGGAACGAGGGGCGATGTCCATGGCGGACTCCACATCTGGGCACCTTCAGAAGGTTATAGCCCAGAGTTGGGGAAACCATAGTATTAAATTGATGGCATCCGCCGAAGGGTAACGTTTTTTTCACTTCGTACAGCCGGTCACTGCAGAAACGGCAGCCGTACCCGACCCCCTCAGAGAGCGCCATCGTCTGCCAACCCCTGCAATTTGCGGTATTCGCGCAGCACAGCAGGTACATAACGGCGAGTTTCGGCATATGGCGGCACCGCTCCGCGCCGCAACACGGCATCCGGCCCCGCGTTGTAAGCCGCCACGGCCAAGGTGATGTCGTTATCAAACAGAGTCAGCATGCGCTTCAGGTAGCGTGCCCCACCCTGCACGTTGTCTTCCGGGTCCAGGCGGTCTTCCACGCCCATCTCGCGAGCGGTATCGGGCATCAGTTGCATCAACCCCACCGCACCCGCCGGCGAACGGGCCTTGGGGTTATAGCCGGACTCGGCCTTGATCAGCGCGTGCAACAACGCCGGGGGCACATTGTGGATGCGTGCCGCAGTGGCAACCACCTCGGCATAGGGGCGCCCAGTGATCATCTGCGCATTGGCCGGGCCAGCCTGGGCCAGCGGTTCGTTGATCACCTTTTCATAGTGGCGTCCGGGCCGATGAACGTTGGTCAGTACGTAGCCACCCTTGGCATCGATTGAGATGTACACATCAGCCTGGGCAGCCCCTGCCGCCAGCCAGATCAAACCGAGGATGAGTCCACGCATGTCGGTCGCCTCTTCGTCGTGGCCCCCGATGTGGGGGAAATGCCCCGGAAAACCCGAGGTCGATGACCACGACGCAAGCACTGTGCCGCTTCCTGTGCCGCATGGCGCAAGGCCCCGAGGCAGACGTGCATGGCTGTTGCATGGTGCCTGTCAACGCGTGTTCCCATGCAGTGGAGGGCTTCACCATGCAGCGCAGAACCAACCCGCAACGTGGCTTCACCCTGCTTGAACTCCTGGTGGTACTGGTGGTGCTCGGCCTGTTGGCCGGCATCGTCGCGCCCAAGTACTTCAGCCAGCTCGGCCGCTCCGAGGCCAAGGTGGCACGGGCGCAGATCGAGGGGCTGAGCAAGGCCCTGGACCTGTACCGCCTGGAAGTCGGCCACTACCCCAACAGTGAGCAAGGCTTGCAGGCCCTGGTGGTCGCCCCCAGTGGCGAGGCTCGCTGGACCGGCCCGTATCTGCAGAAGGCCGTGCCGCAAGACCCATGGGGCCGGCCATATATCTACCGGCAGCCCGGCGAGAACGGCGGTGAATACGACCTGCTGTCGATGGGCAAGGACGGCCAGCCCGGTGGTGACGGGGAAAACGCCGAAATTACCAGTTGGCAGTAAGGAGAGCGGCCATGCGCTACAGCCTCAAGGCCCTGGGCAGACAGGGTGTGGTGCAATTGCAGATCGACGCCGAGGACGCCGACCAGGCCCGCCGCCAGGCCGAGGACCAAGGCCTGCGTGTGCTCAGCCTGCGCAGCAACGGCGGCGCCTTGCGCGGCATGGCCTGGCGCCGCGAGGCGGCGTTCGACCTGGTGCTGTTCAGCCAGGAGCTGTCGACCCTGCTCAATGCCGGCCTGCCGCTGATCGACGCACTGGAAAGCTTGGCAGAAAAGGCCCCCGCTGCCGCCACGCGCAAGGTGCTGGCCGAACTGGTGCGTCAGCTGTACGAAGGGCGCTCGCTGTCCCAGGCCCTTGGTCAGCAATCCCGGGTATTTCCGCCGCTGTATGTGGCGCTGGTGCAGTCCAGCGAACGCACCGGTGCGCTGGGCGACGCCCTTGCCCGCTACATCAGCTATCGCCAGCGCCTGGACCTGGTGCGGCAGAAGCTGGTGGGCGCATCGGTGTACCCGTTGCTGCTGTTGCTGGTAGGTGGCGGCGTGGTGCTGTTCCTGCTCGGCTATGTGGTACCGCGTTTCAGCCAGGTGTTCGAAGGTATGGGCACCGAGTTGCCTTGGCTGTCACGGGTGTTGATGCAGATCGGTCTGTTTCTGCACGCGCAGCAACTGCCACTGGCGCTGGGCACTGCAGGTGGCGTCACGGCGCTGTGGCTGCTGCGCCGCCACCCTCGGGTACGACGCTGGGCATCTTGTCAGTTGCGCCGGCTGCCAGCGCTGCACCAACGTTTGATGATGTACGAGCTGGCGCGCTTCTATCGCTCGTTGGGCATCCTGCTGCAAGGCGGCATTCCCATTCTCACTGCCATGGGCATGGCGCGCGGCCTGCTCGGCAGTGCCGCCGGCCAGGGCCTGGTACAGGCCAGCCAGCGGGTAGGTGAAGGGCTGCCGCTGTCCGATGCGCTGGAGGCCGGGCACTTGGTTACGCCGGTGTCGCTGCGCCTGCTACGGGCCGGCGAGCAGTCCGGCAACCTGGGCGAGATGCTGGAGCGCTGTGCCGACTTCCACGACCAGGAAATCGGCCGCTGGGTGGAATGGTTCGTCAAACTGTTCGAACCGCTGCTGATGACGTTCATCGGCCTGCTCATCGGCCTGATCGTGATCCTGATGTACATGCCGATCTTCGAACTGGCCTCAAGCATTCACTGAGACACCAAGCCCAAGGGTTCGCAATGACGTGGTGCGTTCATGTTCACATCTTTACAATCGCCCACGTCGATGTGTGATCCACACATATCATTCAGCGTGATAATAACCTTCGCGCCGTTCGATTCGTGCCTCACGCGCAACACACTCACACTCCGCCCACTACTAATACATTGGCGGAGTTCTCCATGGAACAATCACTCAAACCCTTACGCTTTCCCCTCGCTGCCCTGGCAGTGGTGGTGATCAGCGCTTGCGGTCGAACCCCCGACGCCGTGCAGGCTCCCGCCGCGCCGAAGGTCAGTGTGGCCAAGGTGATCGAGCAACCGATCAACGAATGGGACGAGTTCACCGGCCGCCTGGAAGCCCCGGAAACCGTCGAAGTACGCCCACGGGTCTCCGGCCAGATCGATCAGGTGGCCTTCACCGAAGGCGCCCAGGTCAAGAAAGGCGACCTGCTGTTCCAGATCGACCCACGCCCGTTCCAGGCTGAAGTCCGCCGCCTTGAAGCCCAGCTGCAACAGGCCAAGGCCACTGCCATTCGCAGTGCCAACGAAGCCCGCCGTGGCGAACGCCTGCGTGACAGCAACGCCATCTCCGCCGAGCTGGCCGAATCGCGCAGCAGCGCTGCCGCCGAAGCCCGTGCCGGGGTCGATGCCATTCAGGCCCAGCTCGACCTGGCACGCCTTAACCTCAGCTTCACCCGCGTCACCGCGCCTATCAGCGGCCGTGTCAGCCGCGCCGAGTTCACCGCCGGCAACATCGTCAGCGCCGATGTCACCCCGCTGACCAGCGTCGTGTCCACCGACAAGGTCTACGCCTACTTCGACGCCGACGAGCGCGTGTACCTCAAGTACACCCAGCTGGCCCGCGAAGGCCAGCGTGGCCAGAGCACCCCGGTGTACCTGGGCCTGACCAACGAAAGCGGCAACCCGCACCTGGGCCAGATGAACTTCGTCGACAACCAGGTCAACCCGCGTACCGGCACCATCCGTGGCCGTGCAGTGTTCGACAACAGCGACGGCCAGTTCACGCCGGGCCTGTATGCGCGCCTGAAACTGGTGGGCAGCGCCCAGTACGACGCCGTGCTGATCAACGACGAAGCCGTGGGCACCGACCTTGGCAAGAAGTTCGTGCTGGTCATGGACAAGGACAACAAGGCTGCCTACCGCGCCGTGGAGCTGGGGCCGAAGCTGGAAGGCCTGCGCATCGTGCGCAGCGGCCTGGGCAAGGATGACCGCATCGTGGTCAAGGGCCTGCAACGCGTGCGCCCTGGTTCACCTGTCACGCCGGAAGAAACCCAGATGGCCAGCGAACAGACCCTCGCCGCCCTCGCCCAGCAGCGCCAGGCCCTGGAGGCCAGCAACCCGGCGCCTAAGGTGGCGGGCAATAACGTGAAAGTCGCCAGCGCCCAGGCGCCACGCGGTTAAGGGACCACACCGATGAACTTCTCGAAATTCTTCATTACCCGGCCAATCTTCGCCGCGGTGCTGTCGCTGGTGCTGCTGATCGCGGGCTCCATCTCGCTGTTCCAGCTGCCGATCAGCGAATACCCCGAAGTGGTGCCACCCACCGTGGTGGTGCGCGCCAACTTCCCCGGTGCCAACCCCAAGGTCATCGGCGAAACCGTCGCCGCGCCGCTGGAACAGGCCATTACCGGTGTGGAGAACATGCTGTACATGTCCTCCCAGTCCACCGCTGACGGCAAGCTGACGCTGACCATTACCTTCGCCCTGGGCACCGACCTGGACAACGCCCAGGTACAGGTGCAGAACCGCGTTACCCGCACCCAGCCCAAGCTGCCCGAGGAAGTGACCCGCATCGGTATCACCGTCGACAAGGCCTCGCCCGACCTGACCATGGTCGTGCACCTGACCTCGCCGGACAACCGCTACGACATGCTCTACCTGTCCAACTACGCCATCCTCAACATCAAGGACGAACTGGCGCGCCTGGGCGGCGTAGGCGACGTGCAACTGTTCGGCATGGGCGACTACTCGCTGCGCGTGTGGCTGGACCCGAACAAGACCGCTTCGCGCAACCTCACCGCCAGTGATGTGGTCGCTGCAATCCGCGAGCAGAACCGCCAGGTGGCAGCAGGCCAGCTGGGCGCACCGCCCGCCCCCGGCTCCACCAGTTTCCAGCTGTCGATCAACACCCAGGGCCGTCTGGTCAACGAGGAAGAGTTCGAAAACATCATCATCCGTGCCGGTGCCAATGGCGAAATCACCCGCCTGAAGGACATCGCCCGAGTCGAACTCGGCTCCAGCCAGTATGCCCTGCGTTCGCTGCTGAACAACCAGCCGGCCGTGGCCATCCCGATCTTCCAGCGCCCAGGCTCCAACGCTATCGAGATCTCCGACGAAGTGCGGGCGAAAATGGCCGAGCTGAAGAAGGACTTCCCGGAAGGGATGGACTACAGCATCGTCTATGACCCGACCATCTTCGTGCGCGGTTCCATCGAAGCGGTGGTACATACCCTGTTCGAAGCACTGGTGCTGGTGGTGCTGGTAGTGATCCTGTTCCTGCAAACCTGGCGTGCCTCGATCATCCCGCTGCTGGCTGTGCCGGTGTCGTTGATCGGTACCTTTGCAGTCATGCACCTGTTCGGCTTCTCGCTCAACGCCTTGTCGTTATTCGGCCTGGTGCTGGCCATCGGGATCGTGGTGGACGACGCCATCGTCGTGGTGGAAAACGTCGAACGTAATATCGGGCTGGGGCTGAAACCGCTGGAAGCCACGCAAAAGGCCATGAGCGAAGTGACCGGGCCGATCATCGCCACGGCGCTGGTGCTGTGCGCCGTGTTCGTGCCAGCGGCGTTCATTTCCGGCCTTACCGGGCAGTTCTACAAGCAGTTCGCCCTGACCATTGCCATTTCCACGGTGATTTCGGCCTTCAACTCGCTGACCCTGTCGCCGGCCCTGGCTGCCGTGCTGCTCAAGGACCACCACGCACCCAAGGACCGTTTCTCGCGCGTCCTGGAAAAACTGCTGGGCAGCTGGCTGTTCGCGCCGTTCAACCGCTTCTTCGACCGCGCCTCGAACCGCTACGTCGGTGGCGTACGCCGGGTCATCCGCTCCAGCGGCATCGCGCTGTTCGTGTACGCCGGCCTGATGGGCCTGACCTACCTGGGCTTCTCCTCCACCCCGACCGGCTTCGTGCCGGCGCAGGACAAGCAGTACCTGGTGGCCTTCGCCCAACTGCCTGACGCCGCCAGCCTTGACCGCACCGAGGCGGTGATCAAGCGCATGAGCGAAATTGCCCTGAAACAACCCGGTGTTGCCGACTCGGTAGCCTTCCCGGGCCTGTCGATCAACGGTTTCACCAACAGCCCGAACAGCGGCATCGTGTTCACCCCGCTCAAGCCGTTCGATGAACGCAAGGACCCGAGCCAGTCGGCGGCAGCCATCGCGGCTGCACTGAATGCACAGTTTGCCGACATTCAGGATGCCTACATCGCCATCTTCCCACCGCCGCCGGTACAGGGCCTGGGTACCATTGGTGGCTTCCGCCTGCAAATCGAAGACCGTGGCAACCTGGGTTACGAAGCACTGTACAAGGAAACCCAGAACATCATCGCCAAAAGCCACAACGTGCCAGAGCTGGCAGGGCTGTTCACCAGCTACCAGGTCAACGTGCCGCAAGTCGATGCCGCCATCGACCGGGAAAAGGCCAAGACCCATGGCGTGGCGATCACCGACATCTTCGACACCCTGCAGGTTTACCTGGGTTCGCTGTACACCAACGACTTCAACCGCTTTGGCCGCACCTACCAGGTCAACGTCCAGGCCGAGCAGCAGTTCCGCCTCGATGCCGAGCAGATCGGCCAGTTGAAGGTGCGTAACAACCTGGGCGAGATGATCCCGCTGGCGACCTTCCTCAAGGTCAGCGACACCTCCGGGCCAGACCGGGTCATGCACTACAACGGCTTCATTACCGCAGAAATCAACGGTGCCGCCGCCCCGGGCTACAGCTCTGGCCAAGCCGAAGCTGCGATCGAGAAACTGCTGAAAGAGGAACTGCCCAACGGCATGACCTTCGAGTGGACCGACCTGACCTACCAGCAGATCCTCTCGGGCAATACCGCACTGCTGGTGTTCCCGCTGTGCGTACTGCTGGCGTTCCTGGTACTGGCTGCCCAGTACGAAAGCTGGAGCCTGCCACTGGCGGTGATCCTGATCGTGCCGATGACCCTGCTGTCGGCCATTACCGGTGTGATCGTGTCGGGTGGCGACAACAACATCTTCACCCAGATCGGTTTGATCGTACTGGTGGGCCTGGCGTGCAAGAACGCGATCCTGATCGTCGAGTTCGCCAAGGATGAACAGGCCAAAGGCCTCGACCCGCTGGCTGCGGTGCTGGAAGCCTGCCGCCTGCGTCTGCGGCCGATCCTGATGACCTCGATCGCCTTCATCATGGGTGTGGTGCCACTGGTGTTCAGCTCCGGTGCAGGTTCCGAAATGCGCCATGCCATGGGTGTGGCAGTGTTCTCGGGGATGATCGGCGTGACCGTGTTCGGCCTGTTCCTGACCCCGGTGTTCTTCTTCCTGATTCGCCGTTTCGTCGAGCGTCGCCAGGCCCGCAAGGCCGAACACGTTCAAGTGCTGGAGAACCATGCATGAACCTGCTCAAACCCCTGACCCCAAGCCTGCTGGCACTGGCCCTTGCGGCCTGTGCGGTAGGCCCGGACTACCAGGCCCCGGCCACCGAACCTGCGCAACTGAACAGCGACGCGCAGGCCAAGGCCTACGACCGTAGCCGCTTCGAAAGCCTGTGGTGGAAGCAGTTCGATGACCCGGTGCTGAACCAGTTGGTGCAGGCCTCGCTTGACGGCAACCGTGATTTGCGCGTGGCCTTCGCCCGTTTGAAATCGGCGCGGTCGATCCGTGAAGACGCCGAGAACGACCAGTTCCCGGTGGTCACCAGCCGCGCCAGCAGCGACATTGGCAAGGGCCAGATCCCCGGCCAGACCACGCAGCGGGTGAACAGCGAGCGCTATGACCTGGGCCTGGACATGGCCTGGGAGCTTGACCTGTTCGGCCGCATCCAGCGCCAGATCGAGGCCAGCGAAGCCCAGGAAGCGGCGGCCGCCGCCGACCTGCAGCAGTTGCAGGTGAGCCTGATCGCCGAGCTGGTCGATGCCTACGGGCAGCTACGCGGTGCCCAGTTGCGCGAGAAGATCGCCCTGGCCAACCTCAAGACCCAGCAAGAATCGCGGACCATTACCGAAACCCTGCGCGATGCCGGTGTGGGCAACGACCTGGACGTGGTGCGTGCCGATGCACGCCTGGCCGGGGTCGAGGCCACTGTGCCGCAACTGCAGGCTGAACAGGCTCGGGCGCGTCATCGCATTGCCACCCTGCTCGGCCAGCGCCCAGAGGCACTCAGCGTAGACCTGTCGCCCAAGGCCCTGCCGGCCATCGCCAAGGCGTTGCCGGTAGGCGATCCGGGCGAACTGCTGCGCCGCCGCCCGGATATCCGCAGCGCCGAACGCCAACTGGCGGCCGCCACCGCCAACGTAGGCGTAGCCACGGCAGACCTGTTCCCCCGCGTCAGCCTCAGCGGCTTCCTGGGCTTTACCGCCGCGCGTGGCTCGCAGATAGGCTCCTCGGCCGCCAATGCCTGGGCACTGGGCCCAAGCATTACCTGGGCGGCCTTCGACCTGGGCAGCGTGCGGGCCCGCCTGCGCGGCGCCAAGGCCGATGCCGAAGGGGCGCTGGCCAATTACGAGCAGCAGGTATTGCTGGCTCTGGAAGAGTCGGCCAATGCCTTCAGCGATTACGACAAGACCCAGCAGCGGCTGCTGTCGTTGATGCGCCAGAGCGACGCCAGCCGCAAGGCGGCAGAGCTGGCCTCGATTCGCTATCGCGAGGGTACGGTCGACTACCTGGTGCTGCTGGATGCCGAGCGTGAGCGGTTGAGCGCAGAAGATGCGCAGGCTCAGGGCGAAGTCGAGCTGTACCGCGGCATTGTCTCGATCTACAAGGCCCTGGGCGGCGGCTGGCAACCGGAGACTGTGGCCAGCGCACACTGATACACCCCCGTCTCAACGACTCCTTTGGTTGGTTCCTCCCCCAACCGTTTGCCCCGCTGGCCCTGGTCTGCGGGGCTTTTTTATCGTGGATAAGCATTGGCGACGTTTTGCCGCCAAACTACAAGGGCTCGGTTGCATTTACCCCCCACCTGGCCCAAGCTCTGCCCTTCCCCCGCCACGGATCGTCCGATGCCCAGACGCAACCGCTACCTGATCGCCTTGCTGTTGTTGATCCTGGTATCGGCCCTGTTCGGCTACCTGTGGCGCGACACCCCGCCAGCCGCACCGACCCTGCCGGCACACAGCTACGCCAAGGCCCTGCGCCAGGCCCACGAAGGCCAGCCCGGTGCGGCACGGGTGCTGTATCAGCAATTGCAACGTAACGACTTGCCCGCCATCCGGCGTGCGGCCCTGTACGCCGAGTTGCCCAACTACCCCTCGCCACTGGCATTGAAGCTCGCCCGCCAGGACCTGGAGCATGCCGACCCACTGGTGCGCCGAGCGGCCATTGCCGGTATCCGCCGCCTGTTACCGGCGGCGCAGCGTAGCCTGGTGCTCGGCCCGCTGCTGGACGACGACGAGCAAACCGTGCGTTTTGCCGCCGTGGATGCCCTGCTGGGCCTCGACCCCGACGCCATCGGCCTGTATTTCGGCCCGCTGCAAGCAGCCCTCGAGCAATACCAGCAAGCGCTGGAGCAACAGCCCGAGGATGCCGATGCCCAAGTGCACCTGGCACGCCTTTATCTGCATGAAAACGACTACACCCAGGCCGCCACAGCCCTGCAACGAGCGCTGGCGGTCGCCCCCGGCAACCTTGACGCCCTGGCTACTCAGGTACGCCTGCTCGAGCGCCAGGGGCATCACGATGCCTCGCGCCAGGTGCTGGGCCAAGCCTTGGCGCTAAGCCCCGACTCGTCCTTTCTGCAGTACGAGCTAGGGCTTTGGCTGAACCGCCACGAACAGCGCGAATATGCCTTGCTGGCCCTGTCCCGCGCCGTCGAGCTGGAGCCGGACAACGCCGACTACCGCTATACCCTGGCAGTTACGCTGCACGAGCTGGGCCAACTCGACGCCGCACAGAAGCAACTGGAAACCGTGCTCAATCGCCAGCCTGCCAACCGCCGGGCGCGGGTGCTGCTGATTCAGTACTGGAAAGAGTCCGGCCAGCTGCAGAACGTCCAGGTGCTGCTGGCCGAGCTGGAGCGGCAAAACCCTGACGACCCCGTGCTGCAACAGGGTTTGTAGGTAACGACTGACTTTTGTTGAACCCTGAGTCTGTGCCCAGGGTCCAGTGGATATCAGGTCACCCTACAGGAGAGTCGTGTTGGCCAATTCATTGGCGCTGGACGAACGTGCCTTGATCCTGGCACCCCCGACGCTGGCGGCGGATACCTCGCGTCTACTCGCCTCCGCCGGCATCGATAGCCTGTGCGCGGTCGACCTGGCCAACCTGCAGGCGCGCCTGGCCGAAGGTGCAGGGTTGGCGATCATCGCCGAACAAGCGTTCAGCCAAGGCCCAAGCGCATCGCTGCAGGCGTTCATCGATCAGCAACCGAGCTGGTCGGATTTGCCTATCGTACTGGTCACCGAGGGCGCCTGGTCGGCCAGTGGCGTTAGCAACCATCCAGTGGGCAACCTGGTATTGCTGGTCGCCCCCTTTGAAAATGCCCAGCTGTTGCACATGACCCAGTCCGCCCTGCGCAATCGGCGCAGGCAGTACCTCACACGCGACCAGTTGCACGGCCTGCAGCAACGCCTGGAAACCCGACGTTCGCCGCCAGACAACGAACCCGAACACGACGAGTTCGCCCGCTACCAGGCACGCAAGATGGAAGCCATTGGCCAACTGGCCGGCGGCGTTGCCCACGACTTCAACAACCTGCTCACCAGCATCGGCGGCAGCTTTGAACTGATCGACCGACGCCTGCGACAGGGCCGTAGCGACGGTCTGGACGGGCTGCTGCGCATGGGCCGCGAGGCCGTATCACGGGCCGCCCGCCTGACCCACCGCCTGCTGGCTTTCTCGTCGCGGCAATCGCTGCACAGCCAACGCATAGACCTGCATACCCTGCTACAGACCAAACGCCTGAAAGCCTGCCTTAACCCGGCGGTATCCCTTCAGGTACACATGGCCAAAGGCCTCTGGGCCGTGGAGGCTGATGACGAGCAGCTGCACGAAGCCCTGGACAACCTGACGGCCAATGCCTGCGAGGCCATGCCCAGCGGCGGCCTTTTGCGCATCGAAGCAAGCAACCTGCACGTGACCTCTGGCCAGTTCGCCAGCGGCGCCCTGGCCAATGGCGATTACGTGCGGCTGCGTATCATCGATGACGGCCAAGGCATGGCGCAAAGCACACTGGAACATGCATTCGAGCCATTTTTCAGCACCAAGGCGATAGGCCAAGGCATCGGTCTTGGCCTATCGATGGTGTACGGTTTCTGCAAACAGTCTCATGGGCATGTGACCCTGCACAGCCAGACCGGCCAGGGTACCCGGGTAGACCTTTACCTGCCGCGTCATACCGGCCCGGCGAGGCAATCGGGCCAGCCGGTGCAACCTGCGTACCCTGACGGCGGCCGACATGTACTGGTCGTCGAGGACGACCCGCATGTGCGCCAGTTGCTGTGCCAAGCGCTGCGCGATGACGGCTTCACCTGCCACAGCGCCGCCAACGGCAACGAGGGGCTGAAGATGCTGCGCTCGGCGCAAACGGTAAATTTACTGATCAGCGATGTCGGCTTACCCGGTATGAACGGCCGGCAACTGGCCGAGATAGCCCGCACACTGCGCCCCCAGCTGCCGGTGCTGTTCATCACTGGGTACGCGGAAACGGCCATGGCCCGAGCCGGCTTTCTGGGGGCAGGCATGCACTTGATCTGCAAGCCGTTCGAGCTGAAGCAGCTGCAAGCACAAGTGACGCAGATTCTTGGCAAGCCGTGATGCCCACTATGCATCAAGCATGCGCAGTGCGTTGTCAGCAAGCTCTGCCAGCAGGAACGGCTTGTTCATCAATGCGGTGCCTGGTTGATCAAGCAATTGCGCTTCGATGGGCTGGTCCGCATAACCGGTGATGAACAGGATTTTCTGTTGCGCAATCTGCATGCGCATGGCCCTGGCCACTTGCCGGCCACTGAAGCCACCTGGCAAGCCGATGTCGGTGATCACCAGGTCGAAGGGGCCATCATGGCGGAAGCGCGCCAGGGCAGTATTCGCATCGCCTGCTACCGTCACGTTGAAACCACGCTCGGCCAGGTATTCATGCATGACCACGCGCAAATTCACTTCGTCATCCACCAGCAGCAGACGTTCGCCCCGGGCCATACGCTGCGACGGCGGCACAGGCTTGGGCTCTTCCGGGACCGGGTCATGACACCTTGGAAAAAGCATGGAAACTTTGGTGCCCTGCTCCGGGGCAGACTCGATCCAGACATACCCTCCCGATCGGCTGACGAAACCATACACGGTCGATAACCCTAATCCGGCTCCCCGACCGATGGGTTTGGTGGTGAAGAACGGTTCAAAGGCCCTGGCGATGTCCGCTACCGACATTCCAAGGCCGTCATCCTCGACATCCAACGCTACATAATCGCCAGGTGGCAGGCCACATGCATCCGTGAATGGGGCGGTCAACCGCTTGTTGACAGTACGCAGCGTAACATTGCCCTGCGTCAGGCATGCTTCCCGGGCGTTGGTACAAAGGTTGATCAAGGCACCTTCAAGCTCACTAACGTCCAGGTCTACCGCCCATGCCACTACATCCAGCTGCCAGTGCAAGCCGACCTCCGCGCCCAACGTCTTAAGCAGTAATGGCTCACAAAGGCGCAGTTGCCGATTCAAGTCCAGCGGCCGCTTGGCCAAGGGTTGTTGGCTAGACAACGCCAGCAAGCGGCGGGTCAGTTCCATGGCGCGCTGCACCGACTCGCGGGCTACTTCCACGTAGGCCTCCACCCGCTCCAGGCGCCCCTCCTGCAGGCGCCGTTGCAACAACTCAAGACTGCCGCCAACACCGGACAGCAGGTTATTCATTTCGTGGCCCACGCCCCCCGCCAATTGGCCGACCACCTGCATACGCTCGCTGTTGCGAATCAGCGCCTTGGACTGCCGTACAGCCTCTTCACGGTCTGCGGTGATGTCCCGGCCAACCGCCGTCAGCAGCCTGCCATCAAACCGCGCGCTCCAGCGAAACCAGTGGTAATGACCATCACGGTGCCGCAGGCGGGTCTCGATCTGTTCCGGGTTGATGCCTTGCAGCAGCCCCGACACTGCCAGCTGCACGTCGGTGCGATCTGCCGGGTGTACCAGTTCCAGCACCGGCATATCCTGCACCTGCTCTTGGGTCCAGCCCAGAATACGGTACCAGGCCGGGTTCACGGCACGCAGTTTCAGTTCCGCAGTCACCGTCATCATCGCGTCGCGCGACAGTTGCCAGAACTGTTCGCGCTCAGCAACATAGCGTTCGGCCTGCTGCTCGAACCCCAGCGCCTGCGCGCGCCAATGGCGGTGCGCCTCGACACTGGCCGTGGTTTCAATCACCGTATGCAGAAAACCCGCCACATTGCCCAGCTCATCATGCAACGGTGCAAAACCGAACGCGCACCATATCGGCTCCTCGTCCGCGACGCCGGGAATACTCAGGGGGGGATCCTCGACAAAACTCGAGCGCCCCTCCAGCGCCTGGAACACCTGGGGTCCCACTGCCGGCCAGACATCGTGCCACAGCCTGTCGAACGCTGTACCCAAGGCGTCCGGCACGGCCCGCAGCGCCCTGTAGCCTTCGTTGTGCAGCACACAAAGGTCAGCCCCCCAGACCACGGCACAAGGGAACGGTGACAAATGCATCATGTCGACGGCAATACGCAACGAAGCCGGCCAGCGCGGCAATGGCCCGAGCGAAGTACGCCCCCAGTCGAAACGTGCAATCCGCTGCGCCATCAAATCGACCGGTTGGGAAACAGGCGGCTGCGGCATGGCCGGCTGCGAAGGCCCGCGTGGCGTACTGTTTGCGACCAATATCGTGACTCCAGCAATGCTCCGGGTTGGCCACGGTGCTGCCTGAACAGACAGGCTCACCCATGGAATCTGTTCACGTTAGCACAGCACGCACCACTTACCATGGCGCACTTGCAGGGGGCAGCTATGCTGATTAGGTTTTCCCTTGGGCCAGGGAGCATCGGCTATCCAGGCTGCAGAAAGGAGCACGGTCATGAGCAAGAAAATGCTGGTGGTGCTGACCAACACAGCCAAATACCCAACCCTCAAGCGGGCGACCGGGTTGTGGCTGGGTGAGGCCGTGCACTTTGTCGAGAAGGTCGATGCGGCCGGCTATACGGTGGACTATGTCAGCCCACAGGGCGGTTACGTGCCCATCGACCCGCACAGCCTGCAGATGGCGCCAGACTTGGACTGGCAATGGTATGACGACAAACGCTTCATGACACGCTTGGGCACCACCTTGAGCCCCGGGCAGGTGAAGGCCGACGATTACAGCGTCATCTATTACACCGGTGGGCATGGAGTGATGTACGACTTTCCCGACAATCAGCCGCTGCAAGAGTTGGCGCGCAAACTCTACGAAAATGGAGGCATCATCGCGGCGGTCTGCCATGGTGTAGTTGGCCTGCTCAATATCAAACTGAGCGACAATAGCCTATTGCTGAAACACCGTCAGGTCACCGGCTTTTCCAACACCGAAGAAAAGCTGGCCGAACTGGATAAGGTGGTTCCCTTTCTGACCGAAAACGAGATGGTTGGCCGCGGCGGCGTTTACAGCAAGCATGATGATCCGTGGATGCCACACGTGGTCGAAGATGGTCGATTGATCACTGGGCAGAACCCGGCCTCGACCGCCTTGCTCGCCGAACACGTGCTGGCGCAACTCAAGCCGGCCAAAGCCTGACATCAACCTTGTAGTTTTCCTCTGCCGCACACTGCAAAAGGACTACAGCCGATCGGTCATTGAGTGCATAGGCTCAGGGTTCAGTTGTTCACCACGAACAGCCTCGGCCCGGAGAGCGATTGCCCTATGTTGAAAATCCTGAACGCAGGATACCGCCTGCGAGAGCTGCTACTGCTCTCCACGGTGGGCCTCGTGCCTGTGATCTCCGGTTTGCTGGTAATGGTTGTTCAACTGGAAATGAAACTTGCGGAAAATGCCGCCATCTCCGTTCAGGAGGCAGTGTTCAGCATTGACCAGGCGCTGAACCGGATGCATGAAGCTGCCCAGCGTGCCTTGCCGCTCGCAGGCAAGCCTTGCGACAGGGTCAGGAGCGCATTACAGGAGCAAGTTGTGAGCCGCTCCATGATCAGATCGCTGACCTTGGTAGAAGGTAATGAAGCCTCCTGCAGCAGTACTTCAGATTCTCTGGAATACCTATCGTCCTTTGCCGGATCCGGCCAGCAGGTCGAGTTGTCCTATGGGCAACCCGACAAGCGCCGCAAGCTGCTGGTCAACTATTACTTGCAGGGGAATCATGGCGGGGTGATCGTGACCGCCTATGCCATTTCGCTACGCAACGAACTGGACGCTTTTCAGGATGGGCTGACACTGCTGCTGGAGTTCGACGACCGCTACATCTGGAGCAAAGGCGATAGTCGAGACCCACAGCGCCCTTCGCAGTCCGAGTTTTTTGCGAGCGCGCTGTCGAGCAAGTATGGGTATAGGGTCAAAGGCGGTTACGCCGAAGGCTTCACCGCCCAGGAAATACAGCAGTCAATGGTGCAGATCTTTCCCTCACTGATGCTGGTAGGGATCGTGACCGGCTCGATCGTGTATCTGGGCCTGTACAGGGCGAGCGCCCACAGGCGTGAGGCGACCACCAAGCATGCATGATGGCGGCGCCCCTCAGGTCGGATCAGTCAGTGCTCAGCACACCACGGCGCACCTGGTCCCGCTCGATGGATTCGAACAGCGCCTTGAAGTTGCCTTCACCAAAGCCATCATCACCCTTGCGCTGGATGAACTCGAAGAACACCGGACCAAGCAGGGTTTCCGAGAAGATCTGCAGCAGCAGGCGCTTGTCTTCAGGTTGCGAGGCGCCATCGAGCAGGATGCCTCGCGCTTGCAGCTGATCCACCGGCTCGCCGTGGCCAGGCAGGCGCTCTTCGAGCATTTCGTAATAGGTCTGCGGTGGCGCCGTCATGAAGCGCATGCCAAAGCCCTTCAGCGCGTCCCAGGTCTTGAGCAAGTCGTCGGTGAGGAAGGCTACGTGCTGGATGCCTTCACCGTTGAACTGCATCAGGAACTCTTCGATCTGCCCGGCACCCTTGGACGACTCTTCGTTGAGCGGGATGCGGATCATGCCATCGGGCGCAGTCATGGCCTTGGAGGTCAGGCCGGTGTACTCACCCTTGATATCGAAATAGCGGATCTCACGGAAGTTGAACAGTTTCTCGTAGAAGCCGGCCCAGTAAGCCATGCGCCCGCGGTAAACGTTATGGGTGAGGTGGTCGATGATTTTCAGGCCGGCACCTACCGGGTTGCGATCCACGCCTTCGATAAAGTTGAAGTCGATGTCGTAGATCGAACTGCCTTCGTCGAAGCGGTCGATCAGGTACAACGGCGCACCGCCAATGCCTTTGATTGCCGGCAGGCGCAACTCCATCGGGCCGGTTTCGATTTCTACCGGCTGGGCACCCAGCTCCAGGGCGCGGGCATAGGCTTCATGGGCATTGCGCACGCGGAACGCCATGCCGCACACCGAAGGGCCGTGTTCCGCCGCGAAGTACGAGGCGATGCTCTTGGGTTCGTTGTTCAGGATCAGGTTGATGCCACCCTGGCGATACAGGTGCACATCCTTGGAGCGGTGGGTAGCCACCTTGGTGAAACCGAGTATCTGGAAGACCGGCTCGAGTACGCCAGGCGTAGGCGAAGCCAGCTCAATGAACTCGAAGCCCATCAGGCCCATTGGATTGTCGAAGATATCAGCCATGTTCGTGTCCTCATCTGCAGCGAAAAATTATTGATTGCGTGGGATGTGGAACAGAAACGGCGGTGAGCACGGGATGCCCCGCACGCTGCGGGCGAGGAAGTCACCTATGATCAGCTTGAACCCATGGTATGTCATATGGACCCATTCTCGGCGGGCTTGATCCTTCGGAGCTGAAGGACCTTATTGTTGTATTCGTAAACGGATTCTACATTGCGTAAAATGGTTTGTCGCGTTTTAGTTGGTCCTGAGCGCCGACAAACGGCTATTCTCTCGTTATCTCTCATCGTAGCCAGGTCAGCATGCCCCTTACCGTAAAACGCCGCGCCGCATTCAGCTGGCGTACCCTGTTGCCCTGGGGCGTCGGTGTGCTGCCAGTGGTGTGCGGCCTGGCCATCATGAACTGGCAGGTCGAGCGCGAGATGCAGGCCAGCAGCCAGGCCACCACCCGCCAGACGGTGGAGCACGTCGAGCGCATCCTCGACAACTTATCCAGTGCTGCCAATGCATTGCTGCCCCTGGCTGGCAGCCCCTGCGATCAGACCCAGCTTACGCTGCGTGCCCAGGTGACCCGCAACGCCTTCGTGCGCTCGACCAACCTGTTCAGGCACAACAACCTGTATTGCACCTCGCTGTTCGGCGAGTTCGACGAACCGGTCAACGCCACCGACTATACCGACGGCAAACTGTGGCTGATGGACGGCAACTCGGTCACCCCGGGGCACGCGCTGCTGGTGTACCGTGCCAGCGAGGGCGACAAAGGGGCAATCACCACGGTGGATGGCGACCACCTGCTAACGGCACTGCGCCTGATCGGCCCTGACGAAGACTTGCAAATCCGCGTGGGCGATGCCTGGATGGGCAAGGACGGTGTCGTGCACAAAGGCGTACCACCTGCCGCCGCCAGCGCCAACGTACTGCTGGGTTCGACCCGTTACCCGTTCAGCGTGCAGGGCGGCTACAGCACCGGCAAACAGGGCCAGCTGTTACGCAGCCACTACCCTGCCCTTATCAGCTTGCTGCTGGTGCTGGGTGCCGTGGCGGCGCTGGTATGCCGCTGGCAGATTCGCCGGGCCACCTCACCCCGCGCCGAGCTGGACCGCGCGCTGCAGGCCGACGAATTTCTGCCGTATTTCCAGCCTGTGGTGCGCAAAGGCGACTACCGCTGGGCCGGCGCCGAAGTGCTGATGCGCTGGAACCACCCGCGCGAGGGCCTGGTAAGGCCCGACCTGTTCATCCCTTATGCCGAGCACAGCGGGCAGATCGTCGCCATGACCCGGGCGCTGATGATGCATACCGCGCAAAGCCTGGCACCCTATGCCGGGCTGCTGGAGGACGGGTTCCATATCGGTGTCAACATCACCGCCGATCATTGCCGCGACCTCAGCCTGCTGGACGACTGCCGCACCTTCCTGCAGCACTTTCCGCCGGGCCGGGTGGTGCTGACCCTGGAACTGACCGAGCGCAAACTCATCGAGCCTACCCCGGTGACCCTGGAACTGTTCGAAAAGCTCCACGCCATGGGCGTGATGATTGCGCTCGACGACTTCGGCACCGGCCAGTCGAGCCTCAACTACCTGCGCCAGTTCCAGGTCGACTACCTGAAGATCGACCAGAGCTTTGTCGCCATGATCGGCGGCGATGCGCTGTCCGTGCACATTCTGGAAAGCATCATCGACCTGTCGGCCAAGCTGGGCCTGGGTATCGTGGCCGAAGGTGTGGAAACGAACACCCAGCGCGACTACCTGGCCTGCCATGGGGTGGACTTCCAGCAGGGCTACCTGTTTGCCAGGCCCATGCCGGCCGCCCAGTTCCTGGAGGCACTGGCCACACGCCCGGGCGCTGCGCAGTTGCCGCAACGCGCGGCCCCTGAGATCATGCGCGGCTGATCCACCCGCTCAACTCCCCTATTCGAGGCACTCGTGTCAAAAGGCATCGTTTCATCGGTCATGGCGTCCTGTCTGTTCGCTGTGATGTACTTCTATACCTCGCTGCTCACGCCACTGGATGGCGAAGAGATCTTTGGCTGGCGCACCCTGCTGACGCTGCCCTGCCTCACCTTGTTCATGCTGGTCTCGAAAGACTGGAAACGGGTGGGCGAGCTGCTGGCCCGGGTAAAGCGCACGCCTGTGCTGTTGCTGGGCATGGTCGGCACGTCGTGGCTGATGGGCGTACAGTTGTGGCTGTTCCTCTGGGCACCCTTGCATGGGCGCAGCCTGGAAGTGTCGATGGGCTATTTCCTGCTGCCACTGGCCATGGTTCTTACCGGGCGGCTGGTGTACGGCGAGCGCCTGTCACGCCTGCAAAAGGTGGCCGTGGCTTGTGCCGCACTGGGCGTGGGCCACGAGCTGTACCAAAACGGCAGTTTTGCCTGGGAAACCCTGTTGGTGACGATCGGCTACCCGATCTATTTCGTGCTGCGCCGACGCTGCCGCACCGACCACCTGGGCGGCCTGTGGTGCGACATGTGCCTGCTGCTACCGTGGGCGTTGTACTTCGTTATCCAGGGCCCGCTTTCCAGCGCTGACCTGCAAACCCACCCTGGGCTGTATGCGTTGATCCCGATCCTTGGGGCGATCAGCGCCTCGGCCCTGATCGCCTACGTGCTGGCCAGCCGCATGCTGCCATTCAGCCTGTTCGGCCTGCTCAGCTACGTCGAGCCCGTACTGCTGGTGGGCGTGGCATTGCTGCTGGGCGAAACCATCGGCCCGGATCAGTGGCTGACCTACCTGCCGATCTGGGCCGCAGTGCTGGTGCTGGTGCTCGAGGGTTTCAAGCACCTGCTGCGTCAACGTCGCCGTTCGGTGTAAGCCGAACCTGGCGCACCCGCCGCTCTTCCACCGCCTCCACGGTCAGCGTCCAGCCATTCCAGGCCAGGCGGTCACCCACCATCGGCAGGCGGTCGAGCAGGCTCATCACCAAGCCCGCGAGGGTCTGGTAATCCTCGGTAGCACGGGCACTGAAGCCGGTACGCGCCTGGACCTGGCTCAGGTTCAGTGCACCACTGACCACGAAGCCCTCGCCCTCCTGGACGATGCCGGGGCCTTCAACCTCGCTGGCATCCGGCAGTTCACCGGCAATCGACTCAAGGATGTCGGTCATGGTCAGCAGGCCGGTGAAGTCACCGAACTCGTTGACCACGAAGGCGATGTGAGTCGACTGGCCTCGCATCTGCTCCAGGGCGTTGAGAATGCTGAAGCTCTCCAGCAGGTTCAGCGGCACACGCGCCATGCCTTCCAGGTCCGGCTGGCTGCCCGACAGCAGCTCCTTGAGCAGTTCCTTCTTGTGCACGAAGCCCAGAGGATCGTCGACACGGCCATTGCGGATCAGCGGCAGGCGCGAGTACGGCGAGTTGGCCAGGGCCTGGGTAATGGCGTCGGCCGGTTGCGCCAGGTCGATCATGTCGACCTCGGTGCGGGCGGTCATCACCGTACGGATAGGCCGCTCGGCCAGGTTCAGCACGCCACTGATCATCACCCGCTCACGCCGGTCGAACAGCACCTGCTCCTCACCACCCTCGACCAGGTCGGCGATTTCCTCACCCACTTCGTCCGCCTCGACACGGCGGCCACCCAGCAGGCGCAGCACGGCATGGGCAGTGCGTTCACGCAACGGCCGGTGCTGCTGCAAGCTGCGCTTGCGGCGGGCACGGGCCAGCTGGTTGAACAGCTCGATAAGGATCGAGAAGCCGATGGCCGCGTACAGGTAGCCTTTCGGGATATGGAAGCCCAAGCCTTCGGCGGTCAGGCTGAAACCGATCATCATCAGGAAGCCCAGGCACAGCATGATTACCGTGGGGTGGGCGTTGACGAAGCGGGTCAGCGGTTTGCTGGCAACGATCATGATACCGATCGAGAAGATCACCGCGATCATCATTACCGACAGATGTTCGACCATGCCCACCGCGGTAATGACCGCGTCCAGCGAGAACACCGCGTCAAGCACCACGATCTGCGCAACGATCGGCCAGAACGCCGCATGACGTACCGCCCCACTGGCCTGGGTTACATGGCCCTCAAGGCGTTCATGCAGTTCCATGGTGGCCTTGAACAGCAGGAACACACCACCAAACAGCATGATCAGGTCACGGCCGGAGAAGCTCTTTTCGAACACTTCGAACAGTGGCGCGGTGAGGGTGACCATCCACGAGATACTCGCCAACAAGCCCAGTCGCATGATCAAGGCCAGGCTCAGGCCAATCACCCGCGCACGGTCACGCTGATGCGGCGGCAGCTTGTCTGCCAGGATGGCGATGAACACCAGGTTGTCGATACCCAGCACCAGCTCAAGGACGATAAGCGTCAACAGGCCTAGCCAGGCCGTGGGATCGGCTAGCCATTCCATTAGCGGGTACTCACCGGGGAAGCGTCACGAGGACGGGGGAAGGATGGCCAGAACGGCCGAAAACTGGGGGGCTCCGCGAAGGTGCTCATATAGACCTTGTTAAAAAATTGGGAAAATGATCGTACAAGCAGCGCTGGTTTCTGTGATAGCGCAAAACTATTACAAAACCTGTATCAGTTGTGAGGCGGTATTTGGGGGTACTTTTCTTCAATACCCTCGACAGCCAACGGCTGAAAATCACGGTTCCTTCCAGCCACCGGATCTTTCTCATGAGCCTGTCCCTGTCCATGGCCGCCTTCGCACTGGCGGCGTCGATTTCCCCCGGCCCGGTCAACATCGTTGCCCTGAGCAGCGGCGCCAACCATGGCTTACGCGCCAGCCTGGCGCATGTGGCCGGCGCCACGCTGGGCTTCTGCCTGTTGCTGGTGCTGGTCGGGCTGGGCCTGCATCAACTCCTGCTACGCTGGCCGCTACTGGGCATGCTGCTGCACTGGGGCGGGGTCGCGTTTCTGCTGTACATGGCGTGGAAGCTGGCCAGCGACAACGGCCGGCTGACCAATACACACTCGACAACAGCGCCTTCAGCCTGGCACGGCGTGGCGATGCAATGGTTGAATCCCAAGGCTTGGCTGGCAGCAGTGGCCGGGGTCGGCGCTTACACGGGGGGTGAGCAGCACCTGCTGTGGCTCTTTGCCTGGATATATGGCCCGATCTGTTTTGTTTCGGTCGCGTGTTGGGCATGGGCCGGGAGCATGATTCGCCAGTATCTGGGCAACCCACGGCACGTGCGCTTGCTCAATCGAGGGTTGGCGGTATTGCTGGTGGGCAGTGCGGTCTACCTGGTTATCTGACGCCAGCGGCATCGCGGTAATGCCCCGGTGTCGCCGCCAGGTGCTGCTTGAATGCCCGCTGCAGGTGCGCCTGGTCAGCAAACCCGGCCTCCTGCGCAACCTCGGCAATCGCGCGGCCTTGGCGCAGCTGCGCCCTGGCCAGCTGTACGCGCTGATCGAGCAGGTAGCCATGCGGCGTCAGCCCGAAGCGTTGACCAAATGCACGAATCAGGTAGGAACGTGACAGGCCGCAGGCGGTGCAGATGTCTTCCAGGCTCAGCGGATCGCTACGATGGGCACGTATGAAGGCTGCCGCCGCGTCCAGCCGTGGGTTACCTGCTTCACCCGTGCCAGTTTCACCCGAGAGAAAGCCCGGCAATGCACTAAACAGGGTCGCCAGGCGCGCCTCCCTGTCAGGCACGCTGGCGTCGAACAGGTCGGCAAAGGCCTGCATCAAACGTTGGTACAACGCAGGCGAGCTACTCCAGGTTTGCGTCGGCAAGGTGAAACCCAACGCCTGTAGCCAGGGCAAGTCGACGAACAGCATCAGGTAGGACCAAGGCTCGCGATCGATGGGGTTGCAGGTATGCACCACGCCCGGGTTCATCAGCACCGTGGTGCCGGCCCCCACCTCAATGCGCAGGCCCCCGTTCAGGTAAGTGCTGCGCCCACCGGTGATCACCCCGATGGAAAAGCTCTCGTGGGAGTGTGCGGCATAACACACCTGCCGCCCGTCCCCTACCCGCCGGGCTTCGACAAAGGGCAACGCAGGGTCACGCCAGAACCGTGATACCTCGATCATCCCCTCGCCCACACGTTGCTCAGATCCCCCCGATACTACACGGTTATCGCGCAAACAGATCGAGCGTGCGTTCAACTTCACCAATATCGATCCTGAAACCATCGCCCTCCGGTATGCCCACCACAAAGCCGAACTGCTGGTGGTCGCGGTCCGTCAGGTATTTGTAGTAGCTGACGAACCGGTTAGGCGGCTGCAAGGTCAGCAGGCTACCGCCAGGCTGCAGCACATTCACACCATGCACCAGTTGGCTACCCTCTACGCCAATGACCACTTTTGCCCCGGCACAGGCTGCGACAATGCTCGGCACGTCAGACTTGAGCGGGTTGACCACGCGAAAACCACGCGTAACCCGCAAGTGTTCGGCAAGCTCCAGCTCATTACGCAGCAGACGCAGGTCGCCATCACCGCCCCGCAGCAGGAACACACCCGGGTGTGGGGCATGCGGCACATGCGACAGCAGCTTGTCCCCCATGGCCCGGTAGCGGGCGTGCCGGCTGCGGTTGTTGCTCTGGTCGTCGAACAGCACCAGCTCACGGAAAAACGCACTGCGCAAGCGCAGCGGCTTCATATCCAGCCAGTCTTCATAGGCGGGCGCCTGGGTAAACAACGGGTACTTGGCAGAGGGTGCGGTGGTCACCGGGACGCCCTCGTTGCAAGCCAGCGCATAGGTCGGGCAATCTTCCATCAGCCAGGTACCGAACCAGGAATTGCCGTTTTGCGTGCAATAAATGGCTGCCCGGTCAATTTCGTTGTCCACGATGATGCCCGGAAAGGTGCTGGGTTTGAGTGACAACCAATGGCTGGCCTTGCCCTTGTACAACGCACCATCGACCAACCACACATTCTTGATCAGGTAGCCCCGGGTTGGCCCTTGCAGCGTACTGATGCCGCCCTCCATGGTGCGCGCAGGGTGTACGTAGGGGTAAAAACGCTTGCCCTCCCAGCCCGTCACCCGCTCCAGCTGGCCGGGCAGGTAGATGGCTGGTGGCGACACCGTGGTCTCGCCCGGCGCAATGTCCCAGCTCTTGGCAGCCACACTCTTGAGGTCGATGGCCGTGTTCTTGCCCAGGCGCTTGCGGGCCATGTAGCGGTAGGCAGCCAGTGTCCAGGTGTGCTGCCTGGCTGCGAGCGATGCACTGAACTGCGAGATGTCGCTTCCCATGAAGCGTCCTCCCTTGGTAACGAAATGAGAAACCGGGCGCATCGCGCCCTCTCTACGCATCCCTGGCTAACACTCAGTTGGACATCACCCTTTCCATCGCGGGAGGGGATTGCAGGTTGGCATACCGGCTGCGCAGCGCTTCCACGAACGGTTCGCCTGCGCCGTTGCCGCCATACAGGTAAATCTTGTGCAGCCCGCCAAACACCATTTCGTGGTAGCGGCTGGCAAATTCTTCTTCACTCGGCCCCTCGGGCAACCCCAGGTGCAACGTGAGCTTGTCGCCTTCGACCGCGAACATCGGCGTGTCCCACAAAAACTTCGCCGCGCCGGCCTTGGGCAAGCGAACGAACAGGTAGGCATGGTTGCCCAACGAGTCGATATCGCCGCCACGCCGGCGCTTCCACTTCAACAGCCCGTCATCTGGCCGCGCCAGGCACAGGCCAATGTCGTAATAATCGAAGCCCTGTTCCAAGGCCCACTCAAGGGCCATGAACGTGGTGATGGAGTTCACCTCACGCAGCTTCTTGGCATCGGAAAACACCGCTTCGCAATAGCCAAAGCGCAAGGTGCTCCAGTAGCGTTTGCCGCCGCGCACCACTTCGCACCCCAAGTGGCAGCCGATTACCTCATCGCCCAAGGTAATCAGGTCGAGCCGGCCAACGCTCTTGGCAATCCGGAACACTTCGTCCGTGGGGAACTGTGCCGCATGAATGCCTTGCCTGGCCGTGGCATAGGGGCGCAGCAGGTCCCGGTCAGCCATGGCGATCTCGTCGTCCGAGAGGGTTTTACGCATCTGGTAAAGCGGGCGGTTCTTGCGGATGCTGCGGCGCAGTTCGCTGTCGTAGCGGGCCGTGATGTCTTCCAGCGGGCGCCCCAGCGGAACCACGGCGCTCAGGTAATGTGGCACCGACAACGCGCCCGACGTCGGCATTTCGCTGATCACCACAACATGGTTGGCCGCCGCAGTCGCGCTTGCACCCTCCACGACCGATGCGCTGCCCTGGCCCTTGCCGCCAATCAGCAGTTTGGCCATTTCCCGTTGCTGCTTGCGCCCTATGTAGAGGATTTCGTACGGGCTTTCCTCCTGCATCCGAAACCTGGCAACTTCCCAACGCCAGAAACAGGCACGCGCCAACACTTCACGCACCTTGCTGGCCAGCAGCCTCATTTCGTAGCGCATGGAGGGCGACAGGAATTTTCGCGCCACAGCCGTCAAGGTCTCTTTCATTTCTTCTTCGACGTCCTTTGAAGTGCTCTATGGTCTATCGGAAAAAGAGAAAAAATCAGCAAAAACACCTAACGTCTTGATTTTTATAGTATGGACTTAAACTTCTTTATCACATTCAGTAACAATTTAAGATGCCTGCAAACGCTTTGGCAAGCGGCTCCCCGCTAACTTTAGATCAAGTTTAATGGCGTCAAAATTCCTGCATGAAGTGCATACCCAACAAGTACTTTGCTATAACCGTGCCCGGCGCGCGCCGCTGCAATTATCACTTCGCTATCAATTGATAACCCTTGATGCCGTCTTTGCATAACAGCCCTGGAACCCTACGTTGACCTGTCGACAAGCACGAGGGGCCATGTTGAGCCAGACTGGTGTTTTTTCGGCAGCCGGTGCATGCTCGCAGCTGAAGCGATTCACCCGGCTTGAAAACCGCCCTGCCAAGTGAGGTGCAGTACCCATGGACCGTCTGCTCGATTCACTCTTCCCCAACGCCGAAAGCATCCCCCAAATCTGGCGCCTGGAAGCCCCCCTGGAACAACGTGATTACCTGGTGAACGGCGAGCTCAGGCGCTGGGACGGCCCCCTGGCCACGGTGCGCAGCCCGGTCTGGCTCAAGGAAGGCGGCGAAGAACGCCAAGTGGTGCTTGGCAGCGCCCCACTGCTTGATGCCGACACCGCCCTTACCGCGCTCGACGCTGCCGTTCAGGCCTACGACAAGGGCCGCGGTGCCTGGCCGAACATGCGTGTGGCCGAGCGTATCCAGCACGTCGAAACCTTCCTGGCACGCATGCGCGAGCAGCGCCAGGCTGTGGTCAAGTTGCTGATGTGGGAGATCGGTAAAAACCTCAAGGACTCGGAAAAGGAATTCGACCGCACCTGCGACTACATCGTCGACACCATCAACGCCCTCAAGGACCTCGACCGCCGCTCCAGCCGCTTCGAGCTTGAACAAGGCACGCTGGGCCAGATCCGACGGGCGCCGCTGGGTGTCGCCCTGTGCATGGGCCCCTACAACTACCCGCTCAACGAAACCTTCACCACGCTGATCCCCGCGCTGATCATGGGCAATACCGTGGTGTTCAAGCCCGCCAAGTTCGGTGTGCTGTTGATCCGCCCGCTGCTCGAAGCCTTCCGTGACAGCTTCCCGCCCGGGGTGATCAACGTCATCTATGGTCGAGGCCGGGAAACCGTCAGCGCGCTGATGGCCAGCGGCAACGTCGATGTGTTCGCCTTCATCGGTACGCACAAGGCCGCCAGCGACCTGAAAAAGCTGCACCCACGCCCTCACCGCCTGCGCGCCGCACTGGGGCTGGATGCCAAGAACCCGGGTATCGTGCTACCGCAGGTCGACCTCGACAACGCCGTCGAAGAGGCGGTGACCGGTGCGCTGTCGTTCAACGGCCAGCGCTGCACGGCACTGAAAATCCTGTTTGTCCACGAGGATGTGGTCGACGCCTTCCTCGACAAGTTCCAGCGCAAACTGGCCGCGCTCAAACCTGGCATGCCGTGGGAGCCCGGTGTAGCACTGACACCGCTGCCCGAGCCTGGCAAGGTCGACTACCTCGACTCGTTGGTCGCCGATGCCACGGCCAAGGGCGCACGCGTGCTCAACGAAGGTGGCGGGCAGAGCCGCGGCTCATTCTTCTACCCCGCCTTGCTGTACCCGGTTAACCACGAAATGCGCATATACCATGAAGAGCAATTCGGCCCCCTGGTGCCTGTAGTGCCCTACCGCGACCTGCAAACCGTGATCGACTACGTACTGGACTCCGATTACGGCCAGCAACTGAGCCTGTTCGGCAACGACCCGGCTACCATCGGCAGCCTGGTCGACACCTTCGCCAACCAGGTCGGGCGCATCAACATCAACGCCCAGTGCCAACGTGGCCCGGACACCTACCCGTTCAACGGCCGCAAGAACAGCGCCGAAGGCACCCTGTCGGTGCATGACGCCTTGCGTGTGTTCTCCATCCGCACACTGGTCGCCACCCGCTTCCAGGAGGCCAACAAGGCGCTGATCAGCGAAATCATCCGCAACCGCCAGTCGAGCTTCCTGACCACCGACTACATCTTCTGACGGCCGCGCTTATAGGAAATCGATCTAGCGCCCTTGTCGATTTTCCACCGGTGCAAACGACTCTAAGCAACAGGGCGCCCTCCGGCGCCCACTGCGAAGGAGAGTCGAACATGGCAGCCAAACCCATCCCCGAAGGCCAGCACAGCATTACCCCGTACTTGGCCATCAACGACGCCGCCAAGGCCATCGAGTTCTACAAGCAGGCCTTTGGTGCGGTCGAGATGTTCCGCCTCGATGCGCCAGGTGGCCGTGTGGGCCATGCCGAGCTGAAAATCGGTGATTCGTCACTGATGCTGGGCGACCCCTGCGACATGGAGGGCGGCCTCACCGCCAGCCAGAAACTCAGTGGCGCAGGCGTGGGCCTGCACCTGTATGTCGAGGACTGCGACAAGGTCTACGCCCAAGCATTGGCGGCCGGCGGCACCCAGTTGCATCCGTTGACGGACCAGTTCTACGGCGACCGCAGCGGCACCCTGAAAGACCCGTTCGGCAATATCTGGTTCGTCTCCACCCACAAGGAGGACCTCACCCCGGACGAAATTCGTGCCCGCGCCGCGAAGATGTTTGGCGGCAACTGAGCGGCAAGTTGAAAGCGGCGCGACTTTGCTTGAAGCTTGAGGCTCGTAGCTCGGAGCTGCTTCATGCGAATCATCGACAAATCCGCCGCACAGGTGCGCAGCCTGACCCCCGCCGAAGAAGAGCTGCTGGTCGGCTTTGCCACCGGCAGCCTCGGCGGCCCACGCCTGCTGCAGGCCAACCAGCTGCTGATGAAAGTGCGCAATGCAAACCAGTGGCTGGCCTGTGACTGCCGCAGCGACGCCTTGCCGGTGCTCAATGTCACCCTCAACGGCAGCACCGGCACGCTGTTTCTCAAAAACAACCCGGGCACGGCAGAACACACGCCCGGCTGCCCGTTCACCAAGGACGAGCGTGAGGCCGACGAGCGTGAAAACGACCCTGCCCCCCCTGCAGCCTGGCTGCCGCCCGACACGCCACTGCGCCTGATCGGCGACTTTCGCAGCGCCACCAGCAGTGCCAGCGGCGATAGCAACGACCGCCGCGAACAACAGCGCCTGCTGTCACTGTTGCTGACCTGGATCGAAACCAGCGGCCTCAATCTTTACGCCACCCACCTGAAAAAGGACCTGACCACCCAGTTTGCTGAATTGCGCAGCGTGGCCAGCCGCTATCCGCTGCTGGAGCGGGTGCCCGCCAGCAATTACCTGGAAACCCGCCTGGACATGAAGCACATGATGATGCTCAAGTCCCGACTTCGCGAAGCCACGGTGTTCGGTAACCACCGCCGCCACGGCTTGCTGCTGGACTGTGTCGACCAGATCAAAGGGCGCAAGCTGTTCAACAACCGCAGTGAAGATGGTTTCGACTTCCAGGGGCACCACCTGTATTGGGGCGGTAGCCGTACCACCGGGCCATTACTGGCGCTGATGATCTACTCACCCACCAGCGCCGGTAGCCATTTCTATGAGCTGATCCATGTGGCCAGCGTACCGGTGCTGTCCCGTGCCCACTTGTTCCCTGTGTATCGCGATGAAGAGCGTGAGCCGCTCAAGGCGCTGGTGTCGTTGATTGACTGGATGGCCAGCAAAGGTGTGAAAGTGCAAATGCGCCGGCCGGTCATCGGCGGGCAGGTCATGGATGAACTGGTGCTGACCTCGGACCAGGACCGCGTGCTGTCGGTGTCATTGCTGGAGCAGCCGATCGGGCCCGAGCCAGATGCCGAGAACTTCAAGCGCTATGCCGACTTCAAGACCCTGGAAACCTTCCGCAAGTTCGTTGCCGGCTTTTTCATGCGTGAACGCTGAAATCCTAGGGCCGCTTCGCGGCCCAGCGCCGGCAAGCCAGCTCCCACGGGGACCGCGCAATGCTGAATAGCTACGCAGTACTCAGTACAGGCAGCCCCAAGCTTTCAGGTCACCCTAGGAACAGCTTGTAAGCCGGGTTATCCGTCTCATCCCAATACCGATACCCCATCTCATCCAGCGCCAACGGCAACCCCGCTACCTCGTCCCCCGGCACCTCCAACGCCGCGAATACCCGGGCCTCCGCCGCCCCATGGTTGCGGTAGTGGAACAGGCTGATGTTCCAGCGCTTGCCCAGCCGCTCCAAAAAGCCCAACAACGCCCCAGGCCGCTCGGGGAACTCGAAGCGCATGACCCGCTCATCCGAACCCGGCGCGGCGTGGCCACCCACGGTATGACGCACATGCAGCTTGGCCAGCTCGTTTTCGGTCAGGTCCAGCACGCTGTAGCCCTGCTCGCGCAGGTTGGCCAGCAACTGCTCACGCGGGTCGTGAACAGGGTGGGTCTGCACCCCGACAAACAATCGCGCCTCTTTGCCGGGGTAATAGCGATAGTTGAATTCGGTGATCTGCCGTTTGCCCAGCGCCTGGCAAAACGCGCGGAAGCTGCCCGGCTGTTCCGGAATGGTCACGGCAATGATCGCCTCGCGCTGTTCCCCCAGCTCGGCCCGCTCGGCCACATGGCGCAGGCGGTCGAAGTTGACGTTCGCCCCGGAATCGATGGCCACCAAGGTCTGCCCCTGTACGCCATCGCGTGCCACGTACTTCTTGATCCCGGCCACCGCCAAGGCGCCGGACGGCTCGGTGATCGAGCGGGTATCGTCGTAGATGTCCTTGATCGCCGCACACAGCTCATCGCTGCTCACGGTCACCACCTCGTCGACGAAGTGCCGGCACAGCTCGAAACAATGGGCGCCGATCTGCGCCACCGCTACACCATCGGCGAACGTGCCGACTTGCGGCAGGATCACCCGCTCACCAGCAGCCATGGCAGCCTGCAGGCAGTTGGAGTCTTCCGGCTCCACGCCGATCACCTTCACCTCCGGGCGCAGGTATTTCACATAGGCGGCAATGCCAGCGATCAAGCCGCCACCACCGACCGGTACGAAGATGGCATCCAGCGCACCCGGGCGCTGACGCAGAATTTCCATGGCCACCGTGCCCTGCCCGGCGATCACGTCCGGGTCATCGAACGGCGGCACGAAGGTAGCGCCTTCGCTGTCGGCCAGTGTCAACGCGTGTGCCAGGGCGTGCGGGAAGCTCTCACCGTGCAGCACTACATGGCCGCCACGCGAACGCACCCCTTCCACCTTCAGCGATGGCGTGGTGGTGGGCATGACGATGGTAGCCTTCATGCCCAGATGCGAGGCTGCCAGGGCCACACCTTGGGCATGGTTGCCGGCCGAAGCGGTAATGACCCCCCGCTCACGCTGCGCACCGGTCAGGCGCGACAGCCGGGTGTAGGCACCACGGATCTTGAACGAGAAGGTCGGCTGCAGGTCTTCGCGCTTGAGCAATACCTGGTTACACAGGCTGGCAGACAAGGCAGGCGCGGCTTGCAGGGGCGTTTCGATGGCCAGGTCGTACACCGGGGCGGCAAGAATGCGCCGCACCTGTTCCGACAGCAGTTGCTGGGGGGTGACTGCAGTACGCGGGACGCTGAAGCTGGTCATCGATGACTCCTTGGCTGTTTTCAGTGTGCCCAGGAGTCAGAGAGAAGAAACCCGCCTCCAGGGCGGGTTCGGTGCACGTACGCGCTAGCCCGCCAAGCTGATAATGGCGGTAATAATAATGGCGTTCACGTGCGGGAAAGTATTCATGGGGTAGGAACTTAGCCGGTAGCGCAGCACAAAGTCAACACTTGGCTTGCTGCGCCGAAAGCGGCACATCGAACACCTTGTCGAACCCCCACTGGAAGACAAAGGCGTAAACGAAGAAGAACACGAACAACGCCAGGTTGGTCAGCAGCGCCGCCCACAGGCTGACGTCCAGCCAGTACGCCACCAGCGGCAGCAAAATCACCACCAGACCACCCTCGAAACCCAGCGCATGCAGCAAGCGCCGCATGAAGGTGCGCTCACGCTGATGCTGGCGCGCTTCCCAACGCTCGAACACCCAGTTGTAGCCCATGTTCCAGCTCATCGCGATGCCCGACATCAGCACCGACAGCACGGTCGACTGCGCCATACCGGCACCGAACGCCAGCTCCAGTGCAGGCGCCACGCAGGCCACAGCGATGGCCTCGTAAAGAATGGCCTGGACGATCTTGCGCGCCTTGCCTTGCATGTTCAGCTCCCTGGGTAAACGACCTGTAAAACTACAAGATGTGGCCCACAAGAAAAAGCCCGAAATTTGGACAACCTCGTATTCGGCTGCTTGTATTTATCCCGTACAAACGGCGACATATCGTACAACTTCGTCGAGGGAACCGAGCGAGGATACAGACGATGGCCTACTCCACCCTGCCGGTGACTGCCGCATGAGCCTGGCATTCATCGATTTTCTCACCTATGTGCTGTTCGGCCTGAAGATCCTGGCGATCACCCTCGCCTCGCTGATGTTCCTGCTGGGCCTGGACGACCTGTTCATCGACCTGTGCTACTGGGGGCGAAAGCTGATCCGGCGTTTTCGCATCTACGACAAGTTTGAGAAAGCCGACGAGAAACGCCTGTACGAAGTCCCGGAAAAACCTTTGGCCATCATGGTCCCAGCCTGGAATGAAGTGGGCGTGGTCGGTGAAATGGCGCGCCTGGCGGCCTCCACCATCGACTACGAGAACTACCAGATCTTTGTCGGCACCTACCCGAACGACCCGCAAACCCAGGCCGACGTCGACGCGGTGTGCCTGCACTACCCCAACGTGCACAAGGTGGTGTGCGCCCGCCCCGGCCCCACCAGCAAGGCCGACTGCCTGAACAACATCATCGACGCGCTGCTGCGCTTTCAGCAGGACGCCGGTATCGAGTTCGCCGGTTTTATCCTGCACGACGCCGAAGACGTGATTTCGCCGATGGAACTGCGCCTGTTCAATTACCTGCTGCCGAACAAGGACATGATCCAGATCCCGGTGTACCCCTATGCACCCGAATGGAAGGGCTTTACCGCCGGCCACTATGTCGACGAGTTCGCCGAAAACCACGGCAAGGACGTTGTCGTTCGCGAAGCACTCACGGGCCAGGTACCCAGTGCCGGGGTCGGTACCTGTTTCAGCCGTCGCGCCATCAGTGCACTGCTGGAGGACGGCGACGGCATCGCCTTCGACGTGCAAAGCCTCACCGAAGACTACGACATTGGTTTTCGCCTGAAGCAAAAAGGCATGAAGTGCATTTTCGCCCGCTACTCCATCAGCGACCCGGCGCTGACCCTGAAACAGGAATGGCGCCCGGGCATGAGCCGTGAGTTTTCCCAGGTAATCTGCGTACGCGAGCACTTCCCGCGCGACTGGCAGCATGCCATCCGGCAAAAGTCGCGGTGGATCGTCGGCATTGTGTTCCAGGGCACCAGCAACCTGGGCTGGAGCCGCAAAGGCGCGCTCAACTACTTCCTGTGGCGCGACCGCCGCGGGCTGTTCGCCTATTTGCTGAGTTTTCTGGTCAACCTGTTGCTGCTGGTATTGCTGGCGATGTGGCTGGTCACGGTGATTGCGCCGGATTCGTGGCGCTTCATGTCGATCCTTAGCGACAGCTGGCTGCTCTCGACCCTGCTGTGGCTCAACGGTCTGATGCTGTTCAACCGCCTGTTCCAGCGCGGCTGGTTCGTTACCCGTTTCTACGGCATTGGCGAAGGCCTGCTGTCGGCGCCGCGCATGATGTGGAGCAACTTCGTCAACTTCTTCGCCAACCTGCGTGCCCTGCGCCAGGTTATGGAGATGGGCGACTCGCGACGTGTGGCCTGGGACAAGACCACGCACGAGTTCCCCGCCATCGCTGCCCCTGCCCGCACGCCACTGGGCCAGCGACTGGTGGCCAAAGGGTTGATCAGCGACGAACAGCTGCAACAGGCAATCAACAGCCCTGTACGCCGCCGCCTGGGCCGCGAACTGCTGCTGCGTGGCTGGGTAAGCAGCGAACAGTTGGTGGCCACCCTGGCCGAGCAGCTAGACATTCCATGGGCCCCGCTGAATCCGTTCAAGCTCGAACCGCAACTGATCGCCAAACTGCCGCGTAAACTGGCGACGCACTATGGCGTGCTGCCGGTGGCCGAGGACGGCGACACGCTGATCCTGGCCAGCGAAAGCCCGGTCAGCCAAGTGTCACTGGGGGTAATCAGCCGCCACCTCAAGCGCCCGGTACGCGTGCGCCTGGCACCACAAGGCCGGGTAACCCTGGGCCTGCGCTACCACTACCCAAGCCCCTGGCAGAAGCCGGAAACCCGCGACATGCTGGCCACGCTCGCACGCCATCAGGACGACGAGGCGCTGCTGGAACGGGTCAGCCACCACCAGGTCATGCTCGGTACCCTGCTGCAGGTGCGCGGTATGGTGCCCGTCACCTTGTTCAACCAGGCATTGATCGACTTCGACGCCGAACACCAGAGCCTGGGCGAGCACCTGATCGCTCGCGGCATCATCACCGAGCAGGTGTTGCAGCAAGCACTCGACGAACAGGCTAGCGAACAGCAGGCTGCCCTTGACCTGACCCGGGAGGTGGCATGAAGCCGCGTTTTACTCTCACCTTCACTGGCCTGTTGCTGTGCTCCGCCGCACTGCCCGTCGCCGCCTCGGCACCGATGACCGATTTCCAGCGGTTCACCAGCTTTCCGTTCATGGACCGCAGTTATCGTGAGGCCAAGAAAGAGAACTGGGCCGAGGTCGAGCGCCTGACCCGTCACGTGCTGGGCCGCGTGCCGAACAACGACGAAGCCCGCGCACTGCTGGTAGAGGCCCTGGCCCACCAACGCCGCTACAAGGAGGCCGAAGCGCTGGCCGAACAACTGGACGGCAGCCCCGAATACGCCGACGCGCTGCTCGAACTTCGCCTGACGTGGATCGAGCAGGATCCACCGCCAGCCAGCCATGTCGAGCAATGGCTGGCCACCAGCGATGGCATGCACCGGGTGCGCCTGTGGCAGGCTTACAGCCTGAGCCTGGCCAAGTTCGGGGGTGCTGGCAAAGCGCTGGAATGGCTCAACCAGCTGCCACCGCGCGATGATGGTCAGGTACTGCGCCTGGCCCGCGCCAACTTTGCCGAACAGCTGCGCAACTGGAAGGAAACCATCGAGCAACTGCAGCCGCTCGCCGACAAGGGCCAGTTACCCGCCGAAGACTGGCAACGCCTGGCCAATGCGTATATCCAGCAGGTGGACGAAAAAGGGCTGAACACGCTGCTGGCCAGCGCGCCTTCCCCCCAGGCAGCCAACCAGGCACGCCTGGCCATGGCCAACCGCGCCATTGCCGTGGGCCACAACCAACAGGCCCAACGCTGGTTGCAGTCGCTGCCGCCCGATCAGCTGAATCAGCCCGACCAGCGCCAGCAATTGTGGGAGCTGGCCCGCGAAGGTGATGATGCCGTACTGCTGCGCCGCCTGAGCAACGACCTGCAGCGCCCCTGCCTGGAAACCGTCGACTGGTTGTCACGTCAGGACCCTGACCAAGCCCGCGAGCAGTTCAAAGGCTGCACCCCCAGCACCGATCCACGCGCCTACGCTGTGCTCAAGCAACGCCTGTACGGCGACCCGCCACAGCCGCCGCAACCGCGTACCGCCAGCGAATGGGAAAAGCGCTACCGACAAAGCGGCGACCTGGCCGCGCTGGAGCAAGCCACCTTCCTGTTGGTGGAACAAGGCCAGGTGGCACATGCCCGGGAACTGCTGGAGCACGCCTACGACCGCCGCCAAGGCCGCCTCAGCCCGTCGTTGCTGCAGCGCCTGGGCAACCTGTATGCACGTACTGACGGGGCGCTGGACAACAGCCGCATGCTTGGCCTGATACCCCGGGTGGATGCCAACACACGCGCCCAGTTGCTCGGCCGCCTGGCCGAAGCCGGCCAGTGCGATGCCGTGCACCAGGCGATACCGGCCACCCCGAGCGAACCCGGCCAGTACCGCGCACTGGGCCGCTGTGCCATGCCTGACCAGCCCGGCGAAGCGGTGGTCTACTACCAGGCCGCCGAACGTTTTGGCGGCGGCGGCGATCGCCTGCCCTTGGCCTATGCCCTCGAAGCGGCGGGCGACTCCGAGGCGGCCCTGCCCATCTGGCGCAGCGTCCCGGACGGCGCCTGGACCGACAACGCCCGCCTCACTGCCGCCCGTGGCGCGCTGAATGCCGGCGATGCAGAAGCCGCTCGACGCTACTGGGACGCCGCCGCGCACCACAGCGCTGATGACTGGGCGCTGGGCGCCGCCATTGCCCAGCGCCAGGGCGATTACCCGTCCGCCTTGGGCTTCCAACGCCAAGCCTTGGCCAGCAACCCTCGCGCCGACCACTACTATGCGGCCGCAAGCACCGCGCAGCTGGCCGGCGACAGCGCGCAGAGCATGGCCTGGCTGGCCGAAGCGGTGCGCCTGGCCCCCGATCAGCCACGCTATCGCGCCGATTACGGCATGCGCCTGGCCGGCGCCACAGACAAGGCCCAGCGCCGCCAGTCGATCCCATACCTGGAGCGGGCGACCCACGACTTCCCCGAGGACTACCGCCTCGGCGAAACGCTGGCCTTGCGCTACGACGAAGCCGAAGACAGCGCCTCGGCACGCCGCGAACTGCGCCGTATCCTCGATGTGGAGCAGAACCTGGTCGACGGTGACGACGAGTACGGCAGCCTGGAAGCCCGCAAATACCGCCAGCGCAGGGCCCATGAAGCCCTGTCACGCCGTGACACCATCACCCTGGCCAGCACCTGGTCGCCCGCCGGCACCTCGACCAACGACAAGTTCCTCGACAACGGCCAGCGCAGCGGCAGCTCGCGCCGCGCACAATCGCAAAACGTGCAACTGGCCATGTGGGACCACGCCCTGGGTGAAGAGCCCAGCCGCAACGGCAGCACCTTCTCGGTCTATGGCAGGGTACTGTTCGGTGGTCAGAGCCGTACCGATTACGCGCAAAGCATGGGCACCGGCGTTGGCCTGCGCTACAAGCCGCTCGGCCAGGCCAACCTCAACCTGTACGCCGAGCTGTATCACCAACGACAGATCGACGAAGATCATTATCGCGGCCTGAGCCTGGGGCAGTTGTTGAGCCCGGCCAAGGTCGGCGGTAATTGGGGCGACCTGCGCCACAACGCCGAGTCGAGCAACGACCTGTTGCTGCGCGCCACGGCCTCATTCCTTGACCAAGGTGACTGGCGCAACGACTGGCGGGTGGATGAAGACGACTGGAACGAGCGCTTCCTGTATCTCGACGCCGCCTGGTGGACACGCGCCGGCGACCATGCCTGGCTGTCGCGCTACCAGCAGGGGCATGCCTGGAAGCTGCCGGGCAGCTCACCGCAAACCATAATGCCCTACGGTTTTGTCGAGTTCTCCAGCCAGGACCCGAGCAACGACTGGCGCCAGGACGCCCGTGCGGGGGTGGGTGTGCGTTGGCAATGGTGGTTCGACGACGACCGCTACAACGCCTACCGCGGCTCGCTGAAAGTGCGCGCCGAATACCAGCAGTCGCTGGGCGGCAATCTTTACGAGCGCGCCAACGGCGTGCTGGTCGGTGCGGAGATGACCTTCTGATGCGCAAGATCCTCGCCTTCTGCCTGCTTGCCCTGTGCCTGCCGGCCACAGCTGACCAACGCCTGTTCTACCAACCCCTGAACCGCGACGCCAGTATCACCCCTGCCCAGTGGCAACAGCTGTGGCACGCCACCGTGGCGCAGGGTGGCAAGACCCTGATCGTGCAGTGGAGCGCGTATGGTGACAGCGATTTTGGCGGTGCCCAGGGCTGGCTGGCAAACAGCCTGCGCTCGGCGCATGCCCAAGGGCTGCAACTGGTCTTGGGGTTGTACATGGACCCGGCCTATTACCAACGCCTTGAAGCGTTGGACGGCGAAGGTCAGAACAGCTACTGGAAAGCGCAGTTGGGCCGCTCGCTCAGCCAATACCAGCACCTGCGCAACGCCTGGCAGTTGCCGGTGGATGGCTGGTACCTCCCCATGGAGCTGGACGACCAGCATTTTCGCGAGGCTGAACGGCGCGATGCGCTGTACATCCAGTTGCAGGCCTTCAACCGCCAGCTGGACAAACCGTTGCATATCAGTGCGTTCAGCGCGGGCAGATTGTCGCCAGGAATCAACGCCGCGTGGCTGGAGCAACTGGCCGGGTTGGGCTTGACTGTCTGGTGGCAGGATGGCGCCGGGACCGGGCGTTTGCCCGCGTTGGTGCGCCAAAGCTACGAACAGGCTTTGCCGTGCCGGGTGGGCGTGGTGCGCGAGGCGTTCCGCCAGGTGAGCGGGCCAGGGCAGGCATTCAGGGCTGAGCCTGCCGAACCGAAGCTGGGTAGCGGGTGCCATGCCGAGGCGGTGTTCGCCTTGCGCTACCGGCCCTGGGCCCGAGGTGTGTTGCCACAGAATTGAGTCACCAGGCCCGGCCCTATCGCCGGCCAGCGATAGGGCCGGGCCTGGACAAGCAGTAGTCTCAGGAGCCCACCGATGTTCAAGACCATCGAAGCACACGTACGCCATCAGGTCGCCCCCGCCGCCCTGCGCGCCGAATTCCGCCAGCACGAATTCGAGTCCATGCGCCCGTTCTGCCTGCTGGTGTTCTGCATCAGTATCCTGATCTGGCTGGTCTTCGACCTGATCGTCAGCTTCCTCGGCGGCCAGGGTTTCACCTGGCTGTCCTACCTGTTCATCGCCCTGCTGGGCTGCCTGACCATCGTGCTGCGCTTCACACGGCGCAGCCATCACTTCGACGTGCTCAACCTGCTGTTCATTACCGTCATCACCTTGGGCATGCGCCTGGTGATCGAAGGCATCCCGGTAGCCCTGCGCCCGGTGTGGCTGGTGCTCGGCGTCTCCACCGTGCTGTATGCCGTGTCGGTGCAGCCGGTGCGGCGCTGGTCGTTCTTCTGCGCCATGGTCATCACCTGGGTGATGCTCAACCCCTTCTACCACACGCGCATTGAACCGGACGCACTCGAAGGCGCCATGCTCATCAGCTACGCCATTTTTCTCAGCAGCCTGGTGAGCTACAGCTACCTGCAAATCCGCAAGGCCAAGCTGCACAATTTCTACCTGTCGAAGGTGCTGCTTGAGCAGGCTTATGTCGACGCCCTGACCGGAATCCCCAACCGCCGCTCGTTCATGGCAAGAACAGAGCAGCAATTGAAACGGGCGACGCCCAGGCAGTATCTGGCGATGGTCGACATAGACAATTTCAAGAAGGTCAATGACCGTTTTGGCCACGACGTGGGTGACGAAGTGCTCAGACGCGTGGCACTGCACATCAAGGCGGCGATGGTCGATTCCGAGTTTGCAAGATTGGGCGGTGAGGAATTTGCCATTTTTCTTGAAGGGCTCGACCAGCAAAGTGCTGAACAGCAGGTGGAGGCATTGGTACGCAGAGTGCGTGAAGATGCAGGCACACACCCGGTAACCATCAGTATCGGCCTGGCGCAGGTGTCCCCAGGCGATACGTTGACCATGGCGCTGATCAAGGCTGACCAGGCGCTGTATGAAGCCAAGCACACGGGCAAAGACCGGTTTGTGTTGTGGACTACCCGGCTGGCAGCCGAATCCTGAACTGCGCACCGCCCAGTGCCGACTGCGCGACCGTCAAGGTCCCGCCCTGCCCCTCGATCGCTCGCCGGCTGATCGCCAAGCCAAGGCCAAACCCGCCGGTGTTGCGATCGCGGCTGCGGTCCAGGCGGTAGAACGGTTGGAAAATCCGCTCGCGCTCCTCAACCGGTATGCCAATGCCGTCATCCTCCACTGTCAGCAGGCAGGCACCATCGCCCTCCAGCCGCAGGCGCAGCAACAGGCTTTCATCGCAATAACGCATGGCATTGCGCACCAGGTTCTGCACCGCACGCGCCGTCAAGCGCGGGTCCAGCACGAACCGGGGCAGATTACCCTCGGCCTGCACTTCCCAACGGATACCCCGGCCATCGAGTTCCTCGGCAAAACCACCGAGCACGCTGTCGACCAGCTCCAGCAACGATACTTCAACCCGCTCGCGGGCCTGGTCAGCATTGTACAGCCGGCTGTACGACAGCAGTTCCAGCACCAGTTCATCCAGCTCACGCACATGCCCCACCAGTTCCAGCAGACGTTTGCGGCTGGCCGGCGGTACTTCGTCGAACAGCAATACCAAGCCGAAATCCAGCCGGGTCAGGGGTGTGCGCAATTCGTGCGACACTGCATTCAGCAGCTCGCGCTGCTGGTTGACGTGGCGCTCCAGGTCGCTGGCCATGGTGTCGAACACGCCGGCCAGCTCACCAATGTTGGAATGCGGCGAAATGTGCGTACGTTCGGCCATCTGCCCCTGGCCCAGGCGCCGGGCGGTTTCCTTCAGGCGCTCCAGGTCGCGCCAGTGCGGCCATACCCACAGCAGCAGGCACCCCAGCATGGCCGCACCGATCAGTACGGTCACCCCCCACGACAACACGTTGATGTCCAGCGGGTCTGGCGGTGAGTGCAGGCGCACCAGCCATTCCTTGTCCAGCGGTGCCAGCACCGTTTCGTAGTAACCCCACTCGGCAATGCGCACCGCGTACAAACCATGCTCCAGGCGCGCCTGTTCCTCATCGCTCAGGCTGGCCTGGTCAATGCGCAGCAGTTGCAATTCCAGCGGCGCGAAATCGCTGGCCAGTTCTTGCGCCACGGCTGGCCACTGCTCGCGCGGGGCCTGGCGGAACTGGCGCACGATCAACGCCTGCACGCCCTTGGCCTGGTCCAGGTTGTAGGCCATGAAGCGGTCGCGGAACAGGCCGACAATGGTGTCGGGGATGAACAGCAACGCACCGGCGTAGGCAACGATGATCACCAGGTACAGCCGCACCAGGATCTTGAGCATGGTCGATCAGCACTCCCACTCGACACGGCTGAACAAGTAACCCTTGCCCCACACGGTCTTGATCTTGCGTGCTTCGCCGGCGTTGTCGTCGAACTTGCGCCTCAGTTTGGAGATGGCCACGTCCACGGAACGATCGGTGCCATTGAACTCGATACCGCGCAGTTGTTGCAGGATACGGTCGCGGTTCATCACCTCGCCCGCATTGCGTGCCAGCACCACCAGCAGGTTGTACTCACCACTGGACAGCTCCACTTCTTCGCCACGCCAGCTGACCGTGCGCTCGGCCAGGTCGATGCGCAACCCCCCGATCAGGATCAGGTCGTGGTCCAGGCGCGGCTCATTGATGCTGCTGCGACGCAGCAGCGTACGCACCCGGGCCAGCAGCACGCGTGGTTCACAGGGTTTGGTCACGTAATCATCGGCCCCCATTTCCAGACCCAGTACCTGGTCATGGCTGTCATCACGAGCCGTCAGCATCAGGATGGGCAGGCTCTGCGACTCCTGGCGCAACAGGCGGCACAGTTGCAAGCCGTCGATGCCCGGCAGCATCAGGTCGAGGATGACCAGGTCCGGCTTTTGCCGGCGGTACTCGTCCAGCACATGGTCTCCCCGGGCGATCACCTGGACATGAAAGTCGTTGCGTTGCAGGTAGCTGGCGATCAGTTCGGACAGGGCGCTGTCGTCTTCGACCAGGAAAATATTCGGCATAGGCGATAGAGAATCCGGGTGCAGGTGTACGCAGAATATATAACCCTACCGGCCCAGAGGATTGATCTTCACACTTTTTCACACTCACCCTACAGGTATTAACAGCCGCCAGTGCAACAGCTGCCGTAGCATACACCCGGTCATCATCGGAAGATCCGCATGCCTACTAACTTCCCCCCTCGCCTGCGCCCAGTGGCGCTTCTGACGTTTATGAGCTTGTCCCTGGCCGGCTGTGGCGACAGCGCCGAGCAAGACGAAAAGGCCCCTACCCCGCAGGTGCGGGTGGAAACCCTGCAATTGCAGCCCTTGGCGATAAGCAGCGAGCTCAGTGGCCGCATTCTCGCCCCGCGCACCGCCGAAGTGCGCGCACGGGTCGCGGGCGTGGTACTCAAACGCGTCTACCGCGAAGGCAGTGACGTGAAGCAAGGCGATGTGCTGTTCCTGATCGACCCGGCGCCATTCAAGGCCGACCATGACAGTGCCCGCGCCACCCTGGCCAGGGCCGAGGCCACCCTGTACCAGGCACGCCTGCAAGAGCAGCGCTACCGCGAGCTGGTCGACGACAAGGCCGTCAGCCGCCAGGAATACGACAACGCCAAAGCGAGCTTCCTGCAGGCCGACGCCGACGTGGCCGCCGCCAAGGCCGCCCTGGAGCGCACCCGCCTGAACCTCGGCTACGCCACGGTAACCGCGCCGATTTCCGGCCGTATCGGCCGCGCCCAGGTCACCGAAGGCGCCCTGGTCGGGCAAAACGAAAGCACGCCGCTGGCGACCATCCAGCAGCTGGACCCGATCCATGCCGACGTCACCCAGTCCACCCGCGAGCTCAACGCCTTGCGCCGCGCCTTGCGCGCAGGCGAGCTGCAGCAGGTGGGCGACGGCCAGGCCCGCGCCACGCTGATCCAGGACGATGGCAGTGCCTACCCGCTGCCAGGCAAGCTGCTGTTCTCCGACATCAGCGTCGACCCCAGCACCAACCAGATCACCCTGCGCAGCGAGTTCCCCAACCCGGACCTCGACCTGCTGCCCGGCAGCTATGTGCGTGTGCGCCTGGAGCAGGCCGTACAACCCAAAGGCCTGAGCGTGCCGCAGCGGGCCATCCTGCGCGACAGTGCCGGGGTGCCCAAGGTGCTGGTGGTCGACGCACAGGCCCGGGTCAGCGACCGCCAGGTGGTACTGGGCAGCGCCCAGGGTGATCGCTGGGTCGTCAGCGAAGGCCTGACGCCAGGCGAGCAGGTGGTGGTCGAAGGCCTGCAACACGTCAAGGCCGGTGACCAGGTGCAGGTCGACAACGCAACGGGCACAGCGCCCATCGCACAGCACACCGGCCAGTGAGGGCCTGATTCATGCCGCAATTCTTCATCGGCCGCCCGGTGTTCGCCTGGGTGGTCGCACTGTTCATCCTGTTGGCCGGCGCGCTGGCCATCCCGCAGTTGCCGGTAGCCCAGTACCCGAACGTGGCCCCGCCGCAGGTGGAAATCTACGCCGTATACCCAGGCGCCTCCGCCGCGACCATGGACGAAAGCGTGGTCAGCCTGATCGAGCAGGAGCTCAACGGCGCCGACAACCTGCTGTACTTCGAGTCGCAAAGCAGCCTGGGCAGCGCCACCATCACCGCCACCTTCGCCCCGGGCACCAACCCGGACCTGGCCCAGGTTGACGTGCAGAACCGCCTGAAGGTGGTCGAGTCGCGCCTGCCGCGCCCGGTCACCCAGCAGGGCCTGCAGGTAGAAAAGGTGTCTACCGGTTTCCTGCTGCTGGCCACCCTCACCTCTGAAGATGGCAAACTCGACGAAACCGCGCTGTCGGACATTCTCGCGCGCAACGTGATGGACGAAATCCGCCGCCTCAAGGGCGTCGGTAAAGCCCAGCTGTACGGTTCGGAACGCGCCATGCGCATCTGGATCGACCCGCGCAAGCTGATCGGCTTCAACCTCACGCCCAACGATGTGGCCGAGGCCATCGCCGCGCAGAACGCCCAGGTCGCGCCCGGCAGCATTGGCGACCTGCCCACCCGTGGCACCCAGGAAATCACCGCCAACGTGGTGGTCAAAGGCCAGCTCAGCACACCGGAAGAGTTCAGCGCCATCGTCCTGCGCGCCAACCCGGACGGTTCCACGGTCACTGTCGGTGACGTCGCCCGGGTCGAGATCGGCGCCCAGGAATACCAGTACGGCACCCGCCTGAACGGCAAGCCGGCCACCGCGTTCAGTGTGCAGCTGTCGCCGGGGGCCAACGCCATGGAAACCGCCACCCTGGTGCGGGCGAAAATGCAGGACCTGGCGCGCTACTTCCCGGAAGGCGTCAAGTACGACATCCCCTACGACACCTCACCGTTCGTCAAGGTGTCGATCGAGCAGGTCATCAACACCCTGTTCGAAGCCATGCTGCTCGTGTTCGCAGTGATGTTCCTGTTCCTGCAGAACCTGCGCTATACGTTGATCCCGACTTTGGTGGTGCCGGTGGCGCTAATGGGCACCTTCGCGGTCATGCTGGCCATGGGTTTCTCCGTCAACGTGCTGACCCTGTTCGGCATGGTGCTGGCCATCGGCATCCTGGTCGACGACGCCATCGTGGTGGTGGAAAACGTCGAACGCATCATGGCCGAAGAAGGCCTGCCGCCCAAAGAGGCCACGCGCAAGGCCATGGGCCAGATCAGCGGCGCGATTGTCGGCATCACCCTGGTGCTGGTGGCGGTGTTCCTGCCCATGGCTTTCATGCAAGGTTCGGTGGGGGTGATCTACCAGCAGTTCTCGGTGTCGATGGCGGTGTCGATCCTGTTCTCGGCATTCCTGGCCCTCAGCCTGACCCCGGCGCTGTGCGCCACCTTGCTCAAACCGGTCGCCAAGGGCGAGCTCCATGAGCGCAAAGGCTTCTTCGGCTGGTTCAACCGCCGCTTCGAAAGCCTGAGCAATGGCTACCAACGCTGGGTGATGCAGGCGCTCAAGCGCAGCGGCCGCTACCTGCTGGTGTACGCGGTGCTGCTGGCGGTGCTGGGCTACGGTTTCAGCCAGTTGCCCACAGCGTTCCTGCCCACCGAAGACCAAGGCTACACCATTACCGACATTCAGCTGCCACCCGGCGCCAGCCGCATGCGCACCGAACAGGTGGCCGCGCAGATCGAGGCGCATAACGCCGAGGAAGCGGGCGTAGGCAACACCACGCTGATCCTGGGTTTCAGCTTCTCGGGTAGCGGGCAGAACGCAGCACTGGCATTCACCACGCTCAAGGACTGGTCCGAGCGTGGTGCCGACGACAGCGCCCAATCGATTGCCGACCGCGCGACCATGGCCTTCACCCAGCTCAAGGATGCCGTGGCCTATGCCGTGCTGCCGCCGCCTATCGACGGCCTGGGCGAGTCCACCGGCTTCGAGTTCCGCCTGCAGGACCGTGGGGGCATGGGGCACGCCGCGTTGATGGCTGCCCGCGACACGCTGCTGGCCAGTGCCGGCAAAAGCAAGGTATTGACCAACGTGCGTGAAGCATCGCTGGCCGAAAGCCCGCAGGTGCAACTGGAAATCGACCGCCGCCAGGCCAATGCCCTGGGCGTTTCGTTTGCCGATATCGGCTCGGTACTGGACGTGGCGGTGGGCTCCAGCTATGTCAACGACTTCCCCAACCAGGGCCGCATGCAGCGGGTGGTGGTGCAGGCCGAAGGCGACCAGCGCAGCCAGGTCGAAGACTTGCTGAAAATTCACGTGCGCAATAACAGCGGCAAGATGGTGCCACTGGGCGCGTTCGTCCAGGCCAAGTGGGTGAGCGGGCCGGTGCAGCTGACCCGTTACAACGGCTACCCGGCGGTGTCGATTTCCGGCGAACCGGCAGCAGGCTACAGCTCGGGCGAGGCGATGGCGGAAGTCGAGCGCCTGGTCGCCCAGCTGCCGCCTGGCGCCGGCCTGGAATGGACGGGGCTGTCGCTGCAGGAACGCTTGTCCGGCAGCCAGGCACCGATGCTGATGGCGCTGTCGTTGCTGGTGGTGTTCCTGTGCCTGGCGGCGCTGTACGAAAGCTGGTCGATACCCACCGCTGTGCTGCTGGTAGTGCCCCTCGGCGTATTGGGTGCGGTGCTGGCCGTGACCCTGCGCGGCATGCCCAACGACGTGTTCTTTAAGGTTGGCCTGATTACCCTGATCGGTCTGTCGGCGAAAAACGCCATCCTGATCATCGAGTTCGCCAAGCACCTGGTCGACCAGGGCGTGGATGCCGTCGACGCTGCGGTGCAGGCCGCCCGCCTGCGCCTGCGCCCCATCGTGATGACCTCGCTGGCATTCATCCTCGGCGTGGTACCGCTGGCCATCGCCAGCGGCGCCAGCTCGGCCAGCCAGCAGGCCATCGGTACCGGGGTGATCGGCGGCATGCTCAGCGCCACCTTGGCGGTGGTGTTTGTGCCGGTGTTCTTTGTAGTGGTGATGCGGCTGGCGGGGCATCGCCAAGCGCATTACGCCGACACACAACCGGTTGCCAAGGAAAGCTGACTGGACAAGCCCCGCGTGACATGGGAGGGTTCCCGGCAATGACTGCCCGGAGCCCTTTTTCATGCCTGATTCACTCCCCCCCTGCTCCACCCTCATCCTTGCCGGCGGCCGTGGCCAGCGCATGGGCGGCCGTGACAAGGGGCTGATCGAATGGAAGGGCGAACCGCTGGTGGCGCATGTGCAGCGGGTGGTGCGGCCACTGAGCGACGACCTGGTGATTTCCTGCAACCGCAACCAGGAGGCCTACCGGGCGTATGCCGACCAGTTGGTGGGCGATGCCGAGGCGGACTTCCCCGGCCCGCTGGCGGGGGTGATTGCCGGGCTCAAGGTGGCGCGGTATGAGTGGGTGGTGCTGCTGGCATGCGATGCGCCGCAGGTTGACCGCGCGTTGATCGAGGATCTGCTGCGGTTGGCAGTGGCGAATGACAGTGCGGCGATGGTGCGCCAGGGTGGGTATTGGCAGCCGATGTTCAGCGTGCTGCCACGGCGGGTGCTGCCGATGCTGGAGCAGGCTTGGGCACAGGGTGAGCGGAGTTTGCAGAGGGCCTTGCTGCGCGAGTCGGTTCAGGGGTTGGAATGTACCGAAAATGATTCCCGGTTGAGCAACTTCAATAGCCCGGAGTTGCTGAAAGGCTGAAGGCATCTCCCGCCTGTTCCGGCCTCTTTGCGGGCGAGCCCGCGAAGAGGCCGGAACAGGCAGTAAGTCATCCGGCAGACAATTCCTCGACACTGATCTCTCGCATCCTGAACTTCTGTACCTTGCCAGTCACCGTCATCGGAAACTCGTCGACAAAGCGGAAGTACCGGGGCACCTTGAAGTGCGCAATCCGCGCCCTCGCCCACTCACGCAGTTCATGCTCACTGGCGGTATGCCCCGGGTGCAGCCGCACCCAGGCCACGATCTCTTCGCCGTACTTGCTGCACGGCACGCCAATCACCTGCACATCGGCCACCGCCGGGTGGGTGAAGAAAAACTCTTCCAGCTCGCGCGGGTAGATGTTTTCGCCGCCACGAATGATCATGTCCTTGCTGCGCCCGACGATGCGCACATAGCCCTGCTCGTCCATCACCGCCAGGTCACCGGTGTGCATCCATCCCTCTTCATCGATACTTTCGGTCGTGGCCTTGGAGTTGTTCCAGTAACCGAGCATCACGCTGTAGCCACGGGTACACAGCTCGCCTATCTCGCCACGCGGCACGGTGTTGCCGTCAACGTCGACCACCTTGTTCTCCAGCCGTGGCTGGGTACGACCGACACTGGTCACCCGGCGCTCCAGGTCATCGTCCGGCCCGGTCTGCAATGACACCGGGCTGGTCTCGGTCATGCCGTAGGCAATCTGCACCTCGGCCATGTGCATTTCGCCGATTACCCGGCGCATCACCTCGATCGGGCAGGTCGCACCGGCCATGATCCCGGTGCGCAGGCTCGACAGGTCGAATTCCGCGCGTTGCGGGTGGTCCAGTTCGGCGATGAACATGGTCGGCACGCCATACAGCGCGGTCGCCTTTTCCTCTGCCACAGCGCGTAGCGTGGCCAGTGGGTCGAAGGCATCGTTGGGGTAGATCAGGGTGCTGCCGTGGGTCATGCAGCCAAGGTTGGCCATGACCATGCCAAAGCAGTGGTACAGCGGCACCGGCACAACCAGCCGGTCGTGCTCGGTCAGGCCCAGGCTTTCGCCGACCATGTAGCCGTTGTTGAGGATATTGCTGTGGCTGAGGGTCGCGCCCTTGGGGAAACCGGTGGTACCCGAGGTGTACTGGATGTTGATCGGGTCGTCGCAGCGCAGTTGCGCCTGGCGCTCGGTCAGGGCCTCACGGCTGATTGCGTCGGCACGGGCCTGTAATTCATGCCAGGCCAGAAATCCTGATGGTGGTGCGGCCGCCAGGCTGACCACGCCGCGCAGCTCCGGGAAGCGCTCGCAGATCAGCGCCCCCGGCTGGCCTGTACTCAGGCCCGGCACCAGGCCCAGCAGCATGGCGTGGTAGTCGGAGGTCTTGAACGCGTCGGCGCAGATCACCCAGCGGCAGCCGGACTGGCCCAGGGCGTAGTCCAGCTCGCTGGAGCGGTAGGCCGGGTTGATGTTGACCAGGATCGCGCCAACCTTGGCACTGGCGAACTGGGTGATGCACCACTCGGCGCAGTTGGGTGCCCAGATGCCCAGGCGGTCGCCGGGTTGTACGCCCAAGGCCATCAGGGCGCGGGCGTGCTGGTCGACGGCCTCAGCCAGTTGCTGCCAGGTGTAACGCAGGGCTTGATGGCGGACTACCAACGCTTCGCGGTCGGGGTAGCGGGCGACGGTCGCGTCGAAGGCATCGCCGATGCATTGGCTGAGCAGGGCTTTGTCGGGGTTGCCCTGGGAGTAGCTTGGCTGGGGCATGGGTGTTCTCTTGTTGTTTTTGTATTGTCTGAGCCGGCCTCTTCGCAGGCTTGCCCGCGAAGAGGCCAACACCGATCTAGCGGATGAACACCTGCGGCGTCGTAGTCGACATGTCACCACCCGGCAACCTGATGTTGTTCACTTTCTCCAGCGTATCCGGGTTGAACACCGCCAGGTCGTTGAAGGTGCCGCCCAGGTACAGTTTGTCGCCCTTCTTGTCGAAGGTGACGCAGTAATAGGTGTGCTCCAGATTAGCCGCCTTGATCAGCTTGCGCTGCTTGATGTCGTACTTGGCCAGGCGGTTGAGCACGCCGTAGATCTGGTTCGGGTCCTTGGGCGAACGCAAGCCGGTGAAGTACAGCTCGGTCAGGTCGGCGAACTCCTGCGTGTGGGTCTTGCCGGTCTTCAGGTCGACGCTCAGGTAGCCGTACAACAGCTCGGCCTCGTTCGGGTCCTGCTTGGCATCCTTGAACTTGGCAATGGTGTACAGCATCGAGAACTCGTGGCGGGGGTTCTGGTGCGGCCAGAAGTACAGCACGTCCGGGGCGCTGTAGCCTTTACGGTTCCAGTTGCGCAGCGGCAAGGCCACCGAATGCTTGCCGGTCTTCACGTCCATCTTGTAAATATCCGGCCCGGCAAAATACAAGGTGCCATCGTCGGCGGTACGCATCAGGTACACCTGACGCGGCATCGGGAAGGTCCGCACTGGCTTTGCCTGCAATCCATCGGCGGTGTTGAACACTTCCAGCCGTGGTGGCTTGACCACGTAGTGGTCGTTCAGCATCTGGGTCGGGTTGACCGTGGCGTACACTTCCTTGCCGTCGGGGCTGATGGCGAACGAGTACATCGACCGGCCCACTTCGCCTGCCACGCTGGACAGGTTGGCGTGGAAGGTGTTCTTGCAGGTGTCCAGGTCGATGCCGTAGATGTCACCGTAGTGGTTGTTCAACACGTAGGCAGTGCGGTTGTCCGGCGCCATCATTGCGGTGCCGGGGCCGAACTTGTCGGGCATGACACAGCTCTTGTACACCGTATCAGTGGCCACATCGACCACATGCAGGTTGTTCGGGTAGTTGGTCACGATCATGTATTCGTGGCCAGCCTTCAGTGCCGGCCCGGTATCGTCGGCCTGTGCCAGGCCGGTACACGCCATGGCGGCGATGGTGAGCGCGAGTGACGCGCAGCGTCCAGCTTTCATGCGGTTTCCCCTTGTCATTCTTGTTGGGCCGGTCACTTGTCTTTCGGGAACACAGTGCCGAGGTTGCGCCAGTCATCCGCCGAGTTGGTGGCCTGGGCGTTCCAGTCCTGATAGGTGCTCATCATGTCCGGCACCTGGGCCGGCCACCAGCAAGGGTCGGAGCAACCATACAGGTCGGCTTCCATCGGCTGGCACAGCGAGCTCACGCCACCAAAGGCGTCCACTTCCCAACCCGGGTCGGTGGTGGCCGTACAGCCGGCCACTGCACTCATGGCCATGACTTCTTCGACGCGGTCTTCGGCAGCGGCCTGTTCGAGGATGCGCGCCTTGTTGTTCAGGGGCTTCAAGTGCTTCATGTCAGTGCGCCTTCCGCGGAGTGATGTAGCGATCGATGAAGGCCGGGTTGGCGGCCATGATGCGGCTGTAGACTTCGATGCCGAAGTCGACCCAGTCGCGCATCAGTTCGCAGTAGTGGTACGTCGGGTGCTGCGGGTCGCCGTAGCGCGCATAGCTTTCGTGGTAGCAGCCGCCAGAGCACAGGTTGCGGATACGGCAGCTCTCGCAGCCGGTGTTGCTGCGGTCCAGGCGCTGCGACAGGAAGTCGTTGAGCTGCGCCTGCTTCACGCCCTGGTGCACGTTGCCGAAGGTCGGCAGGCTAGAGCCGGTGAAGCGGTGGCACAGGTTCAGCTCGCCTTCGTGGTCCACCGCCAGCATCTTCAACCCGGCGCCGCACGGCAGCGCCTTCTTGTGGCCTTCGTGGATGTCGGTAATCAACTGGTGCAGGTTGGAGAATCCGATGTTGCGGTGCTCCAGCGCCGCCTCCAGGTACTTGCGGCCCAGCGCTTTCATATTGGCGAACACCTGCACCAGCTCTTCGCCAGTGAGGTTGAAGTCGGCCATGTCGCCGGAGGTGACCGGGGCAAAGCCCACTTCGGCGAAGCCCATTTCGTTGAACAGGTGGTTCCAGATGGTCTCGACGTCGGTGATGCCACGGGTTAGCGTGACCCGCGCGCCCACCGGGCGGCTGGTGTAGCGCGACAGCAGCAGGTCGGCCTTGCGCCGCACCACGTCATAGGTGCCCTGCCCGCCCACGGTGATGCGGTTGCGGTCGTGCACGGTCTTCGGGCCGTCGATGCTGATCGACAGGCCGAAGCGGTGGGCGTTGAGCCAGTCGATGATCTCTTCGGTCAGCAAGGTGGCGTTGGTGGTCATGATGAACTCCACCGCTTTGCCTGCCTCGGCGAAACGCCGCTCGCAGTAAGCCACCATGTGCTCGATCAACGGCCGGTTGGACAGCGGTTCGCCACCGAAGAACACCACGCTGTAGCGGTCCTCGTTGGGCGATTCCTTGAGCAGCATCTCCACCGAGGCTTCGGCGGTGGCGGTGCTCATCTTCTTGCCGGCGGACGGTTTGTCCAGGTCTTCCTTGTAGCAATAGGTGCAGCTGAGGTTGCAGCCGGTGTTGACGTTGAGCACCACGGTATTCAGCGCAGTGCGCTCGACCTGCCTGAGGGCGATTTCCGGGGTCAGCGGCGAGCCGTCGCTGACCAGCTCCAGCGCGATCAGTTCGCGCAGGGTGTCCTGGATATCGTCGCCGGCAAACTGCTGGCCCAGGCGCTGCATCAGCTCCTCGGCCGAACAACCTTGCTGGCGCAAGGCGTCGATGATGCTGCCTGTCACGGCATCTGTGGCAAACAGCGAACTGCTGGGAATATGGAACAGCATGCGGTCGGCATCGACCTGCACTTCATGCAGGTTGCGTTCGACCAGGTTCAGTAGCGCGCCCATGGCGACCTCCCGATAATCGATCCGTTGGAAAACCGTTGCGCCCTGCCGTTACGGCAGCGGCGGGTTGTTCCAGCGCTGAACGGTGACGATCATGTGCCCTTCGCCAGTCTGGCCACCGTCGGCCAAGGTGGCGATGACCTTCAGGTTACCGGCGTTGTTGGTCATCATTTTGCGCTCAGGGTTGGGGCCGGCACCGCCTGGCACGAACACGCCATCGGCCTGCATCTTGCCGGCGAACTTCACGTCCTCATCCTCGACCGCACGTTCGTTGAACGGCTCGACTTTCCAGGTGGCTGGCAGGTAGCCGATGCGCAGAGGCTGGCCGCTGGCGTCTTTACCCCAGGCCTCGGCTTCGAAACGGCCCTGCACTTTCGGTACCGAAGCACCGTTCTCGCCAATGCGGGCAATGGAGAATGCCGGCACGACCTTCACTTCCTCGACCTTGTCGTATACCGCCAGGCTTGCACCTTTGAGCGCGCCCACTGCAACCTCGCGCTGGCCAGGCTTGGCATCGGCGGCTGCGCGGGCCTTGACCCGCACCAGGGTCGGGGTTTGCTCCAGCACTTCGGTCACCTCCACCCCGGCACCCAGGTCGGGCTTGCCGTCCAGGCCGCTGCCTACCAGGGTGATCTCGCTTTCGCCGCCCGCCTTGATAAATGCCGGCTGTACGGCAAGCAGGCGTGCCTTGCCTTCCTTCACCGCAGTGAAGTCCAGGCCACGTTCATCGTGCTCGGCCTCGAACATGCGGCCTTTCATTTCGCCATCCAGTGCCGCGAACACCTGACGCAGGTTGGCGTCTCCCACCTTGACGTTGCCGCGCCATTCATAGCCGTTGTACAGGATTGCCGTGCCACTGCCGTTGAACGGCGTGCCATCGGCATAAGCGCCCTTGACCTCCACCTTGAAGGTATCGCCCTGGTCGGCGGTGACGCTCATCACCCCGCGCACATCGCCCTTGGCCAGCATGTGCCCGCTGAAGGCCCATTGCCCCGGCAGCACATCGGCGCTCGGCTTGGCCTTCTGCCACTCGGCCCAGGCCGGGTTGTCCAGCGGGTAACGCTTGGCAAGTTCCGGTACCACCTGTTGCAGGGCAATCGGCAGCCAGTCGCGGTCACGCGCCTGGGCCTGGTATTCGAGGGACGGCCATTGGCCGAGGTGGAAGTTGACCAGGTGCTCCCATTCCTTGGCCGGGCGACGCTGCAAGGCCACGCGGGCACCGGAGTGGCAACGGCCACAGGTTTCACTGAGCTGGGTATCGAAGTGCTCGACGGTGTTCAGCCGGCGTTCCATGGCGTAGCGCACACCATCGGTTTCGCTGGGCGCCAGGCCCTGCTTGTCGGCCAGGTACTTGACCAGCGTGCGACGGTCGTCGTCGCTGATCTGCAGGCCGTGCATCACCTGCATGCGGGCGATGCTCATCAGCCAGCCTTCCGGCGTTTTTCGCTGGTGGCTGATGCGGCTGTAGGTATCGTTGCCTTCGGGGATATGGCACCCCATACACTTGTTCTGCAACAGGCTCGGGCCCTGCTCGGCCGCCATGGCCTGGGTGCTCAGCAGCGCGGCGGCGACCAGCGCCAGTTTGCCCGCATGCCGCCGGAGTCGAGTCGTCTTCAAGGTCAGACCTCCACGGTTGTTGTTCTTATCGTTTTTCGCACGCTTTGGTACAGCAGGTGTGCATGTGGCAGTTGTGATACAGGAACTGTGCCAGATGCTGCAAAAGCGTTGTCTTTCAGGCTTTTAGGCCGTTTTCTGGTCTTGGCCAGCATCCAGGATGGCTAATTGCAGCGTGCCATTTCGCGACAGGGTGTTTCATCCTGAGACAGGGCCTGCTGCACAGGCCTTCGCGGGCTCGCCCGCTCTCACAGCAATTGCGAAATGCCTGAGTACAGCCACTGTTTCACCACCGTCTCACAGCGTCTCAATGTGCAACAGCGCACACCTGCAATCACAGCCTTGCACCCAGGCAAAACCCAATGCCTTCAACACCTTGCGACCAATTGCCCACCTTGGCACGGCCATTGCGCCTGTGCCCGTCACACCCAATGACAAGAGGCACAGCCCCATGCTTTCTGAACTGCCCATCCTGCCCGCTACCCGCGCCTTTCTCGAACGCAAGCTGAAGATGCGCATCGGCGCCGACTGGCAGGAGGCCGCCAGCGGTCGCACCCTGTCGTTCCGTAACCCGGCCACTGGCGAAGTGCTGGGTGAAGTGCCCGCCGCCGAGGCCGAAGACGTCGACCGCGCCGTGCGCGCCGCACGCCAGGCCTTCGACGACTCGCCATGGAGCCGCCTGCGCCCGCGTGAACGGCAAAACCTGCTGTGGCGCCTGGCCGACCTGATGGAGCGCGACGCCCGCCAGCTGGCCGAGCTGGAATGCCTGAACAACGGCAAGAGCGCCGCCGTGGCTCAGGTGATGGACGTGCAGTTGGCCATCGATTTCCTGCGTTACATGGCCGGCTGGGCCACCAAGATCGAGGGTAGCACTGTCGAGGCCTCCATGCCGTTGATGCCCAACGACCAGTTCCACGGCTTCGTGCGCCGTGAGGCCGTCGGCGTGGTTGGCGCCATCGTCGCGTGGAACTTCCCGCTGCTGCTGGCCTGCTGGAAGCTCGGCCCGGCCCTGGCCACCGGCTGCACCGTGGTGCTCAAGCCAGCAGATGAAACCCCGCTGAGCGTGCTCAAGCTGGCCGAACTGGTCGACGAAGCCGGTTACCCGGCGGGCGTGTTCAACGTGATCACCGGTACCGGCCTTAATGCCGGTGCCGCGCTCAGCCGCCACCCCGGCGTGGACAAGCTGACCTTCACCGGCTCTACCGAAGTCGGCAAGCTGATCGGCAAGGCGGCCATGGACAACATGACCCGCGTCACCCTGGAGCTCGGCGGCAAGTCGCCAACCATCGTCATGCCCGACGCCAACCTGCAGGAAGCGGCTGCGGGTGCGGCCACAGCGATCTTCTTCAACCAGGGCCAGGTGTGCTGCGCCGGCTCGCGCCTGTATGTGCACCGCAAGCACTTCGACAACGTGGTGGCCGACATCGCCGGCATCGCCAATGGCATGAAACTGGGCAGCGGCCTGGACCCGGCCGTGCAAATGGGGCCGCTGATTTCGGCCAAGCAGCAGGACCGCGTCACCGGCTACATCGAGCTGGGTCGCGAGCTGGGCGCGACCATCGCCTGCGGAGGCGAAAGCTTTGGCCCGGGCTACTTCGTCAAGCCGACGGTGATTGTCGATGTCGACCAGCGCCACCGCCTGGTGCAGGAAGAAATCTTCGGGCCGGTGCTGGTGGCGATGCCGTTCGATGACATCGACGAAGTGATCGGCATGGCCAACGACAACCCCTATGGCCTGGGCGCTAGCATCTGGTCCAACGACCTGGCAGCGGTGCACCGGATGATCCCGCGTATCAAGTCGGGGTCGGTCTGGGTCAACTGCCACAGCGCGCTGGACCCGGCATTGCCATTTGGTGGCTACAAGATGTCTGGCGTCGGCCGTGAGATGGGCGCAGCGGCCATCGAACATTACACCGAGCTCAAATCGGTGTTGATCAAACTCTGATCTTTTTCCTGTACCGGCCCTTCGGGTTCACCCGCGAAAGGGCCGGCACAGGCAGCCCGAAAACAACAATAAAAAACCATGGAGCACACCATGAGGCACACTCTCGCCTGCACGCTGACCCTGCTGATCACCGCCCCCCTCACCCAGGCCCACGAGCTGTACAACCACAACGGCACCACCCTCAACGCCGACCTCGAAGCCCTGTTTGGCGTGTTCCACAGCGACGAAAGCTTCAACCAGGCCGGCAACCGCCAGCCCGGCAGCACCGCCTGGCAGGAGGGCTACGTCAAATACGGCCTCAGCGGCAGCCAGGCCCTGCCCGATGCAGGCGCATTCTACGGCGCGTTCAACCTGCTCAGCTCCGCCACCTGGGGCGACGGCGACGCCGCCGGCCTGACCTTGGGCGACGAACGCCGCACCGCCATCGAAGACCTTTACCTGGGCTGGCGCTCGGCCAACCTGTTCCCGGCTTTGGGCGAAGATGGCGTAGACATTTCTGGCGGCCGCCAGGTGGTGACACTGGGTGACGGCTTCCTCATTCAGGGTGACCCGGTGAACCTGGGCAAGGTCGACCTGGGCGCCAACTTCGACCGTGGCGGCGCCTACTACCTGGCCGCCCGTAAAGCCTTCGACCGCACCGCAGTCCTGCGCCTGGGCGGCAAACAAGGCTGGCGCGGCGACCTGATGTGGCTGAAGTCCGACAACCATTACCAGGCCGACACGTCGCTGGCAGTAGCCAACCTGGAACACGTCGCCGACGCCGGCACCGTGGGCCTCAGCTGGATACGCGGCCTGGACGTTGACCAGCGCTACGCGCAGATCATGGGTCTGGAGCACCGCGACGGCATGGACACCGCCAGCCTGCGCGGGCGCGGTAACCTGGGCGTGAAAGACCTGGAGCTGGCCGCCGAATACGTGACCCAGGACAAGGCCGGCGGGCGTGAGAATGCCTGGTACCTGGAGGGCAGCTGGACGTTCTCCGAGCTCCCCTGGTCGCCCACCGCCACCTACCGCTACAGCCGCTTTTCCGAAGGTTTCGACCCACTGTTCTATGGCCTGAGCCGGGGTTATGGCACCTGGTTCCAGGGTGAAGTGGCGGCCAACTATGCCGGGCCGTTCAACAAGAACAGCCAAGTGCACCACATGGCGCTCAAAGGCAAGCCGCGGGACAACCTGACTGTGGGCGCACTGTACTTCGACTTCGACACGCTGGACACGGACCCGGGCAACCTCGGCGGGCGGGAGCTGGACCTGTATGTGGAATGGATGGTCAACGACCACCTGCTGATCAGCCCGTTGGTGGGGTTCTACAAGCCGGAGCGCAGTGCGGATAATGGGGGCACGCAACTGGGTAGCCGGGATACCGGAGCCTATATGCAACTGATTGTCGGCACCTTCTTCTGACTCAAGGCCCTATCGCAGGCAAGCCAGCTCCCCCGGTACTGCACAAAGCCTGAGCCTTGTGCAGTACCGGGGGAGCGCACTCAGCTGGAAAAGCTGCTAGCCCCTTGACTCAACGCCTCCTCGACAAAGTCCAGGCGGTCCTGCCCAAAGAACATCGCCTCACCCACAAAACAGGTCGGCGCACCAAACACCCCACGCGCCACAGCCGCTTCGGTCGCCTGCTTGAGCGCCGCCTTCACTTCACCGTCAGCCGTCAGTGCGTGAAAAGCCTGTGGATCGAAGCCTGCCGCTGTCAGTGCTTCATCCAGAACGGCGCTGTCGCCCAGGTTACGCCGCTGCCCCCACAGCCCATTGAACAGCGCCGACAGCAATGACTCGAACCGCTCCGGTGAATGCAACTGGGTGCCGATCACGCCGCGCATCAAGCTCAGCGTATTGACCGGGAACCCCGGCGGCATGCCGAAGGGCACGCCATACCGAGCGGCAAAGCGCGCCAGGTCGGTGAACATGTAGCGGCCCTTGGCCGGGATCATGGCCGGCGAAGCATTGCCAGTCGCCTGGAAAACGCCTCCCAGCAAAATTGGCCGGTAGCGCAGTGTGGCACCCTGGCGAGCGCACAGGCCCGGCAGTTGCGTCCAGGCCAGGTAGCTGGCCGGGCTGCCCAGGTCAAAATAGAAATCGAGGGTGTTGTGCATGGGTTTCGGTCCTTGCTGGGTGAGAGGGGCTTACCAACGTTCCATCCAGGGGCGCAGGTCCAGTTCGAATGTCCAGGCGTCTCGCGGCTGGGCGTGCAAGAACCAGTAACTGTCGGCAATGTGCGCGGGGTCGAGGATGCCATCCTGATCCTTGAGGGCGTAACGCTCGGGGAAGCTGTCACGGATGAATGCCGTGTCGATGGCCCCGTCTACCACCACATGCGCGACATGGATGTTCCGCGGCCCCAGCTCGCGCGCCATGCTCTGGGCCAGGGCACGCAAGCCATGCTTGGCCCCGGCAAAAGCGGCGAACCCGGCTGCACCACGCGTGCCAGCCGTGGCGCCAGTGAACAGAATGGTGCCACGCTCACGTTGGACCATGCGCCGGGCAACTGCTTGAGCCGTGAGAAAACCGGCAAAGCAGGCCATTTCCCAGATCTTGAAGTACTTGCGCGGGGTTTCTTCAAGAATGCTGCAGGGAACATTGGCACCGATATTGAAGACAAACGCCTCGATAGGGCCAATATCACGCTCGATAGTCTCGACCAGCGCGGCCACTTCATCCTCCTTGCGCGCGTCAGAACCAAACCCATGGGCCTGGCCGCCGGCAGCGTGTATTTCCTCCAGCAACGGTTGCAGTTTTTCGGCCTGGCGCCGGGTCACGCAAGCGACATAACCCTCGCGGGCGAAGCGCTTGGCAATCTCACCCCCGGTGGCGTCGCCCGCACCAATCACCAGCACTACTTTTTGTTGTTCTGCCATGCCTGCCTCCATTGGTGAATGATCGTTTAGTAAACGAACGCTATGTTAAGATCGCGATCATCGTCAAGTCCGTGTGCAGAGGCATGTGAATGCGCTACTCCCATGAACATAAACAGCAAACCCGCGAGCGGCTGCTGGCCAGCAGCGGCGCGCTGGCCAAGCGGGGAGGTTTTTCCAGCACCGGCGTGGCCGGGCTGATGAAAGCGATCGGCCTGACCGGCGGCGCCTTCTACAACCACTTCCCGTCCAAAGACGACCTGTTCACTGAAGTGGTACGCCAGGAGCTGTGCAACAGCCCGCTGGCACGCCTGGCCAGTTCGGGGGCAAGCCGCGAGCGGCTGGGCCGTTGCCTGCAGCAATACCTGAGCCTGGCCCACCTGAACAATGCCGAGGGTGGCTGCCCGCTGCCGCCGCTGGGTGTGGAAATCGCCCGGGCCGCCGCACCCGTGCGCGAAGAGGCCGAGCACTGGCTGGTCAGCCTGCATCAGGCCTGGAGTGCAACACTGGAGGATGATCAACTGGCCTGGGTGCTCATCAGCCAATGCGTCGGTGCGTTGATGGTCGGGCGCATGCTGGCCACTGAGCGGGTGCAGTCGCAGGTGCTGGACGCAAGCCGCCAGTTTGTCGAAAAGGCTCTGCATGAAGCGGATTAGCCTGCTACTGGGCCTCACGCTGGCGCTGCCCGCGCTTGCCGAACAAGCGTGCCCACCCGGGCAATACCAAGTGTGCCTGATGGGGTGTTTTTGTGCACCGATAGACCCTGGTCAGGCCGGCCAGATTCTCAAGGATGTGGAGGTCATGGCGTCTTCCAGCCTGACGTTCGCCTTGCGCCAGGCCAGGGATGAGGCCACCGCCAACGGGGTCGAGCCAATCCCGCTGCATATCCGGGCGCAACTCGAACCTTGGTACGACTTTGCCGTGCTTGACGCAGCGCGCTTCCGGGTGGGTGACGAACAGCAGATGAGCGCGGCCAATGCATTGTTGCAAAACCCTGATGTGAACGCTGTGACGCTGATCGACACGATCATCTTCCGCCGGGCCGACGACGCCGAAAACAACGTGGCCTTGTGGGCGCATGAGCTCAAGCATGTGCAGCAATATCAGGAACTGGGGGTAGAGGAATTCGCCCGGCGCTATACGCGCGACTACGACGACCTGGAGGGACCGGCCTACAAGATCGAGGCAGAGGTGGGCAAAGCACTGCGCGAACGCGGCTCGGGCCAGGCCAGATAGCAGCAGCGGTGCGCGACGCTGTGGGCGCGTCCGCTGCGCTTGGTTTTTCAGGACGCCGCCGATGCCTCTTCTGCCACCTGCTCTCGGCTGGCATAACGCTGCGCCAACACCGCGCAGACCATCAGCTGGATCTGGTGGAACAGCATCAGCGGCAAGATCATCGCACCAATGCCGCTACCCACGAACAACACCTGGGCCATCGGTACGCCGGTCGCCAGGCTCTTCTTGGAGCCGGCGAACAGGATGGTGATACGGTCTTCCAGGTCAAAGCCCAGCACCTTGCTCAGCAGACGAGTGCCGAACAGCACCACCGCCAGCAAAATCCCGCACACGGCGAACAACCCGGCCAGATGCTGCGGCGATACCGTGTGCCACAGCCCGGTGACGACTGCCTCGCTGAAGGCGGTGTACACCACCAGCAAGATCGAGCCCTGGTCCACCACCTTGAGCCAACGGGCATTGCGCTTGACCCAGGCGCCGATCCAGCGCCGCGCAATCTGCCCCGCCACGAACGGCACCAGCAGTTGCAGGGTGATCTTCAGCACGGCATCCAGGCCAGAGCCGGTGTCGCCACTGGCGCCCAGCAGCATCATCACCAGCAACGGGGTAAGGAAGATGCCCAGCAGGCTGGACGCGGCAGCACTGCAAATGGCCGCCGGCACATTGCCACGGGCCAGCGAAGTGAACGCGATGGCCGACTGCACGGTAGCAGGCAAGGCACACAGGTAGAGCACGCCCAGGTACAGTTCATTACCCACCAGCGGCACGAACAGCGGCTTGAAGGCCAGGCCCAGCAGCGGGAACAGCACAAACGTGCAGGAGAACACCAGCAGGTGCAGGCGCCAGTGCCCGGCACCGGCAATGATCGCCTCACGCGACAGCTTGGCGCCGTGCAGGAAGAACAGCAGGCCGATGGCCAGGTTGGTCAGCCAACCGAAATACACTGCGCCATCGCCCGAGCAAGGCAGCACGGTGGCTATCAGCACCACCCCGAGCAAGGCCAGGGTGAAATTGTCGAATAACATGCGCAAATACTTCATCACTGTGTCCATCTTGTCATTGTGCAAGGGCAAACGATAAGGTCTGCGGCTTTTCGCCGCTAACGCCGGAACCCCCACTGGTATCGCTCAACGGACACGCTCCACAAAAGGACCCCCACCATGCCCCTCTCCCGCCTGGCCGCGCTCGCGGCCGCCATTACCCTCACCTTGGGCCATGCCAACGCCAAGGCCGATGACCAGCTGCAAGCCAAGGTAGACCGTATCATCCGCCCACTGATGCAGGCGCAAGGCATCAGTGGCATGGCCGTGGCCATCTACGCCCGCGACCACGCGCACTACTTCAGCTACGGCGTGGCCAGCAAGGCCGACAACGTGCCGGTGAGCCGTGACACGCTGTTCGAGATCGGTTCGGTGAGCAAGACCTACACCGCCACCCTGGCTGCACTGGCCAGTGCCGAGGGCCAGTTGGACCTCACAGCGCCGGCCAAGCGCTACCACCCGGCGCTGGCCGGCACGCCCATCGGCGACGCGACGGTGCTGGAACTGGGCGCCTACAGTGCCGACTGCCTGCCCTTGCAGTTCCCGGATGCAGTGCAAAGCCCGCAGCAGGTCGTCGATTTCTTCCGACACTGGCAGCCCCACGCCAAGCCCGGTACGCAACGCTGCTATTCCAACCCTAGCCTTGGCTTGTTTGGTGACCTTGCCGCCCGCGCGCAGCACCAGCCGTTCGCCACACTGATGACCGAAGGCCTGCTGCCGAAAATGGGCCTGGGGAACACGTACCTGCACATCCCGGCCAGCGCCCAGGGCCTTTATGCCCAAGGGTACGATGCCGCCGAAAAACCGGTGCGCGTTGGCCCCGGCCCGTACGCCGACGAAGCCTACGGCATCAAGACCAGTGCCAGCGACTTGCTGCGTTACGTGCGCCTGCAGATGCAGCCTGAAGGCTTGCCACCGGCACTGGTGAAAGCCATCGACATCACCCAGCAAGGCTACTTCCAGGTCGGCGCCATGACGCAGGGCCTGGGCTGGGAACGCTACCCCTATCCGGCAACCCTGGCCACGCTGGTCGATGGCAACAGCCCGCGGCTGATCCGTGAACCCCAGGCAACCACACGCTTGCAACCGGCCCTGCCCGCCCAGCCGGCTGCCTGGTACAACAAGACCGGTTCAACCAACGGTTTTGGGGCCTACGCCGCGTTCGTGCCTTCCGAACAGCTGGCGATCGTGTTGCTGGCCAACCGAAACTACCCGAACGAAGCGCGGGTGCGCGCCGCCTTCGAGATACTGTCCGGCCTGTAGTACGAGCAGCGATTGTCGAACAAAACGACAGAAATGTAGTGCCAAAAAATATTCACTACAAAATGGTTGACGCCGTTCATCGCCCTTGTGCATGATGAAGCCGTCTCCCCGATCGGGAGCGGTGGCAAGGGTGTTCCAGACGGCCTGCGCGGTAACGCAGGCCGTCCGTGGAGAGGGAAACTGTCCAAAAGGCAGCGTGAGAAAGCCCCTGTTGCGATGCTGCTGTAGCAGCCTTGGTAGTGCGCTACACCGTGGTAGCGCCAACTGTGAAAATCACCTACGAATGGGTAATGGGGGCTTTATGATGAACTTGAACAACAATCCGACTATCGACCAATTGGCCCAGCTGTTCGCCGTGCGCAAAGACAGCCTTGACGACCACCTGCTGTGGGTCAGCCAAACCGGTGAAGTGCGCCTCGACCGCCTGCCACCGAACACCGTCGAAGATGAATTTGAAGAGCACCTGCCCAGCATGCGTGCACGCTTCAAGGTCTACCGCCGTGGCCAGGGCTACGTCGGCAAGAAGGCCGCCGCCGACACCGAGTTCGTTGGCCGCGTGCTGCAGACCCTGCAACAAGAATGGCCCGCTGCCCGTGAGCAGCAGGCAGTCAAGGTGATCGAACCGCTCAATTGAGGGTTCCCGCCTATACCTGAGCCCGGCCCACTTTGGCCGGGCTTTTTCATGCCTGGCGCCGCTGGCTGCAGTTTTCTGGCAAGGGCAAGGCACCGGTTGCCATCGCCCGGGCGCGGTTGACACCCCATACCAGGGCGCGGGTCATGGTCTCACCCGGCCGTGTCGGGTAGTACTCCTCCAGCAGTGCGCGCCCATCTCCAGCGTACAACCCCAAAAACAGCTGGGTGGCCCCCAGGCGTGACAGGCGCACCTGCACATCCAGCGTGGTGCCGTCACTGAGGGCTTCATCGTGGCTTCGGCTGTGCAGTTGGGCGTCGGCCCACTGCCAATAGGTCTGTTCCCTGACTCGCATGAGCATTCAATCCTCCGTTACTGGAATGCCCCACCAGAAAACCACAACCTCGGCCAGCCGGCGAGTGCTACCCGGCAATGCCATGAGGCGGATCAACAAAGCGCAATAAAAACCCCGCCATTCAGCGGGGTCATGTAGGGGGCGGGATTCACTTCTTCAGCGGAACCCGCGGCATGAAGCGGCCTTTTTTGCTGCGCTGCAGGTGTGCAGGCTGGAGCTGTTCGGAATCATCCAGCGTCATGTGGGCGAAGCCCAGACGAAAGGCCGCCTGGCCGCAACGCACCTGGCTGTTGATCGGGAACGCGTCATTCAGGTCTTCGAAAAAGGATTCGCTCATGCCCTGTCTCCCTCCAGTGGCGGTCGCGTCGGCAACCAGAAGAGCTGCCCAGGAAACGCGGCCTGTGAAAATGAGACTAGCTGGTCATTTGCGGACCGCCCGGACAAGATTCCGGCACCCGACCAGTGGCAACCCGCTCTACTTCAAGCGCACTGCCGTACCGGTGGCAAATACCACGACCATACCGCCCTGTACCGACGGAATACTGATCTCGAAATCCACACCCACTACCGCATCGGCTTGCAACTGGCGTGCCCGAGCCTTGAGTTCTTCGGTTGCCTGCTCGCGCGCCTCGCGCAGCGCGCGCTCCAGGGTTTGCGAACGGCCGCCGAACACATCACGAAAGCGTGCAAAGAAATCGCGCACGAAGTTGATGCCCTGCACCGATTCGAAGCTGACCACGCCCAGGTATTCGGCAATCGGGCGGCCTTCGAGCTGGCTGGTGGTAGAAATGATCATGGGTGCGCTCCGCTGGCCTGGCAAAAGAGGCCGATTCTAACAGAGCGCAGTCCGGCAGATGGGGCCGCTTTACGCGTTGGCCGCGCGCAAGCGTTGGCCAAGCCGCGCACCAAACACGTTCACCAGCAACCCGGCCATCACCAGCAATGCCCCCCAACCTTGGGTTGCGGTCAGCCGTTCGCCCAGCAGCAATGCAGACGAACTCAGGCCAATCACCGGCACCAGCAACGAAAAAGGTGCCACCTTGCCAGCCGGGTGGCGTGACAACAGCTTGCTCCACAAGCTGTAGCCAAGCATGGTGGCGACATAGGCCAGGTACGCCAACGCCAGCACCGAGCTCCAGCTGATGTTGGCCAGCGCATGGCCAATGCGCTCAGGCCCTTCCAGCCACCAGGACAACGCCAGGAACGGCAACGGCGGGATCAGGCCGCCCCAGATCACCAGTGCTACCAGGTCAACCGAACCAAACCGCCGGGTGATGATGTTACCCAGGCCCCACATGGCACCGCCGCACAGGGTCAGCACCAGCGCCAGCATGGGTACATGGCCGCCGTCTTCGCTGCCGATCAATGCCAGGCCGCTGGCCGCCACCAGCAGCCCCAGCACGCTGGCCAGGCGCAGCCGCTCACCCAGGAACAATGCCGCGAAACCGAGGGTGAAGAACGCTTGCGACTGCAAAATCAACGAGGCCAGCCCTGGCGGCATGCCGCTGTACATGGCCTGGAACAGGAAGGCGAACTGGCCCAGCGAAATGGTGGCCCCGTAGGCGATCAGCCAGCGCCACGGCAGTTTGGGCCGCCTGACCAGCAAGATCGCCGGAAACGCCACCAACAAGAAGCGCAATGCTCCCAGCAACATCGGCGGCAAGCCATCGAGGCCAACCTTGATGACCACGAAGTTGACTCCCCAGGCGACAATCACCACCAGGGCGATGAGCAGGTCCTTGAGCGGCATTGCGGGTTCCTTCTTCAGGCTTTTCTAGACATATTTCGTTACAGCATAAGGCTATTCCTTCGGCAGCGACCAGCACAGTTGTGGCCAAGGGTTGCGCAACAGTGACTGTTACTGCATCCGTTCAATCCCGAAAGCCAGGCGCGGTCTTTTCCAGCATCCGCAATAGCGCCGCCCATGCCAATTGCAGTGCATCCGGGTCCGCCAGCTCCCCCTGCTTCACCCCCCTGCCCGGGTCATTGAATTGCCGCTCGGTATGCGCGCACACCGCCGGGGGCGGAAAAACCAGTTGCCCGGCACTCTGCGCCGCCAACTGGATCTCGCAGGCTTTCTCCAGGTAATACATGCGTAGAAAAGCTTCGACCACGCTGCGCCCGGTTGTCAGCAGGCCATGGTTGCGCAGGATCATCACCGGCTTGTCGCCCAGATCGGCCACCAGCCGTTGCTGCTCATCCATGTCCAGCGCAATACCCTCGTAAGCGTGGTAAGCCACCTTGCCGTAAAACTCCATAGACATCTGGTTCACCGGCAGCAGCCCACATTCCAGCGCCGCTACTGCACACCCGGCCCGGGTATGCGTGTGCAGCACGCACTGGGCATCCTCGCGGGCGGCATGAATGGCGCTATGAATGACGAAGCCGGCCGGGTTGACCGAGTGCGGCGTGGGTTCCACCAGCCTGCCCTGCAGGTCGATCTTCACCAGGCTGGAGGCCGTGATTTCATCGAACAGCAGGCCGTACGGGTTGATGAGAAAGTGATGCTCCGGCCCCGGCAGGCGCAGGGAAATGTGGGTGAAGATCAGGTCACTCATGCGAAAGTGCGCGATCAGCCGATAACAAGCCGCCAACTCCTGGCGCAAGTGCTGTTCCGTTGCGGTCATGGTCATTGCCCTGATTGATGAAATGGCACGAAACTACTTGGTCGCCCAGGCATTGAAGCGCTGTTCCAGCTCTTCGCCATGGTCAACCCAGAATTCCACATTCATCGCCAGCGCCCCTTGCAGGTTCTGTGGCGAAGTGGGCACCCAGTCGGCCAAGGCCGGGTCAAGCCTGGCAGCAGCCTGGGTATTGGTAGGCCCATACGGAATCTGCTGCACATAACGCACCTGGGTATCCGGTTGATTGGCATAGGCAATCAGCCGATTGGCCTGATCCACATGCCGCGAGCCTTTTATGATCGCCCAGTAATCCATGCCATACAGGCTACCGGGCCACACGACGGCCAGCGGGCTGCCCTGTTGTGCTGCCACGGCGATGCGGCCGCTGTAGGTGGAGGTCATCACCACATCGCCTGCAGTCAACCACTGCGCTGGCTGGGCGCCCGCGTCCCACCACTGGATGTAGGGCTTGAGTTCACTCAGTTTGGCGAAGGCACGTTCAACCCCGGCCGGAGTCGACAGTACTTGGTAGACATCTTCAACCTTGACCCCATCGGCCAGCAGGGCGAACTCCAGGTTGTACACCGCACGCTTGCGCAGGCCGCGCTTGCCCGGGTACTTGTTCACATCCCAGAAGTCGGCCCACGATGTCGGTGCCTGGGCCAGCTTGTTGCGGTCGTAAGCGATCGCCACGCTCCACACCAGCGCAGCCGAGCCGCAGTCCTGCGCTGCATCAGGGATCAGTTCGGCGGCATGGCCCAGGCGTTTCCAGTCAAGGTGCTCGTACACGCCCTCGTCACAGCCACGCATCAAGTCCGGCCCTTCGATCTGCACCACGTCCCAGTCGACGTTACCGGTGTCGGCCATCACCTGGATCCGCGCCATCTCGCCGTTGTATTCGCTCTGGATCAACTTGCTGCCGTCCTGCGCACTGAACGGCTTGAAGATCGCCTCGTCCTGAGCCTTCTGGCCAGCACCACCATAAGCGACCACGACCATCTCTGGCGCGGCCTGCGCACTGCCCAGGCCAAGGGCCAGCAGCGCCGTACAAAGGCCGCTCACACATGGGAATACCTGCATCGTAGTTTCCTCCTTCCGGTGCCGCGAAGGCCCGTTTTCTTGTTGTTGTGAGGTCACGCCCTCGCCGTGAGGGTGAACAAAACCTAGTCGCGCACCAGTAAAAAAACAAGTTGATTTTTTACTGGCGCTACACTTTCATAAACAAAACAAGAACAACACCGCACCGGAGCCGCCTGTATGCAGACCGCCTTCCCTCACCTGTTCGAACCCTTGCAGATACGCGGCAAACGCCTGAAGAACCGCATCATGTCCACCGGCCACGACACCTGCCTGCCTACCGACAATCTGGTGAATGACAAACTGATCGCCTACCAGCGTGACCGCGCCGCGGGGGGCGTAGGCCTGATCGTGCTGCAAGTTGCCGGGGTGCATGACAGCGCCCGTTACACCTCGCATGTGCTGATGGCCACCGACGATGCCTGCATCGACGGCTACCGCCAGCTTGCCGAGGCCTGCCATGCGCACGGTACCGTGGTGCTCTCGCAGCTGTTTCACCCCGGGCGGGAGATCATGGAGTCGGCAGACGGCCTGTTGGCGGTGGCGTACTCGGCGTCTTCGGTGCCCAACGAACGCTTCCGCGTCATGCCGCGCGCGCTGGACCAGGCGATGATCGATGAAATCGTCCAGGGCTACGCCAGCGCCGCCCGCCGCCTGCACCAGGCCGGGCTGGATGGTGTCGAGGTGGTGGCCAGCCATGGCTATCTGCCCGCGCAGTTCCTCAACCCACGTGTGAACCTGCGCAGCGACGGCTACAACGGTGAACTGGAACAACGCCTGAGGTTCCTGCGTGAAGTGCTGGCCGCCGTGCGAGCCGCCACCGGCGAGCAGTTCATCATCGGCCTGCGCATCAGCGCCGACGAACGTGACAGCCAGGGCCTGAGCGAGGATGAGTCACTGGCCGCCGCAGTTGCCTTGCAGGGCCAACTCGACTACCTGCACATCGTCGCCGGCACTTCAGCATCACTGGGTGGCGCCCTGCATATCGTGCCGCCCATGGCCATCGAGCCCGCCTACCTGGCCCGCGAGGCCGCTACCTTCAAGCAACAGCTGGCTATCCCGCTGTTCGTGACCGGGCGCATCAACCAGCCCCAGGAAGCCGAACTGATTCTGGCCCGCGGCCAGGCCGATGTCTGCGGCATGACCCGAGCCTTGATCTGCGACCCGTTGATGCCGAACAAGACCGAACGCGGCCAGGTCGAAGATGTACGCGCCTGCATCGCGTGCAACCAGGCGTGCATCGGCCACTTCCACCGTGGCCTGGCCATCTCCTGCATCCAGCGCCCCGAAACCGGCCGAGAACTGCAATACGGGCAACTGACGCCCACGGCCAGCCCCAAGCGCATCCTCGTGGCCGGCGGCGGGCCAGCTGGCATGAAGGCCGCCGCCGTGGCCGCTGCCCGAGGGCACCAGGTAACACTGTACGAGGCCGGCCCCCAGCTCGGCGGCCAGGTGCTGCTGGCCCAGTTGCTACCGCGCCGCGCCGAGTTCGGTGGGGCCAGCACCAACCTGCAGCGGGAAATGGCCCTGGCCGGCGTGGAAGTCGTGCGCAACACCCGGGTCGACCGCACCTTGGTCGAGCGCGAGCGCCCCGACCTGGTCATTGCCGCCACCGGTGCCACCCCTTACTGGCCAGCGTTCGAACGCACCGGTGACTTGCAGGTGGTCGACGCCTGGCAGGTATTGCGCAATGAAGTGAAGCCGGGGCGCTCGGTGCTGGTCATCGACTGGCGCTGCGACTGGATCGGCCCAGGCATCGCCGAACGCCTGGTGCGCGAGGGGCATCACGTGCAGCTGGCGGTTAACGGTACCCATTGCGGCGAAAGCCTGCCGCTGTACGTGCGTGATCAACTGGCCGGCGAGTTGCATCGCCTGGGCATCCCCATCACCCCTTACGCGCGCCTGTATGGCAGCGACGACAACACGGTGTACTTGCAGCACACCGCCAGTGGCGAGCCGATGATCTTCGAGGGTATCGACACCCTGGTGCTGTGCCTGGGTCATCAGCCTGAAGACAGGCTGGCCAGCGAGCTGGCTGGCCTGGTGGAAGTGCGGCGCGTTGGCGACTGCCTGGCGCCGCGCACCGCCGAAGAAGCGATTCACGACGGCCTGACGGTTGCCTGGTCGCTCTGAGGCTGTACATACTGCGGCTTTTACGATGGACCGACGTGCATGAGCCAACTTCCCCAGCCCCCCGCCAGTGAAGCCGGGGGCGCAGCGCCGCAGTTCCTGGGCACCCGCATCCGCGGCCTGCGCAAGCGCCGTGGCATGACGCTGGCGGAGTTGGCTGCACACAGTGAACTGACTGCCGGTTATATCAGCCAGCTGGAGCGCAACCTTTCCTATCCGTCGATCCCCGCGTTGTTCAACATCGCCCGCAGCCTGGGCGTGACCATCCAGTGGTTCTTTGCCAGCGAAGCCACCACCGCCCCCGAAGACCAGGGTTACGTTGTCCGGCGCAACAGCCGCCTGAGCGTGCATTACGAAGATGGCATTGTCGATCAGTTGCTTACCCCGCAACCCAACCGCCAGCTGGAAATCCTGCACTCACGCTTCCCCCCGGGCACCTACAGCCAGCAAAGCTACAGCCATGAGGGTGAAGAAGCTGGCTACCTCCTCATCGGCAGCTTCGAGCTTTGGGTGGGCGAGCGGCATTTCCAGCTGGGTGAAGGCGACAGTTTCAGCTTTTCCAGCCAGGAACCCCATCGCTATGGCAACCCCGGCGAAGTGGATGCCGTGGTGATCTGGGTGATCACGCCGCCAACATTTTGAAGCACTCCCGCAGGCCTTGGTAACACTGCTGACCCTCGATAGGGTCTACCTTGAGGCCGGCACGGCTGCGCAAAATCCTGGGTGAAGACGCCGCGTTACGCGTGGTAGTGGTCGACCGCGGCGCAAAAATCGGTGCCGCCTTGGGCGACGAGCTTGGCAACTACGCGGTGATGTCCTGCCAGCACGCGATTCCACTGGAGCGCAATGGGGCCGTGACAGGCCCCATCCTTGCCATCAGGCAGCAGCAAACAGCTCGTTGGCAATCTGAGCCTGGGCAGCGTCAATCGCCTGGCTACGGTGTTCCGGGCCATAGGCCAGGCCATGGGCGCGGACGATTTCCAGGTCGGTGACACCGATGAAGCCCAGGAACACTTTCAGGAAGTCCTCATGCCCCGCGCCCGTCGGCTGGCCAGCGTGCAGGCCTCCGGCGGTGGAAACCAGCACCACCTTCTTGTCGCCACAAAGGCCTTCCGGGCCAGCTTCGGTGTAGCGGAACGTTTTGCCGGCAACGGCCACGCGGTCGATCCAGGCCTTGAGTTGGGTCGGTACTGTGAAGTTGTACATCGGCGCGCCAATGACTACAGCATCAGCAGCCAGGAATTCTTCCAGGGTTTCAGCACTGAGCTTGGCTTCAAAAGCCTGGGCAGCATCGCGCATGTCTTCAGGGGTACCGGCAGCTACCAAGGTGGCGGCGGAAAAGTGGGCGATGGCGTCAGCGGCCAGGTCACGGTAAACCACTTCCACGCTTGGGTCGGCTGCTTTCCAGGCCTCGACCACTTCGCGGCTCAGCTGGCGGGAGGCGGAATTGTCGCCCAGGATGCTCGAATCGATGTGCAACAGTTTCATGGGACTCTCCTGTGATTGAAGACCGCGTCAGTGGGCGATCACGATGGGGAGAATCCTACCGGGGTGCGCAATGGCTGATAAGGAGGCAAAAATGCGTTAGTTTGTCCCACAGGTGGAACAGTGAGACAGGCCCATGCAAGACCTTAACGACCTCTTTTACTTCGCGCGCGTCGTCGAAGCCGGTGGATTCGCCGCAGCCGGGCGCCAGCTGGGCATCCCCAAGTCGCGCCTGTCGCGGCGCATCGCCGAACTGGAAGAACGCCTTGGCACGCGCCTGCTGCAACGCACCACGCGGCAGCTCAAGCTCACCGCCGTAGGTGAACGCTACCTGCATCATTGCCAGGCCATGCTGCTGGAAGCCGAAGCTGCCGATGAAGCCGTAGCCAGCATGAGCAGTGAACCGCGCGGGCGCTTGCGGGTGTCATGCCCGGTGGCGCTGGCACACGCGTTCCTGCCAGATGTGATCAGCCGTTTTCTTGAGCAGTACCCGCTGGTGCAACTGGACATGGTGCTGCTCAACCGCCGGGTCGACCTGATTTCCGAAGGCATCGACGTAGCGCTGCGCGTGCGTGACCTGGGCGATGAAGACCCGGCGCTGGTCACCCGCCGCCTTCGCCAGGCGCAAATGCAGCTGGTGGCTGCCCCCGGGTTCGCCGATCACATTCGCGAACCTGCAGAGTTGGCGTCGTTGCCCGTGCTGGGGGCCGCCGAAGCCGACCGCTTGGTACACTTCCGCCTGCTCGGTCCACAGGGCAAGCAGCAGGAAATTGCCCTGGAACCGCGCTTGGCCATTGATGATTTCGTAGTACGTAATGCTGCTGTACGGGCCGGACTAGGGTTCACTGCGCTGCCCAGCATGTTCTGCGAAGAAGAACTGGAACGCGGCGAGCTGGTGCGCCTGCTGCCCGAGTGGTCATTGCCGGGCGGGTATCTGCAGGCCGTGTATCCGCACCGGCGTGGTTTGCTGCCCGCTGTGCGGGTGTGGATCGATCACCTGGCAGCGTCATTCGAAGCTTGTGGAGAGCGGTATGTCTGAGAGGAAGATGAGCGAAGCCGAAGTGGCAGCGTTTTGCCTGAGCCTGCCGGGTGCGCGAGAAGACTACAAATGGGGTGGCATTCGGGTGTTTTCAGTAGCGGGCAACAAGATGTTCGCCGTGCTCGACCTGGCCGGTGCGGGTTTGTCGTTCAAGGTGGCCGATGAACTGTTTCTCGGCTACTGCGACCGCCCAGGGGTAAGACCTGCGCCCTATCTGGCGCGGGCAAAATGGATCAGCATGGCGCAGCCCTACCCCATGGGGCGTGATGAGCTGACAGATTTGCTGCAGCGCTCGCACCAGTTGGTGGTGCGCCGGCTGCCGAAGCGCTTGCAGGTAGGGTTGATGATGTGAACTACCTGTACCGGCCTCCTCGCGGGCTTACCCGCGAAGAGGCCGGTACAGGCAATAATCAATTGAAGGGCAGATAACGCCCCTCAAAAAACAGCCAGTCCGCCCAGAACACCTGGTGCACCAGCACAATCCCCCAGCACACCAGCTGGTACGAAACCTTGCGGGTCTTGTGCCGGAGCACCTGCTGCGCCACCAGTGCCCCCGGCCAGCCACCCAACAGCTCACTGGCATGCAGCACTTTCTCGGGCGTACGCCAGGCCTGGGTACGCGCCTGTTGCTTATCCTGCCAATACAGCAACAGGCTGATCAGGCTCATGGCCGGGTACAGCGCCAGCGGCCACCAGGCCTGGTCGTTCCAGGCCATGCGCGCAGCGCCCAACCCGGGCAACAGGCACAATACCCCCAACAGCAGCAGTTTCAGGCGCACATTGCGTACGCCCTGCGCCCGTTGCCCGCGCAACACCTCAGCCATGAGCTGTCGACCAGTCAACCCAGCCGAACTGCCAGGTCGCCAGAATCAGCAGGCCGAACACAATGCGATACCAGGCAAACGCCGCGTAGCTGTGGTTGGCAATGAACTTGAGCAACGCGCGCACGGCGATCATGGCGAAGATGAACGACGTCACGAAGCCAATGGCAAACACCGGCAAGTCACTGGGCTGGAACAGGTCACGGTACTTGTAACCCGAATACACCGCCGCACCGACCATGGTCGGCATCGCCAGAAAGAACGAAAATTCGGTCGCGGCCTTGCGCGACAAGCCGAACAGCAGGCCGCCAATGATGGTCGAGCCCGAGCGGGAAGTGCCCGGAATCATTGCCAGGCACTGGATGAAGCCGATCTTCAGCGCATGGGTCCAGCGCATGTCGTCCACATGGTCCACCTGCACGCGGTGCTCGCGGCGCTCGGCCCAGAGCATGATGACGCCACCCACCACCAATGCCGCCGCCACGGTGATCGGGTTGAACAGGTACTCGTGAATCAGGTCGGCGAACAGCACGCCCAGAACGACCGCCGGCATGAACGCCAACAGCAGGTTGCCGGTGAAACGCCGCGCCTTGGGCTGGCTGGCCAGGCCAAACACCACTTCAAAAATTTTGCCACGAAACTCCCACACCACCGCCAGGATCGCTGCCAGCTGAATGATGATGTTGAATGCCATGGCCCGCTCACCGCCAAAACCTATCAGGTCGGCGACGATGATCTGGTGCCCGGTACTGGAGATCGGCAGAAACTCCGTCAGCCCTTCGACCACGCCTAAGATGATTGCCTGGAAGGCAGTCCAAAAATCCATCATTCCCCCGGATGGAGCGCCGCTTGCTGCGGGCCCCTTGTTCTTGATTTGCTTGAATTTGCCGCACGCGGCCCGGCTGTTTTACAGCGACTGTTGGGCGCAACGCCAGTAGAAAAGTTCACGCCCGCTAAAGGTTTCATCTTGCGCGGCCGAAATCCTAGCAGAGCGCCTTTGCAATCGCTTTACGCGACCTGCTGCAGACTATTTCAAAGATAGCACTTAGCCATTAGTCGGGTGGGGGCCTGTCGCAAAGCATGCTTGGATGCACCTCAATAAAAAGAACAATGCGGGAGCTCCTGGATGAACACGTTGAGATCGATGTCGATCAGCCGGCGCCTGTGGCTGATCCTTGTGGTGGCGGTGGCCATGTTGGTAGTGCTGGGCCTGCTCATGCTGCGCCAGATCCACGGTGACCTTTACCAGGCCAAAGCGGAAAAAACCCGCCATGTGGTGCAGACCGCCGCTGGCGTGCTGGCCTATTACCAAGGGCTGGAGGCCGCCGGCACGCTCAGCCGCGAAGCCGCCCAGCAACAGGCACTGCAGGTGGTACGTGCGTTGCGCTACGACCACGATGACTACTTCTGGATCAACGACCTGGGGCCAAAGATGATCATGCATCCGGCCAACCCCAAGCTCGATGGCCAGGACCTTTCTGCCATTCGCGACCCCGACGGCTTTGCCGTGTTCAACGAAATGGTCGCCTTGGCCCGCCAGCAGGATGCAGGGCCGGTCAACTACCGCTGGCCCAAACCCGGTGCCAGCGAGCCGGTGGCCAAGACTTCCTATATACAGCTGTTCAAACCTTGGGGCTGGATCATCGGTTCGGGCGTGTACGTCGATGACGTGCAGGCCGAATTCGCCCGCCAGTTGCGCGATGCCTCGCTGGTGGGTGTGGCTATTGCCTTGCTGATGGCACTGGTGGTCCTGCTGATTGCGCGAAGCATTGCCCGCCCCTTGCAGGAGGCTGTGCAGGCCATGGGCAATATCGCCAGCGGCGAAAGCGACCTGACGCGGCGCCTGGACACCCACGGCCGTGATGAAATCACCCACCTGGGCGAGCACTTCAACCGTTTCAACGGCAAGCTGCAGGGTGTGGTCGGCCAGCTGCAAGGGGCGGCCCACGCGCTGGCTCAGTCCGCCGGGCACGTCGGCGACAATGCAGGCGCCGCACAGCAGCACAGCGCCCAACAATCGCTACAGATGGACCAGGTAGCCACCGCCGTGAACGAGGTGACCTATGCCGTGCAGGACGTGGCCAAGACTGCCGAACAGGCCGCCGGGGAAATGCGCACCGCACAGCAGCAGGTAACCCATGGCCAGCAAGCGATTCATGGCAGCCTGGCGCAGATCGACCGGTTGTCGCTGACCATCGACCAGGCCGTGCAGGTGATTCGCGACCTGGCCGGCCACAGCACGCGCATCGGCGGTGTGCTCGATGTCATCCGCTCCATCGCCGAGCAGACCAACCTGCTGGCGCTCAATGCGGCCATCGAAGCGGCGCGGGCCGGGGAACAAGGCCGAGGCTTTGCCGTGGTCGCCGACGAAGTTCGCCTGCTGGCCCAGCGCACGGCACAATCGACGGCCGAGATCCATACCATGATCGAACACCTGCAAAGCCAGTCGGATGCAGCGGTCAAAGCCATCGACACCAGCAGTGAAGCCTCGCGCCAAACCGTCGAGCAGGCCCGCGAAGCCGGCGCCAGCCTGGACGCCATCAACCAGGCACTGACCAACCTGACCGTGCTGAATGCCTCCATTGCCAGCGCCACCTTGCAGCAGTCGCATGTGGTCGAGGAGATCAACCGCAATGTGCTGGATACCGCCGGGTTGTCCCAACAGACGGCTGATGCGGCACGTCAGTCCAGTGATGCCGGGGTGGCGTTGGGGCAATTGAGCGAGGAATTGGAACAGTTGCTGCGCCAGTTCCGGGTTTGACGCCGGCCTCTTTTGTGGGAGCGGGCATGCCCGCTCCCACAGAGAACCGATGCATCCCACCTACTGCGCCCTACACCTTCCCCAGCCGACCCGCTACAATCGCGCCCCTCCCCACAGCCGCCAAGGATCGCCGATGTCCGGCCTTGAACTCATCGCCGCCGTCCTCGGCGTCACCGCTGTCTGGCTCACGGTCAAACAAAACACCTGGTGCTGGCCAATCGGCCTGGTCATGGTGCTGATCTATGGCTGGCTGTTCTACGAGGTAAAGCTGTACTCGGGCATGCTGCTGCAACTGGCCTACGCCATCCTGCAACTGTACGGCTGGTGGCAATGGAAACGCCCCGGCCACACCGAAGATGCCCGCCAGGTATCGCGCCTGCAAGGCCCAGCGTTATTTGCCGGCCTGGCTGCCGGGGTACTGCTGAGCGCAGCCCTGGGCACGGCCATGGCCAACTGGACCGATGCCGCCCTGCCCTGGCTCGACGCCACCCTGACCGGTTTCAGCCTGGTGGCGCAACTGTGGATGGCCCAGAAGCGCCTGCAATGCTGGCCGCTGTGGGTGGCCGTAGACATCGTCTATGTAGGCCTGTACCTGCACCAGCAGCTGTACTTCACGGCAGGCTTCTTTGCCGTGCTCACCCTGATTGCCGTACGCGGCTGGCTGGAATGGCGCCGCGACCCGGCGTTGGCGCAAGCATGAGCACACAACACGCCATGAAGGTCCTGGTGCTGTGCGGCCCCGAATCCAGCGGCAAGAGCTGGCTCAGCGGTGTGATCCAGGCGCATTTCGGCGGTGTGGTGGTGGCCGAGTACGTGCGCCACTTCATCGACCAGGAGTGCCGCGATACCTGCTATGCCGATATCCCTGCCATCGCCCACGGCCAGCTGGCCTGGGAAGACCGGGCGCGCGAACAGGCACCACCGCTGCTGATCCTCGACACCCACCTGCTCAGCAACATGCTCTGGAGCCGCGCCTTGTTCAATGACTGCCCGGCCTGGCTGGAACAAGCCTTGCTTAAACGGCACTACGACCTGCACCTGCTGCTGAGCCCACAGGGGGTGGACTGGGTTGCCGATGGCCAGCGCAGCCAACCCGACATCAACGACCGCCAGCGTTTTTTCGACGACAGCCTGGCCTGGCTGAAACAGCATAATCAGGCGCACCAGATAGTTGAGGGCAATTGGCCGCAGCGCCAGTTGCTGGCCTTGCAAGCCGTTGCTACGCTACTTGATGGCGATGCGCCATCCTGCCCCGCCGAGTGTTAACCCACTGACACACTCTAGTGGGGCAAAGCCCCCGGAATTGCGGGCTTTTCCCCCGTTTTGGGGGCAGTGTCAACCCCATGAAACACCCCTGCAAAAACCCTTCCAATCAAGGCCACAGCTGGCTTGGCCAGCAATGCGCACGGCTGGCTGTTTCACCGCTGAGACAGAATGCGCCGCAGTTTGTCAGCCTTTCGCCCTAACTGTCTGATCTGAAAAAGATTCTCAAAAGCGGCACACCATCTGCTCTGTCCTTTGCATCGCTGAACAAGGCCAGCGCTCAAAGAAGGAGTTGCCGTCGTGAGGAAGAGTGACAAACGCCTCTATCACCTGTTGTTGGCGGGTTGTGTACTGGGGGCGATGAGCCTCACGGCCCACGCAGACAAAGGAATCATCATCATCAAGCGCGACGTACAGGTGCGCAACGCGACGATCCCGCCCTTGATCCCTGACCCGAGCCCGACCACTGTCAACGCCAACCCTTCTGCCCACGTGCTCAAGCAAACCAACGAACTGAGCGATGGCGATTTCGCCAGCATCAGCAGTGGCGCCGGCATCAGCAACATGATTACCCAGCAGACCAACAACCTGGGGGGCAACCTCGGCAACCAGAACCAATTGCCCAACCTGTCTGGCGGCCGTGGCACCGGGGGCGCGGGTAACGGCATCTCCAACATGGTCAACTCAAGTGTGCAACGCGGCCTCGCGCCGTTGCAGATTCTGACCGGCGGGGGCAAGTGACATGAAGCACATGCTGCTGATTCTGGCCACCCTGTGCAGTACGCCAGGCTTCGCCGATTCCCTGGTTCCCGTCATCAACAATGCCAACATCGACAGCTCGGGCAGCCGCTATCAGGGCAACCTCTCCGTCAACCAGGCCGCCGGTGACAAACAGCAACAGGCCAATGCGCGGGCCATCGCCGTCGGGCCTCAAGCGAATGCCAGCACGCAGATCCGGCAACGGCTGAACACACCCGCCGACCCGACGATGGATGCCCGCTCGACCATTCAAGGCAACGCGTTCAGCAACGGCAGTGGTGCGCTGGGCGTCAACCAGAGTGCCGGCGCCAATACCCAGCAAGCCAATGCCCTGAGCATAACCCTCAGTGCTCAACCGCAAAGCATCGACGACAGCGTCCTCATGCAACAGAACGTGGCGCTGCTCAACAACTCCGGTCCAACTGACACCCCAACAGGCCATCGCCAGGTCACCACCAGTGACCAGGCCTTCACCGGTAGCCGCGGGGTGATCCAGTTGAACCAGAGTGCCGGGGTGGGAAACCGAATGGCCAACACCTTGAGCATCCGGGTCGCGGATTGACCCTTTCAGTTAAGAACGACACTTAACCAACATAGAGTACGGAGAATCACCATGAAACCCTCGATGGCAATCAAGCCTCTGGTGTTCGCAATTGCTGCGGTCATGGCTGTTGCTGTACAAGCTGGGCAGAACGATCGGCGCAATGACCACCACAACGGCCACCATAACAATGGTCATCACACGCCTCCTCCAACCAAAATCCCTGTGTATGCAACGGCCAATGCCTGGGATACCCAAACCAGCACCGATAACCGTATCAGCAATCAAGGCACCATCAACGAAGCCGAGATGAACCAGTCGGGCGAAGGCTCCAGTGGCAACGTCGGTATCAACGTGGCGGCCGGTAACGGCAACCAGCAGGATAACGCCGCAGCCATTGCCAACGCCGGCTCCGAGTCGAGCCTGGACAACAGCTTCGTGTTCGGCATGGCCAGTGCTACTGCCGATGTCGTGCAAACCAGCGACAACAACCGGGTCGACAACTATTCGACCCAGTCGTCTGCTGTGATGAGCGGCTCGGCCAGCGGGGCTGAGGGCAACATCGGCATCAACATCGCCGGTGGCGACCTCAACCAACAGAAAAACACCATGGCCATCGCCAACACCGGTGCGCCTCTGGGTAACGCCACTGCCACGGCTTCTGCCGAACAGGACGGGCCAGGCCTGGTCGTGAACAACAGTGCTGACCGCACTTACCGCGTCGACACGATCACCATTACCACCTCGGCCAGCGGTTCGAGCTCGCGTGATGGTACGTTCAACTCGACCGACGACCGCAGCTCCTCGTCGAGCTTCAGCGTGGCCGGCTCGCAAAGCGCCAGCTCCAGCGGCTCTAGCGGCTGGAACTCCAGCGGCTCGAAATCCAGCAACGCCAGTGGCTCCAGCAGCATGTCGGCAAGCGGTTCCAACGGCTGGAATGCCAGTGGCTCTGCCAGCGGCAGCAACAGCTCGTCGAGCAGCGCCAGCCTGAACGCTTCGCTGGATGCCGCAGCCAATGCTACGCGCACCTTCACCACTGATGATGGCCGCCGCGAACGCACCCGCTCCAGCACCTTCGATGGCTCGCTCAGTGCATCGTTGGACGTATCGGTCGACAAGTCGCACGAAAGTGCATACGACTCGTCGTTCGAGAAAGCCTTCGACTCCAGCTACGACAAGACGCGCGAATCGTCTTACGACAAGTCCAAAGACTCTTCGTACACCAAGTCTCACGACTCTTCGTACGAGAATGCTTCGGCCTCGGCGTTTGAAAAGTCTGGCGAGAAATCGAAACAATCCTCGAACGACGTTTCGAAGAGCTACAGCGAAAGCAGCGCTTACGACTTGAGCAATACTGTGTCCTTCCAAGTGCTGACCCCGACCGGCTGGGCCAACCCTGTTACCAATACTGCAACCCTTAGCGGTTCGGTCAACGGTGGCAGCGGCAACCTGGGCGTGAACGTGGCAGCCGGTGTGGGCAACCAGCAGAGCAACTCGCTGGCCATTTCCAACACCTCGTTCTAAACACTGCGCTTGAGGCCCCCTTCGGGGGGCCTTTCTTCAACACCCACCGGAAGGCATCCGATCATGCGCATTATTGCCTTGGCGTTTTTGCTGTGCCTGGCCAGCGTGAGCGAAGCCGCACAAATGCCGCTGTCCGTCCTGCCGGGCGGCGCCGTGGTGTTCAAACCCATCCAGAGCGTGCGTGAACGCAAGTTCGCCGACCTGGTGCAACAAAAAACCGACTTCAGTTGCGGCGCCGCCGCGCTGGCGACCATCCTGCGCCAGGCCTACTGGCTGGATGTGGACGAACATCAGATCATCGAGGGCATGCTGGCCCACGCCGACCAGAACCTGGTGCGCACGCAAGGCTTCTCGATGCTCGACATGAAACGCTACGTCGAAAGCCTGGGGATGCGTGCCCGCGGCTACCGGGTAGCACCCGACACCCTGCACAGTGTGCGCATCCCGGTCGTGGTGCTGATGGACGTGCGCGGCTACAAGCACTTCGTGGTCATGCAAAAGGTCGACAAAGGCTGGGTGTACATCGGTGACCCGGTGCTGGGCCACAAGCGCTACAAGATCGATGATTTCCTCAAGGGCTGGAACGGCATCATCTTCGCCGTGATCGGCCAAGGGTACGACAAGAACAATGTCCTGCTCGACCCGCCCCTGCCACTGACTGCCAAGGGCCGGGTGAACAACTTCACCCCAGTGAAGGACACCGAGCTGCTGGACTTCGGCTTCATCAAAAGCGACTTCTTCTAACGACTGTTCTAATGACAAGGAGCATGAGGCTCCAGGGAGCATTTCATGAAGACTTCATTGTGGCTGGCCATGGCCTGCCTGGCCGCCAGCCTGCCAAGCCACGCCGAGGCGCTGAAACCCATCGAACTCAAGGACCAGGAGCTGGCCAACCTGCGTGGCCGCTATGTGATGCCGGGGCGCATCGTGAGTTTCGGGATTGTCATGTCCAGCACCTGGCAAAATGCCAAAGGGGACGTGATCGGGGCGACATCCACGCTGCAAGTCCAGCAGTCGACCATCAAGCCCCAGTTCTATGTCTCGATGATCGACGAAAAAGGCACCGGTGCCGCGTCGAGCGGTGCCACTTCTGCGGGCACGGGCGTGGTCACAGGTGGAAACGGGCTGACCACCACCGAGGGTGTCACCCAGGTAGTGCGTGCAGCTGGCGACAACAATACGGCCTACAACAACGTTGATATCAACGTCACCAAAGCCAACCAGGCCCCCGCTGTGCAGCAGCAAGGCCAGGTACTGGCCGCTGGCCAGACCCTGGTCGGTGAAAACGGCGCCGGCTCGCTCAGCGTGTCCTCGACCGGCGTGGGCGTGCAGCTCAACATCAATGCCAGCAACAACCAGGGCAGCAGCGTGCAGCGCCTCGCCCAGGGCGGCCTGATGCAGAATTCGACGCTGCTCGGCAATGGCAACCTGGTCAACAACGTCACTTCCCTGAATGTGGTCATGCGTGAAAGCGTGCCAACGGCCGCCTCGCTGAACGGTAGCCTCGACCAGCTCAAAGGTCTTCGCACCTTCGGATACTGATCTACGCTCAGTCTCATCAAAAGTAGTCGGAAGGGACGGCAAATCCATGCACCGATCTTTAACGCTCAACGCTTTTGTGTGTTTGACTACCCTGGCCCCGGCCACAATGCTCTATGCAGCTGCCGACCCTCAGGTCGAGGCCCTCAAACAGGAACTGATCGAGCTTAAACGCCGTTACGAAGCCCAGCAGCAAGCGCTGATGGTGCTGGAGCAGCGCGTGCGACAGGTCGAGGAAGCCCCGGCGGCGGCGCAACCCAAACGCCTGGTCAAATCCCCCGCTGAAGGGGTCAAGGGGGCACAAACTGTCGCATCCGGCGCGCCGGGCACCACCGGCAGCTCCTACGGCCAGGCACTCACCGCCGACTCGGAGCCGGCACAAAGTGTGTCCAACCTGTATGACGAAGCCAGCGGCTTCTTCGGTGGCGGCAAGTTCAGCTTCGAAACCGGCCTGACCTACACCCATTACGATACCCGTGCGCTCACGCTCAACGGTTTCCTGGCGCTGGACTCGATTTTCCTCGGCAGTATCAACCTGGACCGCATCAAGGCCGACAACTGGACCCTGGACATGACCGCGCGCTACAACCTGGCGCAGCGTTGGCAGTTCGATATCAACGTGCCCGTGGTGTACCGCGAGTCTACCTACTCGTCCGGCGGCGCGGGTGGCGCCGGGGCCAGCACCTCCGACGCCAGCGTGACCCGTGACCCGGAAATCGGCGACATCAGCGTTGGCGTAGCGTACAAGTTCCTCGACGAGGACGAGACCTGGCCTGACGCTGTGGCCACCCTGCGTATCAAGGCACCGACCGGCAAAGACCCCTATGGCATCAAGCTCCGCGAGGTCGACGGCAACAGTAACCTGGCAGTACCGGAAAGCCTGCCGACCGGTAACGGTGTGTGGTCGATCACACCGGGCATCTCGCTGGTCAAGACCTTCGACCCGGCCGTGCTGTTCGGCAGCCTGTCCTACACCTACAACATGCAAGACTCGTTCAGCGACATAAGCCCACAGGTCAACAGCAAGGTGCCGGGAGACGTGAAGCTCGGCGACTCCTGGCAAATTGGTGGTGGCATTGCCTTCGCCTTGAACGAAAAAATGAGTATGTCGTTCTCGGTGTCAGACCAGTTCGCCCGCAAGAGCAAGATCAAACCGGATGGTGGTGACTGGCAATCGATCTCCAACAGTGACTACAACGCCGCCAACTTCAACATCGGCATGACCTTCGCCGCCACCAACAACCTGACCATTGTCCCCAACCTGTCCATTGGTCTGACCGATGATGCGCCAGACTTCTCCTTCAGCCTGAAATTCCCCTACTACTTCTGATACTTGCCTTCAGCCATGCCCGTGCAAGCGGGCATGGCTTTTGGTTACCAGCCTTGTAGCCAACCGCTTTCCACTTCCCGGCCTGTTATCATCCAGCACAGATGCATGACGATTTAATGGCAAAAGGGAAGTTTTTGTGAAGAACCTGTCCGACCACCCACGTACCCGGCTTGCCGCCTTGGCAGCCCTGGTGCTGGTGATCCCACTGGGTACGCGCGCCATGCTGGGTTGGTCCAACCCGCTCGGTTACCTGTCCGACCTCGCCCTCGGCAGCCTGCTGGTCTTGCTGCTGCACCGCCGGCCATGGTGGCTGGCCCTGCCCGTGCTGCTGGCCTGGGCAGCCCTGTGGGTGGCCTCGGCCGAACTCGTCAGCGCAGTGGGCCGGTTGCCCACCAGCGCCGACCTGACGTACCTCGTCGACCCGCAATTCATGGAGAACTCTACCGGCGGGGGCCTGGCCCATGCCTGGCTGCCTTGGGTAATGGGCGCAGGCCTGTTGGTCTGGCTGGCCTGCGCGTGGCGCAGCCGCACCCGGCGCAGCCAGCCGCTGCCGCGCAAGGCCTGGGCCGTTCCCGCGCTGCTGTTCGCTACCCACTGGGGCAGCCAGCAGCTGGTACCCAGCGACGCCGATCAATGGCGGCAATACAACCTCACCCACCAACTGATGTCTGCCGGGGTCGGCACCCTGGAGCGCAAGGTCGAGGGCTGGATGGGTCGCACGCAAACGTTCACGCCGCTGGCCAGCAGCGGCCTGACGCAATCAGACCTGCATGGCCAGCGCCTGCTGGTCGGGCCAGGCAGTGCTCGCAACCTGCTGGTCATCACGGTGGAAGGTATCCCCGGGGCCTACCTGCGGCCCAATCGCCAGGCCCTGCACAGCCGCTTCGACGAAGACCTGATGCCCAAGGTCAGCCAGTGGGCCGAGCGCGGCATGAACACCCCGGACTACGTGCTGCACACCCACCAGACCATCCGCGGCCTGTACGCGATGCTGTGTGGTGACTACGACAAACTGGCCAACGGCACGCCCAAGGGCGTCGAGCTGCTAACCCAGAACGAACGCAACCAGGCCTGCCTGCCGGCGCAACTGCGCCAGGCCGGCTTTACCACCCACTACCTGCAAGGTGCCGGCCTGCGCTTCATGGCCAAGGACCGCATCATGCCGCACATCGGCTTCGATTCGGTGCACGGCCTTGAGTGGTTCCGCAACAAGAACTACCTGGACTTCCCTTGGGGCAAGGATGACCGGGCCTTCTTCGAAGGCGCCCTGGACTACGTCGGCCAGCTGCAAAAGCAGGACAAACCCTGGATGCTGACCCTGCTCACCGTGGGCACGCACCAGCCGTATTCGGCACCCGCCGAGTACCTGGAACGCTATGACACGCCCAAGCAGGCTGCGGTGGCCTACCTGGACGATGCGCTCGGGGCGTTTCTCGATAACCTGGAACGCCAGGGCGTGCTCAAGGACACATTGGTGGTGGTGACCTCCGACGAGTCCCACGGCATCGACGGTGTGCGCCTGGCCTCGTCCTGGGGCTTCAACCTCACCCTGGCGCCGGAACAGGCGCAACTGCCCCACATCAAGCGCGGCACATACGGCCATATCGACCTGGCCACCTCCGTGCTCGACTACTTTGCACTGCCCATTCCAATAGCGCTTGGTGGTCGCTCGCTGTACCGCGACTACGATACCGGCCGCGAAATGATTTCCTACACCAATGGCATGCTGCGCTATCACAACGGCCAAGGCGTCTTCACCGAATGTGACTTCCAGCAGCGCTGTCGACGTTACGCCAGCGAGGGCTTCATTGCCGACCAGGCCCGCTATCTGGGCCCGGGCGACAGCCTGCTCGGCCAGCAGATCGGCGCCCTTGCCGGGGTGCTCGACCAGTCACTGCTGCAAACCCCGCTCAACCTGCGTTACCAGTTCGGCGGCCCTTCGCCGATCAAGCTGCGCAAGCGCATTCACGATGACTGGGCCGATAACCTGATCGGCGCCCAGTACCTTGAAATGCCGGAAGGCTCGCACACCCGCGTGCGGGTGAAGGTGCGCTCGCTGGACCCCAAGCGTGTCGCCTACATCCAGCTCAAGGCCAAGCAACTGGAGCAGGATGTGCCACTGGGCCTGCCTGCCGAGGTGAAGGTCACCGCCGACGAACCGCTGGAGATGGAGTTCAGCTTTGACAACCCGACCGAGCGCAAGGCGTTTTCCTTCCATTTGCTGGGGTATGGCGGCGGTAAGGTGGAAGTCAGTGACTTCAGCGTGATCACAGCGCTGCCCGGAGAGGATGACGCCGCAGATGAACTGACCGAGGGCCACATTGCCCATTCGGGCTGAGCGGATAACCACTCATCGCCCGGCTACCGGTGCCTGTCGAATCGGCAAACGCGTGCTCGACTAGTGTGTGAACCCCCAGCGTGGAGACAGCACCATGAGCACAAGCGAAAGCAGGCACCCGGTGGTTTCCCGTAGCCAGTGGCTGGCGGCACGCCGGCAACTGTGGCTGCACGAAAAGGCCTTTACCCACCACCGCGATGCGCTGTCCGCAGCCCGCCGCGCCCTACCCTGGGTCAAGGTCGAGCAAGGCTATCGCTTCCAGGGGCCGGACGGCGAACTGAGCCTGGCTGACCTGTTCGAAGGCCGCAGCCAGCTACTGCTTTATCACTTCATGTTCGCCGAAGGCTGGAGCGAAGGCTGCCCCGGCTGTTCGTTCCTGGCCGACCACTTTGACGGCGCCAACCTGCACCTGGCGCACCACGACGTGTCGCTGGTGGCGGTGTCACGGGCCCCCTATGCCGAATTTCAGGCGTTTCGCCGTCGCATGGGCTGGCAGTTCCCCTGGTACTCGTCACAGGGCAGTGGTTTCAACGAGGACTTTGGCGTCAGTGTGGGCTGCGAGGGCGAACGGCAGTACAACTATGAGCCGTATGACGGCAATGAAAGCGAGTTGCCTGGCCTGAGTGCGTTCTACCGTGAAGCGGACGGCAGCGTTTACCACACCTACTCGACCTATGCCCGTGGGTTGGACATTCTGGTCAATACCTACAATTTCCTGGACATTGCGCCACTGGGGCGCAATGAAGGCGGGACCATGGACTGGGTGCGGCACCACGACCGGTATCAGGGGCAGCCAGACAAGCCCCACTGCTGCCACACTTAAGCTCCAAGGCACCCCAGCGGGCGTGCCCGCGAACACCGGCAAAGCCGGTGCCAGGCACCAAGTCGCCTGCTTCGCGGGCACGCCCGCTCCCACAAGGGCCGCTTTTAGTCAGCCGCGAACCCCCAGCATCCCGCGCTCGACGATAAAGTCGATCACCGCCTGCAACCCCTCGCCCTTCTTCAGGTTGCTGAACGTCCACGGCCGCTGCGGGCGCATGCGCTGGGTGTCGCGCTCCATCACTTCCAGCGAAGCCCCCACATAGGGCGCCAGATCAGTCTTGTTGATCACCAGGAAGTCCGACTTGGTAATGCCCGGACCGCCCTTGCGTGGAATCTTCTCGCCCTCAGCCACGTCGATCACATAGATAGTCAGGTCGGCCAGCTCCGGGCTGAACGTGGCGCTGAGGTTGTCACCGCCGCTTTCCACGAAAATGACCTCAAGGTTACCGAACTTGCGCGCCAGCGCCTCAACGGCGGCCAGGTTCATCGAAGCGTCTTCGCGAATGGCCGTGTGCGGGCAACCGCCGGTTTCCACGCCCACGATGCGCTCCGGCTCCAGGGCGCCGGCTTCGGTGAGGATGCGCTGGTCTTCCTTGGTGTAGATGTCATTGGTAACCACAGCGATCTGGTAGTGATCGCGCATGGCCTTGCACAGCGCTTCCAGCAGTGCGGTCTTGCCAGAGCCGACCGGGCCGCCGACACCGACGCGCAGGGGTTGTTGATAGCTTTGCATGAAGGCAGTCCTCAGGAACGGAACAAACGGGTGTATTGGGTTTCGTGACGCGATGAGGCAATGGCCAGCAATGGCAGGCCGCCACCGAGCTGGTCATCGGCCAGCGCCAGGGCCTGCTCAAGTGCAGCGGGCAATTCGGTGCCCAGGTCGCGCAGCAAGGTCTGGGCCGCCTGCTGGCCGAACGGCACCAGCTTGACCCCGGCCATGACCGCGCCTTCCAGCCAGGCAAAGCCATGGCCCAGGGCCAGCTGACGCAGTGGAATGCCCCAGTGCGCAGCCAACCAGGCCATACCGCCCAACTGGGTCAATTCCAGGCTGGTGCGCCACGCCGGCGCCTGGCCCAGTTGCCAGCCATCCAGAAGCCGCGCCAAGGCCGCACCACGCTGCTGCTCTTCCAGGCGCAGCTCGGCGGTTTCGCGGTTGGCCAGCAAGAAGCGGCTCCAGTGGCCGAAGGCCTCGGCGTCCTCGGCCTGACAAGCGTGATACAGGCGCGCCAGCACCGGCCAGTCCAGGCAAGCCAAGGTGTCTTCGACCTGCTCGCGCTGCCAGGCTGCGAAGCCATCCACGCCCTTCACCCAGCCCGCCTCGACCGCCCACTCCAGGCCTTGCGAATACGTGAAACCGCCCACCGGCAGGCCGGGACTGGCCAGCTGCAACAGGCGCAGCAACGCCAGGTCGCTGTCCATCAACCGGCCAGCACCAGCGCGGCACCGGCCAGCAGGCCACCACCGAAGGCTTTCTGCAGGCCACTGTGCCGGCGCAGCAGGCACCCGACGGCAAAGCCCGCCGCCAACAGCAAGCCGCTGACCGTGACAAAGCCGGCGCTGAACTGCCAGAACGCGCTCGGCGTGGCTTCCACGCCATGGGCCCAGCCGTGGAACAGGGCAAACACCGGCATGGCCATGGCCAGCAGCAACTGCCGGCTTGGTAGCAGCACCGCCCCGGCGGCCACCAGCAGCGACCCGGCAATCAAGGTTTCCATGCCCAGCACGTCACCGAACAAGTGGCCACAGACTGCCCCGCCAAACATCGCCGCCAGGGTTGCCAGGGGCAGTGTCAGGCTGCGCCGGGTCAGTGCAGCGAGTACGCCAGTGCCCAACAGCATCAGCAGGTGGTCAAGGCCCGTCAGCGGGTGCAGCAGGCCATCGTGCAACGGATTGCTGTCATGCCCAGGGTGAGCGAAAGCCGGCAGCGCCAGCATCAGTAGAAACAGGGCGAACGTCTTTTTCATGGGTTGCTCCAGGGCAGTTCAGGAATGGGCAGGCAGGCGAACGAACGGGTGATCGTTGCCGTGGGCATGGCTGTGGCCATGCGGCGCGCTCTGATAGGCGCCCGCTTCGGGCTCGAACGGAGCCTGTTCGGCCTCCACCGTCAGGCCCAGACCACGCAGCATGTCGTCCAGCACATGGTCGTGCTGGAAACGCAGCAGGCCAGGCTCGATCTGCAGGGGCACGTGGCGGTTCCCCAGGTGATAGGCCGCACGGGCCAACAGGTGCGGGTCGGCACAGCGCACCGTCGACACCGTTTCGGGTGCCGCCAGCACGCGAATCAGCTGGCTGCCATCGGCATCGGCAAGCAACTCTCCCCCGCGTAGCAGGTGGCCGCGTTCGAGCATCAGGCCGGCTTCGCGGCCATCGTCCAGGGTCACACGCAGGCGGCTCTTGATACGGCTGTCCACATCCAGGGTGACGGTGCCGGTTTCGGTGAGCGTGCCGGGCTCGGTGATGCGGCGGGTCAAGACAATCATCGGTGCTCCTTCAAAACAGGAAATAACGCTGAGCCAGCGGCAACTCGCTGGCCGGCTCGCAGACCAGCAGCTCGCCATCGGCACGCACCTGGTAGGTTTGCGCATCGACCTCGATCAGCGGCTGCAAAGTGTTGTGGACCATGTCCGGCTTGCGCACCCGGCGGCAGCCGTTGACCACGCCTACCAGGCTGCGCAGGTTCAGCTCTTCTGCCAGGCCGCGGTCCATGGCCGCCTGGGGCAGGAAGGTCATGCGTGTGGCATGCCGCGCCGCGCCCAGGGCGCCGAACATGGGCCGGTAGTGCACCGGCTGCGGCGTGGGGATAGAGCCGTTGATATCGCCCATGGGTGCGGTGACGATCATTCCGCCCTTGATCACCAGCGCCGGCTTGACCGCGAAGAACGCCGGCGACCACAGCACCAGGTCGGCCAGCTTGCCCGCCTCCACCGACCCCACTTCGTGGCCGATGCCATGGGTGAGTGCCGGGTTGATGGTGTACTTGGCGATGTAGCGTTTGACCCGGAAGTTGTCGCTGTAGGCGGTGTCAGGTGCCAGAGGCCCGCGGCGCAGCTTCATCTGGTGCGCGACCTGCCAGGTACGCAGTACCACTTCCCCGACCCGGCCCATGGCCTGGGAGTCGGACGACGTCATGGCAAAGGCGCCCATGTCGTGGAGAATGTCCTCGGCCGCAATGGTTTCGCGGCGGATGCGTGATTCGGCAAAGGCCACGTCCTCGGCAATGCTTGGGTCCAGGTGGTGGCAGACCATCAGCATGTCCAGGTGCTCGTCAACGGTGTTGACCGTGTACGGCAAGGTCGGGTTGGTCGAGGAAGGCAACACATTGGCCTGTCCCGCCGCGCGGATGATGTCTGGCGCATGGCCACCGCCGGCACCTTCGGTGTGGAAGGTATGGATGGTGCGGTCGCCGATGGCCGCCAAGGTGTCTTCGATGCAGCCGGATTCGTTGAGTGTGTCGGTGTGGATCGCCACCTGGATGTCCATTTCCTCGGCCACGCCCAGGCAACAGTCGATGGCTGCAGGCGTAGAGCCCCAGTCTTCATGCAGTTTCAGGCCGACAGCGCCCGCAGCGATCTGCTCACGCAGCGCTTCAGGCCGCGAGGCATTGCCCTTGCCCAGCAAACCGATGTTGATCGGCAGGCTGTCGGCGGCCTGCAGCATGCGCGCCAGGTACCAGGGGCCGGGCGTGCAGGTTGTGGCATTGGTGCCGGTGGCCGGCCCGGTGCCGCCGCCAATGAAGGTGGTGACGCCACTGTTCAGCGCCTCGTCCACCTGCTGCGGGCAGATGAAATGGATATGCGAGTCCACGCCGCCGGCGGTGACGATCTTGCCCTCGGCCGCGATCACTTCGGTACCTGGCCCGACCGGTACGTTCACGCCCGGCTGCACATCGGGGTTGCCGGCCTTGCCGATCACCGCGATACGCCCGTGCTTGATGCCGATGTCGGCCTTGACGATGCCCCAGTGGTCGATGATCAGCGCATTGGTCAGCACCAGGTCCATGGCTTCGGCGGCCAGCATCTGGCCCTGCCCCATGCCATCGCGGATCACCTTGCCGCCGCCGAACTTCACTTCTTCGCCATAGATCGTGAAGTCCTTCTCTACCTCAACCCACAGCGCCGTGTCGGCCAGCCGCACGCGGTCGCCCACCGTGGGGCCGAACATGTCGGCATAGGCCTGGCGGGAAATACGGCTCATACCCTGCCCTCCAGTGCACCCATCACCTTGCCCTGAAAGCCGTAGACCTCACGCTTGCCGGCGTAGGCCACCAATTGCACGGTGCGCGCCTGGCCTGGCTCGAAACGCACGGCAGTGCCGGCCGGAATGTCCAGACGAAAGCCCAGGGTGGGCGCTCTGTCGAACACCAACGCGTCGTTGACTTCGAAGAAGTGGTAATGCGAGCCGACCTGCACCGGCCGGTCACCGTGGTTGGCCACGCTGACGCTGACGGTTTCCCGGCCACTGTTCAGTTCGATGTCGCCAGCAGCGACCTGGATTTCACCTGGGATCATGCGGGGCTCCTTGGCAGGTTCAGACGATGGGGTCATGCACGGTCACCAGCTTGGTGCCATCCGGGAAGGTCGCTTCGACCTGCACGTCGTGGAGCATTTCGGCAATGCCGGGCATCACCTGCTCGCGGGTCAGCACTTCGCGCCCGAGGCTCATCAACTCGGCCACAGTGCGGCCATCGCGTGCGCCTTCGAGCACGGCGGCGCTGATCAACGCCACCGCTTCCGGGTAGTTAAGCTTCAGGCCACGGGCCAGGCGCCTTTCCGCCAGCAAGGCAGCGGTGAACAGCAGCAGTTTGTCTTTCTCTCTTGGGGTCAGCTCCATGGCGCTCTCTCAGGTGGCCCAGATGCGTGGTGGGCAAGCTGGCAGGCCGAGGACGGCCGGGCGCAGCACATGCCACAGACGCTGCAGGGTGCGTTGCAGGTGTTGGTTGTCGTGGTCGAGCACACGGATGACCAGCAACGACCCCAGCAGGGTCGCGCCGGCCGGGGTGTCCAGTTCATCCAGCAGCGGGCGAACCTGCTCCAGCACCGCCTGGTCGGCCGGTGCCGCACAGAACGTGGCGAGCAGCGGGTGGCCGCCGAGCTTGTCCAGGCGCCCGCCTTCGATGCGCAGGCGTTCGTGCAGGCCGACTTCGTCGGGCAGTTCAATGTGCAAACGGCTGTCCAGCCTGCCCTGCTCGAAACGCTCGCTCATGACCGGGCGGCCGAGGCACAAGGTTTCCCAGGCCAGCAGCCGCGCCCCGGGTTCCAGGGTGAAACGGCTGTCGAGGCTGGCGCGGGCGCCGGAGAAGAAGATGCTGTCTTGCGGCAGCCATTCCAGGGTGCTGCCAGCCGCCAGCCGAAATCGCTGGGTCAGCCGTGCGGTGGGGCCGATGCTGCGGTAGAACTTGCTGGCGCCGGGCATGGTCAGCAGCGCGTGGCTGCCAGGTTCCAGGTGGATATCCAGTTCCAGGCGGTCGCCGGCGACAATGCCACCCGGCGGGTGCAACACATAGACATGGCACGGCGCACCTTCAGGATAGAAAGGCCGCTGCACCAAAAGAGGTCCGAAATGGCGCCACGCACCAAGGCGGGTCACGTCGTCGCGCCTGACAAAGCGCAACTGCAGGTGGGCGCTCCAGCCTGCATCGTCTTGTTGTTGTTCGATCTGCTCCGCGAGCGACATCCTGCGGCCCCTGAAATCCGTGGCCTGATGGCCGTTTAGAGAGTCCGGCGCGGGCGGCTGCTAGCGCGCACGGCCTGACCACTCGATCAAATTCGCAGGCTGGATATAGCAGTTTGCGGGCCAACTCCGCAGGTGAAGGCAGATGAAACTTTTTTCGTAGCCGCTCTGGCACAGGGCATACGGGGGAATGGCGCACAAAGCGGGGGCGCGCACTGGCCCTGTTTCGGTGCCAACAGATGTGCCATCGGGGCTGCAAAGCGGCCCCAAACACATCAAGACTCAGTAGTCGAAGCGGTCCACCGCACGGCGGCGTTCGTTGTCATCACGCCGGTCATAGATGGCCGTGGTCTGGATATTGGCATGGTGTGCCAACTTCTGCGCAATCGACAGGTCATGCTCTTCGATCACCCGGGTGATGAATGCCCGGCGGAAGTCGTGCGGCATGATCTTCACCCCCACCTGTGCACCGCGCTGGCGGGCGATGTAGTAGATGGCATGTTTGGTAATGCGCGCCCGGGTTATGTGGCTGCCACGGCGGATGCGGTTGAACAGGAACGGGTCATCCTCCGCACCGGCAGGCAGGTCCTGGCGGCGCAGGTCGAGCCAGGCCTGCAACTTCTCGAATGCCCACGGTGGTGCGTACTTGACCAGTTGGTGGTTGCCCTTGCCCACCACCTGCAGGCTGCGCGCCTCGAAATCGACCTGGTTCAGGTCGATGTCGACCGACTCCGACTTGCGCATGCCGGTTCCGTACAGCAAGGCAATGATCGCGGCATCGCGTACGCCCTGCGGCCGAGGGTCGGCCGCGCACACGTCCATCAATTCGCGAATCAGGCTGCGCCGCAAGTTGCGCCCGGGTGGCAGGCGGGTGCCAGTGGCCGGCTTGACCTCGCGAATGCGCAACAGTTGCTCATGATCGATCAGGCCCTGGCGCCAGGCCTCGTTCATCACGCCGCGAATCGCGTTGACGTACAGCGACGAGCTGTTGGGGGCGTATCCGTCGGCACGCAGGGCAGCCACCAGCGCGATCACATGGCCGGGCTCGAGCCGATGCCAAGGCACATCGACGATGTTGCAGTCGACAAAGCCCAGCCGGTCGGCGGCGTCCTGAAGGATGTAGCGCATGGTTTGCTGGCTGGATGGGGCCAGGCGGGCCATGTACTGCAGCAGCGGATTGTTGGAAAGATCGGACAAAACGTGAATCCTGTAGCGAAGCGGCGGCCGGTATTGAGCTGGCCAGCATCTCAAGCAAGTTGAAACGATTGATGAACGAGGGCCAATGACGTTTCAAGCGCACGCCATTCGAACCCGAAGAAGTGCCATCATCTTGATATTCATGGATTTTATAACTGACACGGGCCAGATCTTAACCCATTTACAGCGTCAAGGGCCGCCCGTACGGCGCCAAGCCTGCCAGCCAACTAAATGGCCGTCGGCCACCACCCTGGAAACATCTGCTGCACCCGGGGCTCGGCAAAGCGCTCATCAATCAGCACCAGTACGCCACGGTCCTGGTCACCTCGGATAACCCGGCCCGCCGCCTGGATCACCTTGCGCACCCCCGGGTAGAGATAGGCGTAATCGAACCCCGCACCAAACTGCCGCCCAAGGCGCTGCTTGAACTGCTCGTTGACCGGGTTGACCTGCGGCAGCCCGAGTGTTGCGACAAACGCGCCGATCAAGCGCGTGCCCGGTAAATCCACCCCCTCACCAAAAGCACCGCCCAATACGGCGAAGCCGATGCCCTGCCCGTCGCTGACAAAACGATCGAGAAATGCCTGACGGGCCGCCTCGTCCATGCCCGGTTCCTGAGCCCATTGCGGAATCTGCGCATGCTGCTCTGCCAACAGCCCTGCCACCTGCTGCAGGTATTCGAAACTGCTGAAGAAGGCCAGGTAGTTGCCCGGCATCCGCTCATACTGCCGGGCAATCAGCTCGACGATTGGCGCCAGAGAGGCGTGACGCTGCTGGTAACGGGTAGACACCTGGCTGGCAATCCGCACCTCAAGTTGCTCTGCGCGAAACGGCGCGGCCACTTCCAGCCAGGCGGTGTCGGCTGGCATGCCCAGCAGGTCGCTGTAGAAATGCCGCGGGCTCAGTGTGGCGGAAAACAGCGTCACGCTACGCGCCGCCTGCATGCGCGGGGCCAGCAAGCGCGCCGGGGTGACATTGCGTAGGCACAGCGTGGCCAGCCGGCGCTTGCGTGGGCCCTGGCGCTGGCTGATGTCGAACAGGAAGTGCTCGTCGAACAGCTCGGCCACCCGGGTGAATTGCAAGGCGTGGTAGAAGAACTGCAACACCTGCGGGTCCATGTGCGCGGGCGCCTGGTTCATCTGATCCTGAATCAACCCGATGCACTGCTGCAAGGCGCGCAACAAGCCTTCGGGCAACGACTCGCTGGCCTGATACGGCGCACGCTGCTCTTTATACAACGCGTTCCATTGCCGGTTCAGCCGGTCCAGCGCACTGCCAAGCCCGGGTGGTTTGCTCTGGCGCAATGCCAGCAACTGGCCCTGGTCGAGGCTGGCGCTGTACATGCCGCGCCCACGCTCGACCAGGTTGTGCGCTTCGTCCACCAGCACGGCAACGCGCCACTGGTTGAGCTGGGCAAGGCTGTACAGCAGCGCATGCGCATCGAAGTAGTAGTTGTAGTCGGCGACCAGCACGTCGACCCAGCGCGCCATCTCCTGGCCCAGGTAGTACGGGCATACCTGATGTGCCAAGGCCACTTCACGCAGGTTGTTGCGGTCGAGCAACGGCAGTGCTGCCGCCGCTTCGCGCGCCGCCGGCAAGCGGTCGTAGAAGCCCGCCGCCAATGGGCAGGACTCGCCATGACAGGCCTTGTCCGGGTGCTCGCAGGCTTTGTCGCGGGCGATCAGCTCCAGTGTGCGCAACGCGGGCTGGGGCGTTGCATCGGTAATCTGGCGCATGGCGTCCAGCGCCAGCGCCCGGCCCGGCGTCTTGGCCGTGAGAAAGAACAGTTTGTCCAGCTGCTGCGGCACCATGGCCTTGAGCAGCGGGAACAAGGTACCGAGGGTCTTGCCAATGCCGGTGCTGGCCTGGGCCATCAGGCAACGGCCGGTACTCACCGCCTTGTACAAGGTTTCGGCCAATTGCCGCTGGCCCTGGCGGAACTGTGGGTAGGGAAAGCTCAGTGCCTGAAGGCCCTGATTGCGTTCGGCCAAACGTTGCTGCTGGCATTGAGCCCAGCCCAGAAAGCGCTGACACTGGATTTCGAAGAAGGCCCGCAGTTCAGTAGCCGTGAAATGCTCACTGAACAGCGTCTGCCCATCGCTGTCGACGTCCAGGTACACCAACGCCACCTCGATGGCCGACAGTTGACGTGCCTGACACATCAGCCAGCCATAAACCTTGGCCTGCGCCCAGTGCAACTGCCGGTGGTTGGCCGGCTGGCGCGCCAGGTCGCCACGGTGTGTCTTGATCTCTTCCAGGCGATTGCTGGCCGGGTCGTAACCATCGGCACGGCCGCGCACCTTGAGGGTTTCGAACTGGCCTTCGAGGGTAATTTCCGACTCGTAGCCGGCAGCACGCCGTGCCACCACCCGCTGGTGCCCTTCAATGCCCTCTTGAGCGGTGGGCGACGGGGTGAAGCGCAGGTCCAGGTCACCGACCTTGGCACTGAACTCGCACAAGGCGCGCACCGCCACGCTGTAGCTCAAGGTGTTTCGCTCCAGCGTACATGGCACACCGCGACCGGCAGTCCGTGTTGCCGGCAGAATTCCAGCCAGCGCAGTTGGTTATCCTGCAGGCGGTCACCGGGGCCCTTGACCTCGACCATGCGATAACGGCCCTGCTCGGGCCAGAACTGGATCAGGTCGGGCATGCCGGCACGGTTGCTGCGAATGTCCTGCAACAGGCGCAGGAAGCACTGCTTCAACTGGGCCGCCGGCAGGCAAGCCAAGGCCTGCTCCAGCAGTTCCTCGCTGAGCATGGACCAGAACACGAATGGCGACTGCAAACCCTGCTTGGCCTTGTAGCAGTCGAGAATCGCCTGGCGATGGCTACCCTCGTCGAGCCGACCGAGGCAGTGATCGAACAGCGCACTGCGCCGTTGCTGGAAGTCGCTGTCGTGCAGGTCTTGCGGCCCTGCCTGGAACGGGTTGAAGAACGCGCCGGGCACCGGAGCAAAGATGGCCTCCCAGCACAACAGGCCAAACAGGCTGTTGAACAGCGTGTTCTCCACGTAGTGTGCCTGGCCTCCCGCTTGTGCCAGATGCTGGCGCACGGCTTCCTCCACGCCGAGTGCTGCGTGCTCGCGGGGCAGTTCGAGTTCGATCAGCTCCAGTGGCGCAACCCGCTGGCGCCGCTGTGGCGGGCCGCCGAGTTTTCGCGCCAGGCGCGGCAGCATGCGCTCCAGCGCCTGCACCTCCAGCGCATTGGCAGGTGCCGCAGCCAGCTGCAACGCCAATGCGTGGGCCTGGGGCCATTGTTCGCTGCGCTCCAGCACCCGCACCTGGCGGATACGTGCCTGAGCATGGTTGCACTGCGCATACACGGCCATGGCCAGGTCCCATTCAGCTAGGCGCTCGCAGTGTTGGCCCAGGGCGAATTGCAACCGCGCATGGCGCCGCGCCAGCCAGGGGTTGTCGCTGTGCAGGCCCTGCAACGCCGCGAGGATTGGCAGCGGGTCGCCGCCCTGCTCCAGGCGCTCGGCGCACTGGTGCAGCGCCATGGCCAGGTCGACTTCGGCACGTTGCTGCAAGGCACGTGAATCGGTGCTGAACGGTACCTGCTCGTAACGCAGTACCCCCAGGTCAGCGAGGACGAAGTCAGACCAGTCCTGGTACAGGTTGCCGAAGAACAGCAGACGCATGCGGTCGCACAGGGGCTGCAGGCACCACTGGACAATGCGTACCTCGCTGTCAGGGAACCACTCGCTCAGTGGTCGGGCAGCCAGCTCCAAGGGTTGCAGCTGTGCCAGCAGATCCTGCTTGGCGGCGCGGGGGCGGCTCAATTGCGGGGCGAAGCAACGGGCCAGCTCGTCTTTGCGCAGCAAGGCGAACAGTTGCTCCAGTGCCAGTTGCTCGGGCTCCCGTACCCAGCCGAGGGCCTGCAACGGCTGCAGCGCCAGCGCGGTATCGCCGATTTCGACGTAGTCCAGCCGGTCGCTGCGAAACAACTCGCCCTTGCGCATGACCATGCGCACCATCAAGGCCTGAGCGGGTGCCTCCAGTTGATTGAAGGCCTGGATGAACGCCAGCTCCTGGTCATCGAGCAGGTCCTGGTAGCGCTGTTCTACCCACAGCAGCACCTGGCGGAAATTGTGCAGGTAGTAGAACGGGTCGTCGACGGAATGAGCGATCACAAGTACAGAGTCAGGCGGCTGGAACAACTACTGGTTATACATACAGACCAGCGCGCCTGGCAAGTACCGTGGGTCACTCCGTCGCGGTGACCATGTCCCCCGCCTCGGCCTTCACGCTGTCAAGCGGCGCCTGCAGCAGCAGGAAGTAAGCCACCGCCGAGCACAGCGCCACTACCGCACTGATCATGAACGCCGTGGTGAACGAGCCCGAATACTGGATGCTGAAGCCGGTCACGATCGGCGCGACAGAGCCGGCGATGTAACCGCCGAAGTTCTGGATCGAACCAAACGAGGCCACGCGCTGGCTGTCGACGATGGTGTTGACGATCATCCAGGCGGTTGCGCTGGCCATGTTGATGCTGAACAGCGCCAGGCACAGCAGGATGATGCAACCGGTCAGGCCGGTGACGAACGACAGCGGCAAGGTGAACAGTGCTGCCAGCACCAGGCCGGTGATGACACTGAACTTGCGGCTGCCCAGCACACTCATGCCACGTTTTACCAGCCAGTCGCAGAAGCGGCCGGCAACGATAGTACCTGCCGCGCCAAAACCGTAGGCCAGCGACACGACCCAGGCGGTCTTGTACAGGTCCAGGCCGTGCTCACGCTCGAAGTAACCCGGCAACCAGGTCAAGTGCAGCCACAGCATGTAGATCACACCCATGAAGCCCAGTACCGCCCCCCAGGTGCTGCGGTGCTTGAACAGGTCGAGCCAGCCGGCAAAGTAAGAAGGCTTCGGCGCGTGCACCGAGGACGCGGGCGCCTGGTGCTCCCCCGGCAGCGGCTTGCCTTCGGCTGCCAGCTCGGCCAGGTATCGCGCCTTGCTTTTGTAGAAGCTCAGCCAGCACACCGCCAGTACCACGCCGATCACGCCTGTAATGATGAACATGCCGCGCCAGCCGAAGTTGACCATGAACAGCGTCAGCAACGGCGGTGCCAGACAGGGACCAAGGCAGGTCGACGACCACACCACGCCGGTTGGCGTGCCGCGTTCGTTGGCATCGAACCACTCCGACAAAGCCTTGGCGGCCGACGGGAACATCGGCGCCTCGCCAATCCCCAGCAATACCCGCAGGCCCATGAAACCGGCAAAACTGCTGACCATGCCGAACGCAGCCTGGGCAACCGACCAGCCCAGCAACGAGGCACCGAGGGCGATCTTGCTGCCCAGGCGGTCGATGATCATGCCCATCGGCAGTTGGGCAAAGGCATAGGCGATGGAAAACGCCGACAACAGAATGCCCATCTGCGAAGGGCTGATCATCATGTCTTTCTGGATGGAGGTGTTGGCGATCGACAGCGCACTGCGGTCCAGGTAGTTGACGATGCCGATCAGCAGCAGGAACACGACGGTGATGCGCTGGTACTTCTTCATAGGGTTCATGTGTCGACCTTTATTATTATTGTTGCCGCGCTGTCAGCGCCTTGGCGATCCCTCGTTGATGCTGCGCCCCTCCCTGGCGCAGCGTGTCGTTCAGGGCCTGCGTGCAGTGGCTGCAACCTCCAGCAAGCCACGCCGGCCGAGGTTGTCGATCAGCGCGCGCAGGCCGAACGCCCATTGCGGTGCCAGGTCGCTGGTGGTCACGCGGTTGCACAAGGTGCCCAGTTGCGGGTTGCTGATGCTCACCACATCGCCCGGCTTGTGGGTAAAGCCGTTGCCCGGCTGGTCGCGGTCCTGCTTGGGCGCGAACAGGGTGCCAAGGAACAGCACCAGGCCGTCGGGGTATTGATGGTTTTCGTTAAGCGTCTGCTGCACCAGGTCTTGGGGGTCGCGGCTGATCTGGCGCATGGAGCTGCGGCCCGACAGGACGAAACCGTCTTCACCCTCCACCCGCAGGTCCACCTCGGCAGTGCGAACGTCGTCCAGCCCGAAGCTTTCGTCAAACAGCCGCAGCAGCGGCCCCAATGCAGTGGAGGCGTTGTTGTCCTTGGCTTTGGACAGCAGCAAGGCACTGCGCCCTTCGAAGTCGCGCAGGTTGACGTCGTTGCCGAGCATGGCGCCCTTGATACTGCCATCGCTCGACACCGCCAGCACCACTTCCGGCTCCGGGTTGTTCCAGCTGGACTTGGGGTGGATGCCGATGTCCGCGCCATGGCCAACCGCCGACAGCGGCTGGGCCTTGGTGAATACTTCGGCATCCGGGCCAATGCCCACTTCCAGGTATTGCGACCACAGGCCCTGCTCCACCAGCACCTTGCGCAGCGCTTCGGCTTGAGCCGAACCCGGCACGATCTGCGAAAGGTCGGCGCCAATGCGGCTGGCCAAGGTGTCACGGATCGCATCGGCCTTGGCCGGGTCACCCTTGGCCTGCTCTTCCACCACACGCTCCAGCAGGCTGGTGGCGAAGGTCACACCCGCGGCCTTCACCGCCTGAAGGTCGATGGGTGCCAACAGCCATGGCTGGCGCGGGTCGCGCCGGGCGGGGTCGCTGTTGGCCAGTAACGCCGGTAGCGCAATGAGCGGCTCGGCCAACGGCAAGGCACGCAGGTATGCGGCCGGGTCATCCACTTCAAGCAGCGCCGAGACCGTCGCCACATGGCTGCTGATATCGTAGACGGCGCCAGCCTTCACCCGCACCACCGCCGGCCCCTGTTCCGGCAACCAGACGCGCCCTACCCAACTGCCACTGTCGAACACGCTGGCATCAAAACTTAGCGGTAGCGGTTGATGGGTGTTCGATCGATCATCAGTCATCTGTGAACCCTTACTGTGCATCATTGGGAAAATGTCGGCAGTTCCATCAGCCCGGCCAGGCGGTCGAGGTCGGCCATCAACTGCGGCGACAGGCTTACGCCCTGCGCCAGTGCCTGGCGACGCAGGGCAAGGCCGGCTTGCCCGGGCAGGCGTACCGGGCGTTCGGGATCGAGCGGGCGGCTTGCCAGAATCAGGCGGCCAAGGAAGCTGGTTTCGTGGGTGAACGCCTCCAGGCCACCGAAGAAGCGCGGGTCAATGACCACGGCAGTGGCCGAGGCGCCCCACTGGGTGGGTTCGTCCTTGCGTCCATGACCGGCCAGGCCCGAGGTCAGGGCTTCGACCAGCAGCGCCAAGGCGAAGCCTTTGTGACCAAAGGCCTGCCCCCCCAAAGGCAGGATGCTGCCTGGCGGGTTAGTGAAAAAATCGCGCGGGTCGTCACTCAGTTGCCCGTCGTTGCTCACCAGCACCGGGTGCGGCAGGCGGCTGCCGGCATCGCGGCATTGGCCCACCAACCCGAGGGTGACCGTGGACATGCTGACGTCCAGCAGTATCGGCTCGCCCTGGGTCGGTACACCGGCAGCAATCGGGTTGGGGGTGTACACGGGGTCGATACCGCCATGGGCGCAGACCAACGCCACAGACGGGTCCGACGAGTAGACCATGGCCACCAGGCCTTGGTCGGTATAGGGCTTCAGGTAGGCGGCCAGACAACCTATGTGCGAAGCCCGGCGCACCACGGCGATACCGATGCCCTGCGCGGTCGCACCTTTGGCTGCGCAGTCCAGTGCACGGCTGACGCAGTATGGCCCCAGTACATAGTGGCCATCGAACACGCTGGAAATACCACTGTCCGACACGTGCTCCAGCGCCTGTGCGCGGGCCTTGACCTGCCCGCTGAGGATGCCATCGATGTAACGGCTGACCAGGTTCAGGCCATGGGTACGGTGCCCGAGCAGTTCGCCTTCGAGCAGCACCCGGGTGACCACTTGGGCGACTTCGCTATCGGCACCGGCTTTTACGAACAGTTGCTCGACAAAGGCGGTTAGCGCTTGCACGTTGCAACGTGTGGGTTGGGTCATTACGGTTGCCTCGAAAATGGGACTGCAACGGACGATCAGGTCACGGCGCCAATCTGCCAGGGCACGAATTCGTTCTGCCCATAGCCGTGCTGTTCGCTCTTGCTGCGCGCCCCGGAGGCAATGCGCAGCATCTGATCGAAGATGTACGCACCCCGCTCCTCGATGCTGGTGGAGCCATCGGCAATGCCACCGCAATTGACGTCCATGTCTTCTTGCTGGTGCTCGAACACCCGGTTGTTGGTAGCCAACTTGATCGACGGCGCGGGGGCACAGCCGTAAGCCGAGCCTCGACCGGTGGTGAAGGCGATCAGGTTGGCCCCGCCGGCCACCTGGCCGGTGGCCGAGACCGGGTCGTAGCCGGGGGTGTCCATGAACACCAGGCCTTGTGCGCGCACGGCTTCGGCATACTGATACACGTCGACCAGGTTGCTGGAACCCGCCTTGGCCACCGCGCCCAGGGATTTCTCGAGGATGGTGGTCAGCCCGCCTGCCTTGTTACCGGCCGAAGGGTTGTTGTTCAGTTCGGCGTTCATGCGCTGGCAGTAGTCTTCCCACCAGCGAATGCGCGCCACCAGCTTCTCACCCACCTCACGGCTGACTGCGCGGCGCGTCAGCAAGTGCTCGGCGCCGTAGATTTCCGGGGTTTCGGAAAGGATCGCGGTACCACCGGCGGCCACCAAGCGGTCAACCGCATTGCCCAGTGCGGGGTTGGCGGTAATCCCCGAGTAGCCATCGGAGCCGCCGCATTGCAGGCCGACTACCAGATGCTGTGCGCTGACCGGTTGACGCCTCACCTGGTTGGCCTCGGCCAGCAGGCTGCGAACCTGCTCGATGCCTGCCGCGATGGTTTTCGAGGTGCCACCGATGCCTTGGATCGTGAAGGCACGCAACTGTGCGCTGGCCTGCAGGCCCTGGGTTTCCAGCAGGCTTTCAATCTGGTTGGTTTCGCAGCCCAGGCCGATGATCAGCACGGCAGCGAAGTTGGGATGCACGGCGTACCCGGCCAGGGTTCGGCGCAGCAGGCCAAGGGCTTCGCCGCTGGGGTCCACGGCGCAGCCGGCACCGTGGGTCAGGGCCACCACCCCGTCGATGTTCGGGTAATCGGCAAGCGCTTCGGGGTGGATGTCGCGGCGGAAATGGTCGGCCACCGCCCGGGCTACCGTGGCCGAGCAGTTCACCGACGTGAGAATACCGATGTAGTTGCGGGTAGCGACCCGGCCATCGGCGCGCACAATGCCTTGGAACTGCGCTGCGCTGCCCGGCTGGCTGCGGGTATCGACACCGAAGGCATAGTCGCGGGCAAAGTCACCCATCTGGACGTTGTGCACATGCACATGGTCGCCGGCATCGATGGCCTGCGATGCAAAACCGATGATCTGGCCGTACCGGCGCAGCGGCTGGCCCTGCTCCACACGAACCGTGGCGAGCTTGTGGCCCGAGGGGATAGGCTGGCGCACGGTAATCGCCTCGGCCTCCAGGCGCAGGCCTTGCGGCAGCGGCTGACGGGCGATCAGTACATTGTCCAGCGGGTTCAGGCGGATGACGGCAGGGTCACCGGATTTGGCAATCAGTTGCATGGGACCTCTCAGGGCGGTGCGGCTGACTTCTTGTTATGGCTGTGGCCACTTTAAGAAGCCTTGCGTGGCATTCCCAATGAGATGATCCGATCAAGCGATAACCTGAGGTTATCGCAAGAGGATTTCAGCACCTGATTATCAATCACCTGTGAGGCCATGAGGGCTGCGCTACACGGCCTCGGGGCTATCTCTATACGGCCCTGCGACGCTGCGCACCCTCCAGCAGGATCTCGACAAACGCCCGAGCCGAAGCGCTCAGCGGTTCCTCCTTACGGGTGACCACACCATACTCCAGCGCAGGTACATGCAAGGGGCTGCGCAGCTCCTTGAATTGCCCGCTGGCCAGCTGTGCGGCAACCATCGAGCGCGGCAACATGGCAATCATAGGTGCCGATTGCAGCAGCTGCAGGAACATCGGCATGGAGATGGTCTCGACACTGTCGGCAGGCGTGGCGATACCGGCCACCCGGAACGCCTGCTCCAGGCGGTTGCGGATCGGCGTGCCCACCGGGTACAGCACCCACGGCCAGTCGCCTAGCGCTTCAAGGGGTGTGCTGTCGAGCTGGTTGAGCGGGTGCTCGCTGTTCACTACCAGGCTGAAAGGTTCGGGCTCCAAGGGCTGGAAGTCGAACAGCTGGCTGAAGCGTTCCTCAGTAAAGCGGCCGATCATGATGTCCAGCTTGTTCTGCTCAAGCATGGCCAGCAGGTGATCGCTGGAGTGCTCCACCACTTCAATCGACAGTAACGGGCTGCGCGCCTTGATGGCGGCGATGGCCTGCGGCAGAACCAATGCAGTCGCGGCAAAGATACCGCCAACACGAATAAAGCCGTGCCCGCCGTTGCGCAGGCGGTTGACCTGGTCGACGAACTGCTGCGACTCGGCCAGCGCACCCTGAGCGTAACGCACCACGTACTCGCCCAGTTCGGTAGGTGGCATGCTGCGCGGCAAGCGCTCGAACAGGGCGAAGCCGAACTGCTCCTCAAGGTCGCGCAGCATCTTGCTCAGGGCCGGCTGGCTAAGGTTCATGCGGGTGGCGGTTGCATGCATGTTGCGCGTGCGCGCCAGGGTGTCGATCAGCACCAGGTGCTTGTAGCGAATCCAGTTGCAAAAGCTGGAATGGGTCATGTCCGGCGGCATAGACGCAGGGCCTCATGCTGGGTGAAGGTCATTGCGCCCGCAAGTAGCGCAGCAAAGTATCGAGGGCAACCGAGTGGGGCCGTGAACGCAAGGTGAGTACACCGAGGTTGGCCATGGCCAGCGGCAGTTCCACCGGCAGGATGGCGACCATCCCATAGCGGGCATAGTGCTCGGCTACGTCATTGGGCACCACTGCAATCATTTCAGAGGCTTCGAGCATGGCCGTGGTTGCCAGGATCGAGGCGGTTTCGACGATGTCCAGCGACTGCACCATGCCGCCGGCCTGCAGCGCGCTTTCGACGCGGCGGCGCATCGGGCTGCCGATGGGGTGCAGGATCCAGGTCAGGCTCACCAGGTCTGCCAGCTGCAACCCGGTGGCGCGGGCCAAGGGGTGGCCTGCGCGGGCAATCACGCGCATCTGCTCACCCCCTTCGAACAGCTCGATGTTCAGCGCCTGGCTGTCGCTCTGGTCCGGCAGGCGCCCCACCACCATGTCGAAGTCACCGCGCAGCAAGGCGGGCAGCAAGGTATCGCTGGTACCGACTTCCAGGGCGATGCGTACCTTGGGGTGGTCGTGCTTGTAAGCCAGTATCGCCTTGGTCAGCACGCCCGGCACCGGCCCCATGACGCTGCCCACGCGCACCAGGCCCAAGGCCCCGCGCGCCAGCTCGGCGATTTGCGCCTGGGCATGCTCGAACTCATGCAACGCGTTCTGTGCGTAGCGGATCATCACCTCGCCGTACAGCGTTGCTTGCATGCCCCTTGGCAAACGCTCGAACAACCGTACGCCAAGACGCTCCTCCAGTTGTTGCAGCAACAGGCTGGCCGCCGGTTGCGTGGTGTGCATCGCTGCCGCAGCGCGGCGCAGGTTGCCAAATTCGCCCAAGGCATTGAGCAGCGTGATCTGCCGGCTGGAGATTTTCAGTGCGCCAAGGCTGGCAGGCGCCTGGGCGTTATCGGGCGGCAAGCGAGACATATCGAATCCGGTATCGCTGATTAAGATTTGGCGATTATGCCTGTATCGCTCGACAACCTACAGTCAGCGCTCCCAGTGCTTGAACAGAACAAGAGCCGACCATGAGCATTCGTATTACCCACCTCAGCGTACGTGACATCCGTTTCCCCACTTCACTGTCGCTGGATGGCTCAGACGCCATGAACAGCGCCCCCGACTATTCTGCGGCCTATGTGGTGCTGCACACCGACGCCGAGGCCCTCGAAGGCCACGGCCTGACGTTCACCATCGGCCGAGGCAACGAGATATGCGCGGCCGCGGTGCAGTCACTGGCGCCCTTGATCGTCGGCCTCACCCTCGATGAAATCACCGCCGACATGGGTGGTTTCTGGCACCGCTTTACCGTCAGCGACAGCCAGCTGCGCTGGCTGGGCCCGGAAAAGGGCGTGATCCACCTGGCCACGGCCGCCATCATCAACGCCGTGTGGGACCTGTGGGCCAAGCACGAAGGCAAGCCCGTATGGAAACTGCTGGCCGACATGACGCCGGAGCAACTGGTGCGCTGCCTGGACTTCAGCTATGTCACCGACGTGCTCACCCCCGAAGAAGCCATTGCCCTGCTGCGCCGCCAGGCGCCAGGCAAAGCCCAGCGCGAGGCACAGATGCTGCGTGAAGGCTACCCCGGCTACACCACCGCGCCAGGCTGGTTGGGCTACAACGAAGAAAAAATGCGCAAACTGGCCCGCGAGGCCGTGGAAGATGGCTGGACCCACATCAAGCAGAAGATCGGCGCCGACCTGGAAGAAGACATTCGCCGTGCCACTATCCTGCGCGACGAAATCGGCTGGGAGCGCACCCTGATGATGGATGCCAACCAGGTGTGGGGGGTCGAGGAGTCGATCGCCAACATGCGCCGCCTGGCCGCCTTCGAACCGTTGTGGATCGAAGAACCGACCAGCCCGGACGACATTCTCGGCCACGCCACCATTCGCCAACGCATCGCGCCGATTGGCGTGGCCACCGGTGAACATTGCCACAACCGTGTCATGTTCAAGCAAATGTTCCAGGCCGGTGCGCTGGACTTCTGCCAGCTGGACGCTGCCCGCCTGGGCGGCCTGAACGAGGTGCTGATCGTGCTGCTGATGGCGGCCAAGTACGACGTACCGGTGTGCCCGCACGGGGGTGGCGTCGGGCTGTGCGAATATGTGCAGAACATCGCCCTGTTCGACTACATCGCAGTGTCTGCATCGCTGCACAACCGGGTGCTGGAGTACGTCGACCACCTGCACGAGCACTTCATCGACCCGGTGGTGATCCGCCGCGGGCGCTACATGCCGCCACAACGCCCGGGCTACAGCATCGAAATGCACGCTGAAACCCTGGAGCGCTACCAGTACCCCAACGGCGCCGTGTGGCTCGACATCAACCGCTCCTGACCCACAGACCTTGGCGTGTCGCGGTTACGCGGCACGCCACCAGCACATTTCACGGGGAAAAAAACAATGACAACCCTCACCCGTGCAGCGGCTTCGGCCCCTGCCGCCACCACAGAGCAGCGCCTGAACGGCCTGCTGTTACGCAAATTGATGCCACTGCTCATCGTCGTCTATGTGATGAGCTTTCTTGACCGCACCAACATCGCCTTGGCGAAAGCCAGCATGGGCATCGACCTGGGCTTGTCGGCAGCGGCGTACGGCCTGGGTGCCGGCCTGTTCTTTCTCACCTATGCGCTGGCCGAAGTGCCCAGCAACCTGATCATGCATCGGGTGGGCGCGCGCTTCTGGATCACCCGCATCATGATTACGTGGGGTTTGCTTTCGGCGGGCATGGCCTTCGTCCAGGGTGAAACCTCGTTCTACATCATGCGCCTGTTGCTGGGCGTAGCCGAAGCGGGCCTGTTCCCCGGAGTCATGTTGTACCTGACCTATTGGTTCGACCGCGAACAGCGCGCCCGTGCTACGGGGTATTTCCTGCTGGGCGTGTGCCTGGCCAATATCCTCAGCGGGCCACTGGGCGGTGCCCTGCTGGAAATGGACGGCGTACTCGGCTGGCACGGCTGGCAATGGCTGTTCGTGCTCGAGGGCCTGCCTGCCGTGGCCCTGGCCTTGGTGGTGTGGAAGAAGTTGCCGGACGGCCCCGCGTCGGCGCCCTGGCTGTCGGCCGCCGATGCCAACGATATCGAACGCCGCCTGGCTGCGGAGCGGGCTGCCGCGCCACAGCAAAGCAAGTTGGGGCAGATGTTCCGCGACCGGCAGATCTGGCTGGCGATCGTGGTGTACTTCGTGCACCAGATCACCATCTACACGGTGATTTTCTTCTTGCCGGGCATCATCGGCACATACGCTGCGCTATCGCCTTTCCAGGTCGGCCTGCTGACCGCGGTGCCATGGGTTGCCGCCGCCATCGGTGCCGCCACCTTCCCACGGCTGGCCACCTCACCACGCCGCTGCCGCACCTTGCTGTTCTTCGGCCTGCTGACCATGGCGGCCGGGCTGCTGCTGGCCTCGCTGGCCAACTCGTTCGTTGGCCTGATCGGGTTCTCCCTGACAGCGCTGATGCTGTTCGTGGTGCAATCGATCATCTTCGTCTTCCCCTCCAGCCGCCTGAGCGGCAATGCGCTGGCGGCCGGCCTGGCCTTCGTTACCACCTGTGGCCTGTTTGGCGGTTTCGTCGGGCCTTCGGTAATGGGGCTCATCGAGCAGACCACCGGCAGCACCCGCAATGGTTTGTGGATCATTGCTGCGTTGCTGGCAGTGGCGGCACTGGTCAGCACCCGCCTGCGCCAGGGGCAGGAGCAACACTGAGCAATACGCACGCTTGCACCGCCTGCAAGCGCAGCCTTGTGCTGCACTTGCAGGCACTTCGATCTCAATGTGAGAGGCGGACACGGCGCCGGCAGCCTTGCTCCAGCGCCCGCGCCAAACGCTCCACTGCTTGGCGCAGGTCGTCCGGCAGCCCGCCCGGCCACATCAACGCCAGGTATTGCGGGTAACGCCCCTGCAGGCAGAACTGCTCGCCCGGCAGTGCACGCAACGCTGAACCTGCCAAGGCTACGGCAACACGCTCCCATACCAGCGGCTGGCGAAAGCAAACCCACAGCATGTGCCCACCTTGCGGCATCTCAAACCTCACCTGTTGGCCAAATTGCAGCGCAAGCACATGCGCCAGGCCGTGAGTTCGCCTTTGCAGGTCTGTGCGCAGGTGTACCAGTTGTACGTCCATTTCCCCCTTGCCGAACATGTGCGCAAGCGCCTGCAGACGCAGTGGCGCGAGCCGAAACGCGCGTTCGGCAAACGCCTTGGCCAGCACGGTGTCTTTGCTCAACAAATAGGCATACGGTGCTTCGGCCCCGACCGTGGACTCGAACGCGCCCATCACCAGCAGCCAGCGCGGGTCGACCCAGTCGCGCAGGCGCTTTTTCGGTGGCCCGTTGTAACAGAGCTCACTGTCCAGATCGTTTTCCAACAACCAAACAGGGTGCTGGCCTAGCAACAGACCAAGCTGTTGCTGATAGTACGGTGAAACCAGCCGCCCTTGCGGCATGCCCAGGCACGATGGCATGACCAACATCTTTACAGGCTCGCTCCCTAGCAGCGTGGCCAAGGTGTGCAGGTCCGGATTACCACGGGCATCCGGTGGCACCTCCAGCACACGCATGCCTGCACGTGTCAGGGCGCGCAGCACTTGTCGGCAACAGGGTGAATGCACCAGCACGGTACCGCCCTGCAAGGCCAGCGCCGCCATCAGCGTCTCCAGCAACGCCGGCACATCAGGTGCCAGTTGCACGTCATCGCGACACCAGTACTGGCTGGAAGAACGGGTATAGCGTTCTGCCAATGCACTGCGCAGGCGGGTGCTGCCAAGCGCCCCCCAGGGCTCCACGCCGCGGTCACGCTGGCGGGCGAAACGCCGTTCGTGGCCAAACAGGGCACGCTCCAGCAGCGGTTGCACGGGGGGTGGCAGACAGGGCGTGGTCACGGCTTGCACTTTGCCAGCGTGTTGTACGTAATAACCTGACCTCGGCAAGCAGCGTACGCGGCCCTCCTCTTCCAGCAGGCTGTAGGCGCTCTGCACCGTTGCCAACGACACCCGCAGCCGTCGGGACAGTGTGCGCAGTGACGGTAAGCGGCATGGGCCACCGCTTGCCGCCTGATCGATCATGGCTTCCAGGTAGCGATATACCTGGCGATACGCGAACTCGCCGGGGGCCACTCGCCCCATCAGGACAACCCCGCAAAGCCGCGCCGCAGCCCCAACGCCTGCCGAGGCATCAACCTCAAGTGCACGTCGCGGCGAGCCAGGTTGTTCATCAGGCGCCAGGCGGTCAGCGGCAGTTGCCCACTATAAATCGCCCGCAACTGCACCAGCGGCAAGCCACTGGTGTTCACCAGCCAGGCTTTCACCGCATCAGGGCAGGGTTTGCCCTGCAACGCCCTGTGTAGGTACGGCAACGCCACCAACATATCGGCATGCCGGCATTGCAGGAAACGTTCGAGGTTCTTCCCTTGCCGGGCAAAAGGGCTGAATAGCAAGCACACCAGCTGCGTCTGATTGAGGCCGTAGGTTTTGCCGAGTTGCGACTGATGCATTTCGTGTTGCTTGCTACCACCCGACTGCCCGGCCAGGCGCAGCGCGGGGCGGCTGGACTGGGGGTCCAGGCTGCGTGCATGCAGCTCGTGCAACTGTGCCGTGGCTTGCGGATCGACGAATGCCGACAGTGGCCAGGCACCCGGGGCGTTCTCGATACTACAACCCAGCATGCTATCAAGCGGCTGTGCTTCGACTACGTACGGTAGCAGGTCATCGAGGGCTATCAGCCGCACCATCTCCCTTTCCGATGCGCCGCCCAATGCCGGCTGGCGATTGGGGGCGCCCCCGACAACCCCATGCAACCGGCCCAGACCTTGGGCCAGCAACGCCAGGCACTGGTACATCGCATACGGGCCGTGCTCGCCGGACAGGCGCAGGTTACGCCGGGCCCATGCCAGGTATCGGCGCCGCTGGGCACCGGGTATGGCGGTGACCAATGCATCGGCAGGTGCCTGTGCCTGCAGCGCAAAACCTATAGCCCCCGCCAGCTCCAGGTGCAGACGGCAACCCAGCAAGGCTTCAGGCCTGGCGTCGACCAAGTGGCCGAACATCAACAAAGCGTCTTTCGCCAGTGCCCAACGCTCGGGCCTGGCCGAGGGCTGGCGACGAAACGGCACCACTGCGTCACCCTCGATCATCTGCAACTGCACCCGGGGGTCATCCTGCATGAACAGTGCGCTGAAGCTACGCTCGTGCGCGTCCAGCCTGGCGCTGTCCGCAACCGGCAAGCTGACCACCAGCACCCGCAGCTGGAAGGTTACCGGCGCACGCAGGGCAATACTCAATTGTGCGGCACGCAGCATCGCCAACAGCCTGGCACTGTGGCGATCGCTGCCCTGCAACACCTGCAAGCGGAAGGTACCGATATACTCGAGCCCACCCGCCGCAACCACCAGCCGTTGTATCAACAGTTGCAAAGAAGCACGCTGCGCCTGTGACATGTGGTTCAGCAAGCGTTCAAGCACTTGTTCGTAGACGTAATGCATTGCCTGGTCGTGAATAGCTGTCACGAAATCACCTCGCCCACTTCATTCAGCCGACACATGCCGAGCCCACTGCATTGAGCTTGAACCTGCGCCAAACTTACCCAGAAGAAATTTCCTACAATCAAATGGAAGTAATGACGTAACCCTTCACTGTCGCCAAGCCATCGAGAAAAGCCCTCCACGACAATGACCTATCGCTAACACACATCGCCCTGGCCTAGGCATAGCCATGCTCATTTCACGCTCCTTGCGCAAACTACTACCGAGCCATTATCGAGGGATGCAGAGCGAATTGAAGATACAGATCGCGGTAAAAAAACCATTCACCAGAAGCACAAGCGCACATTGAAGCGCATGGCGAATGCGTTCAAGCCAGATTATTTGGCGGAATATTTCCGACAATTAAAAAACATCCCACTTAGATGTAGTAATTTTTATATTTATTTGTAGGAACGTTCCTATTTTTAATGTCTCAACCCCACCCCGCAGACACAAAAAAACCCGGGGCTCACCCGGGTTTTCCAGTAACGCATGCAACCGTCAGTGTTGTGCCATGTCCAGCACCACCCGCCCACCGCACGGGCATTGGTCCATGTAGCGATGCGCCTCTACCACCTGCTCGAACGGGTACACCTTGATGATCTGCGGTGTCAGCAACTGGTCGGCGGTAAACTGGTTGATGTCGCGCAAGGCGCGCTGCAATGCCACCTGGTCCTGGCTGATGCCAAGCTCTGGCTTGCCGGTGAAGTTGCCGATGCAATGCACATAGAACTGGATGTTCTTCTGGAAAGCCGCGCACGCCGGGAACGGCGTTTGATTACCGCCTTGCAGGCCATACAGCACCAGGCTGCCACGCGGTGCCAGCACGTCGCCCAGCAGCGACATCTGCGGGCCACCCATGCCATCGAGAACCATGTCTACGCCGCGACCTTCGGTATACTTGCCAACCTGCAGCAGCAAGTCCTGCTCTTCGGTGACAATCACTTTGTCGGCGCCCAGGCTCAGCAGGTACTCACGCTGTTCCGCTTCCTTGGTGGCCGCAAACACTTTCAGCCCCAACGCCTTGCCAAGCTGCACGAAGGCGGGGCCGGCGCAATGGCTGGCATCGGTGACCAGCGCAGTCTGCCCGGTCTTGGCCCGCGCCAGGTCGACGTAGGCAAAATAGGCGATCAACAGCGGCGTATAATGCACGCTGGCCTCGATCGGGGTGAGTACATCCGGGTAGCGGGTAATGGCTGAACGCGGCAGCACAATGACATCACCATACACCGGGTGGTCGTTGGCACTGGTAGCCGGGAAGCTGGCAACCCGATCACCGACGGCAATGTCTTCTACCCCTTCACCGATCGCCGTCACCACCCCGGCCATTTCGTGGCCGATCCCCGCAGGCAGCCGTGCCTGGGACGGCGCCAGGTTCTGGCGCCAAAGCACGTCATACCAGCTGACGCCAACCGCCTCGACGCGGATCTGAACCTCGTCGGCAGCGGGTGACGGTTCGGCCTGCTCCTCGCAACGGAGCACATCGGCAGCGCCGAACTTGTGGAAACGGATCATGCGGGACATCGCATACCTCGCCTTTGTGAACCTCTAATTACCACTGACTCTATCCGGGCTTTACCGGTTAGACCATCAGCGGTCATTAATAGTCGACATGCTTGTCATCGATTGGGCACCTCACTTTCCCTGCAATTGGTCCCCCTAAACCCGTGCAGGGTAACAGCCTTTGGCCTTAAGATTCACCCCTGCCCCACTTTAGGCGAAGCGCACCGATGAATCGAAACGACCTGCGTCGCGTAGACCTCAACCTGCTGATCGTGTTCGAAACGCTGATGCACGAGCGCAGCGTGACCCGTGCCGCGGAAAAACTGTTCCTCGGCCAACCGGCCATCAGCGCCGCCTTGTCGCGCCTGCGCAACCTGTTCGACGACCCGCTGTTCGTGCGCACCGGCCGCAGCATGGAACCCTCTGCGCGGGCGCACGAGATCTTCGCCCTGCTGTCGCCGGCGCTGGACTCCATTTCCACGGCGGTCAGCCGCGCAGCCGAGTTCGACCCCGCCACCAGCAATGCCGTCTTCCGCATCGGCCTGTCGGACGACGCCGAGTTCGCCCTGCTGCCACAGTTGCTCAAGCGCATTCGCGCGGAAGCGCCTGGTATCGTGCTGGTGGTGCGAAGGGTCAATTACCTGCTGATGCCTACGTTGCTGGCTTCGGGCGAGATTTCGGTGGGCGTCAGCTACACCAGCGAACTGCCGGCCAACGCCAAGCGAAAAGTACTGCGCCGCAGCATGCCGAAACTGCTGCGGGCCGACAGCGTGCCCGGCAGCATCACCCTGGACGACTTCTGTGCCCGACCGCATGCACTGGTGTCGTTTGCCGGTGACCTTTCCGGGTTTATCGACGAAGCGTTGGAAGAAATTGGTCGCAAGCGCCATGTGGTGCTGGCGGTGCCGCAGTTCAACGGGCTGGGGAGCTTGCTGGCGGGCACGGATATCGTGGCGACGGTGCCGGACTACACGGCCGATGCACTGACTGCGGCGGGAGGGTTGCGTGCCGAGGACTTGCCGATACCCGTGCGCAGTTTCGAACTGCACATGGCTTGGCGTGGAGCGCAGGATAATGACCCGGCGGAAAGGTGGTTGCGGTCGAGGATACAGATGTTCTTCGGCGACCCTGAGAGTCTTTAGGCGTCGTCGGGCAGGCTGTTCAACTGATCACTTCTGTCTTTGAATCGCCCCTGGTTTCCTAGACACCTCAAACTCTCACTATGAGACTGATCGTGCCCCTGGAAGTGGTGTAACTCGTCTTTCGGCGCTATTGAGCGTCCTCCCCGCCTAAGCTTCATCAGCAGAAAACCAGGATTGACCGAGTAAGGATTATTCCTTACCACTCAATCAATACATCTGGGAGAACGCTCATGCCTGCCATCCACGAAATCGCCACGTTGACCTCGAAGGGGCAGGTCACACTGCCCAAATCCGTTCGCCAGATACTGGGCGTTGACACAGGTGGCAAGATCGCATTCGACGTACGCGGGGGGGGGGGGGGGGGG
>PJUB01000046.1_pt1 | contig 139839 bp, 131 predicted proteins | sample 1512141 | NCBI WGS metagenome assembly PJUB01 (sample SAMN08177677, study PRJNA422409) | Soil metagenome, whole genome shotgun sequencing project. | isolation source: Soil enriched on filter paper: alkali lignin treatment | place: USA: Madison | collected 2015-01-15
AACGAAATCGCTCCTAAGCTTAAGGAAGAACTTAAGCTGTCGAACGTGATGGAAGTTCCGCGCGTTACCAAAATCACCCTGAACATGGGTCTGGGCGAAGCGATCGGCGACAAGAAAGTCATCGAGCACGCTGTTGCCGACCTGGAAAAGATCACCGGTCAAAAGCCGGTTGTGACTTTCGCTCGCAAATCCATCGCTGGCTTCAAAGTCCGCGAAGGCTGGCCGATCGGCGTCAAGGTGACCCTGCGTAGCGACAAGATGTACGAATTCCTGGACCGCCTGCTGGCGATCTCCCTGCCTCGGGTTCGCGACTTCCGCGGCCTGAATGCCAAGTCCTTCGATGGCCGTGGCAACTACAGCATGGGCGTGAAAGAGCAGATCATCTTCCCGGAAATCGACTACGACAAGATCGATGCTCTGCGCGGTTTGGACATCACCCTGACCACCACTGCTCGTTCGGACGACGAAGGCCGCGCTCTGCTGCGTGCTTTCAAGTTCCCGTTCCGCAACTGATTGGAGTAGGAAAATGGCCAAGAAGAGCATGAAAAACCGCGAGCTGAAGCGTCAGCTCACGGTAGCCAAGTTCGCTAAGAAGCGTGCTGAGCTGAAAGCGACCATCGTCAACGTTAACGCCTCTCCAGAAGAGCGTTTCGCTGCCGTTGTCGCTCTGCAGAAGCAGCCACGTGATGCTAGCGCCTCGCGCCTGCGCAACCGTTGCCGCCTGACCGGTCGTCCTCACGGTGTATACCGTAAGTTCGGCCTGGGCCGTAACATGCTGCGTCAAGCTGCAATGCGCGGCGACGTACCAGGTCTGGTCAAGGCCTCCTGGTAATCGCTGCAGGCTGTATCCCGGCGCAAGGGGAGCAATCTTCCGACCGCCGGTGACCTTGCCAACAAACAAGCCCCTATATGGGGCTTGTTTCGTTTCTGCCTTGTGTCTAGAATGACCGGCTCACCTGAGCCTGGGTTTTTTACCCTGCCTGCTCGGGTGGTTGTGATAGCCGCAAGGCTAATAATTCTTGTATCAGGAGCATCTAGCCCATGAGTATGCAGGACCCGTTAGCGGACATGCTAACTCGCATCCGTAATGCCCAGATGGCTGAAAAGTCCGTCGTAAGCATGCCTTCCTCCACCCTGAAGGTCGCGGTTGCCAAAGTTCTGAAAGACGAAGGTTACATCGCTGGCTACCAGGTTACTGGTGAGGCCAAGCCTTCCCTGTCGATCGAGCTCAAGTACTTCGAAGGCCGTCCGGTCATCGAGGAACTGAAGCGTTCCAGCCGTCCTGGCCTGCGCCAGTACAAGTCCGTCACAGAACTGCCGAAAGTACGTGGCGGTCTGGGCGTGTCTATCGTCTCCACCAACAAAGGTGTGATGACTGATCGCGCTGCGCGCGCTGCCGGTGTCGGCGGCGAAGTTCTGTGCACAGTGTTCTAAGGGGAGATAGGCATGTCTCGCGTCGCTAAGAACCCCGTTAAGCTGCCAGCAGGCGTCGAAGTCAAATTCGCCGGCCAGCAGCTTTCGGTGAAGGGTGCCAAAGGCACTCTCGAACTGAACGTTCACTCGTCTGTTGAAGTTACCGAAGAGTCTGGCGAGCTGCGTTTCGTCGCTCGCAACGGTGACCAGCAAGCTCGCGCCATGGCCGGTACCACCCGCGCTCTGGTGAACAACATGGTCCAAGGCGTAAGCCAAGGCTTCGAGCGTAAGCTCCAGCTGGTCGGTGTTGGTTACAAGGCACAGGCTAAAGGCACCGTCCTGAACCTGGCTCTGGGCTTCTCGCATCCAGTGGACTACGAACTGCCAGCCGGTATCACCGCTGAAACCCCAAGCCAGACCGACATCCTGATCAAGGGTATCGACAAGCAGCTGGTGGGTCAGGTGGCCGCTGAAATCCGCGACTTCCGTCCACCAGAGCCTTACAAAGGTAAAGGTGTGCGTTACGCGGACGAAGTAGTCCGTCGTAAAGAAGCCAAGAAGAAGTAGGGCCTAGCAAATGACCGACAAAAAAGTTATCCGACTGCGTCGCGCTCGCAAAGCACGTCTCAAGATGCACGAACTCGAAGTCGTGCGCCTGTGCGTGTTCCGCTCCTCGCAGCACATCTACGCCCAGGTCATTTCGGCCGACGGCAGCAAGGTTCTGGCAAGCGCCTCGACCTTGGACAAAGAACTGCGTGATGGCGCCACTGGCAACATCGACGCGGCCACTAAGGTTGGCAAGCTGGTAGCTGAGCGTGCGAAAGCCGCCGGTGTATCTCAAGTTGCCTTTGACCGTTCCGGCTTCAAGTACCACGGCCGCGTCAAAGCGCTGGCTGATGCTGCTCGTGAAGGCGGGCTGGAGTTCTAAGTTATGGCAAATAACGATCAAAAGCGCGACGAAGGCTACATCGAGAAGCTGGTTCAAGTTAACCGCGTTGCCAAAACCGTAAAAGGCGGCCGTATCTTCACCTTCACCGCGCTGACCGTGGTAGGTGATGGTAAAGGTCGTGTTGGCTTCGGCCGTGGCAAATCGCGCGAAGTACCAGCCGCGATCCAGAAAGCCATGGAAGCTGCTCGCCGCAACATGATCCAGGTTGACCTGAAGGGCACCACCCTGCAGTACGCCACCAAGGCTGCCCACGGCGCCTCGAAGGTTTACATGCAGCCTGCCTCGGAAGGTACCGGTATCATCGCCGGTGGCGCAATGCGTGCTGTCCTGGAAGTTGCTGGTGTTCAGAACGTTCTGGCCAAGTGCTACGGTTCGACCAACCCAGTGAACGTGGTTTACGCCACCTTCAAGGGTCTGAAAGCCATGCAATCTCCTGAATCCATTGCTGCCAAGCGCGGCAAGAGCGTCGAGGAGATCTTCTGATCATGGCAACCGTAAAAGTAACGCTGATCAAGAGCGTCTCGGGCCGTCTGCCTAACCACAAGCTGTGCGTTAAAGGCCTGGGTCTGCGTCGCATCGGTCACACTGTAGAAGTCCAGGATACTCCCGAGAACCGCGGGATGATCAACAAGGCTTACTACATGCTGAAGGTCGAGGGTTAATCGATGAAACTCAATGATCTGAGTCCAGCGCCGGGTTCCCGTCGCGAGAAGCATCGTCCAGGTCGTGGTATCGGTAGCGGTCTGGGTAAGACCGGCGGCCGTGGCCACAAAGGTCAGACTTCCCGTTCGGGTGGTTCGATCGCTCCTGGCTTCGAAGGCGGTCAACAGCCGCTGCACCGTCGTCTGCCGAAGTTCGGCTTCGTTTCCCTGAAAGCCATGGACCGCGCCGAAGTGCGTCTGTCCGAGCTGGCCAAAGTGGAAGGCGACGTGATCTCCGTGCAATCCCTGAAGGATGCCAACGTGATCAACCAGCACATTCAGCGTGTGAAAATCATGCTGTCTGGCGAAGTTACTCGCGCAGTCACCATCAAGGGCATCGCAGCCACCAAGGGTGCGCGTGCGGCTATCGAAGCAGCTGGCGGCAAATTCGAGGAATAAATGGCTAAGCAAGGTGCTCTCTCTTCGCTCGGTAAGGGCGGGATGTCGGAACTCTGGGCTCGTCTGCGCTTTCTGTTCATGGCGATCATCGTCTATCGGATAGGTGCGCATATCCCGGTTCCCGGCATCAATCCGGACCGTCTGGCGGATCTGTTTCGGCAGAATGAGGGGACCATTCTTAGCTTGTTCAACATGTTTTCCGGTGGCGCGCTTGAGCGCATGAGCATCTTTGCACTGGGGATCATGCCGTACATCTCGGCATCGATCATCATGCAGCTGATGACGGCGGTCAGCCCGCAACTGGAGCAGTTGAAGAAGGAAGGTGAAGCTGGCCGTCGCAAGATCAGCCAGTACACCCGCTACGGCACCGTTATCCTGGCACTGGTTCAAGCCATTGGCATGTCCATTGGCCTGGCCAACCAGGGCGTGGCGTTTTCTGTAGGCCTGGGCTTCCATGTCGTTGCCGTCTCCACCTTCGTGGCGGGCGCGATGTTCATGATGTGGCTGGGCGAGCAGATCACCGAGCGCGGTGTGGGCAACGGTATCTCGATGTTGATCTTCGCAGGTATCGTTGCCGGTCTTCCGAGAGCAATCGGGCAGTCTTTCGAGTCTGCACGCACAGGCGATATCAACATTTTCGCCCTGGTCGCTATCGGTTTGCTGGCAGTAGCGATTATCGGTTTCGTGGTGTTCATTGAGCGTGGTCAGCGTCGTATCGCCGTTCACTACGCCAAGCGTCAGCAGGGCCGCAAGGTCTTCGCTGCGCAGACCAGCCACTTGCCGTTGAAAGTGAACATGGCGGGGGTTATACCGGCCATTTTCGCGAGCAGCATTTTGCTGTTCCCGGCTTCGCTGGGTGCCTGGTTCGGTCAGTCCGAAGGTATGGGCTGGCTGCAGGACATCTCGCAGTCGATCGCTCCTGGTCAGCCGTTGAACATTCTGCTGTTTAGTGCAGGGATCATTTTCTTCTGCTTCTTCTACACAGCGTTGATGTTCAACCCGAAAGACGTAGCGGAAAACCTGAAGAAGTCCGGTGCCTTTATTCCGGGTATCCGTCCTGGTGAGCAGTCGGCACGCTACATTGATGGCGTTCTGACTCGTCTGACCATGTTCGGTGCTCTTTACATGATGGCCGTCTGCCTTCTGCCCCAGTTCCTGGTGGTGGCAGCAAATGTGCCGTTCTACCTTGGCGGGACCTCGTTGCTGATTGTGGTAGTGGTTGTGATGGACTTCATGTCCCAAGTACAATCGCACCTCGTTTCGCACCAGTACGAATCCCTGATGAAGAAAGCCAACCTGAAAGGCTACGGTGGCAGCGGTCTGCTGCGCTGATACGCCCCTAAGGTTCGAGGAGTCGGTAATGAAAGTTCGTGCATCGGTGAAAAAGCTGTGCCGTAACTGCAAGATCATCCGTCGCGAAGGCGTCGTACGAGTGATCTGCAGCGCGGAACCGCGTCACAAACAGCGCCAAGGCTGAGTGTGATCTGCGCTTCAAACCCAGCAGCTAGTGTGCTGCTGGGTTGATTATTCGTTTCTACAGCGATATTATCTCGCGCCCTATTTCTTGGCTTCCGGGGCGTAGGTAGCTGTCAATTGGAGTCCCACTGAATGGCCCGTATTGCAGGCGTCAACATTCCAGATAACAAGCATACTGTTATCTCGCTGACCTACATCTATGGTGTCGGTCGCACAACTGCACAGAAGATCTGTGCAGACGCTGGTGTAAACCCAGCCGCTAAGATCAAGGATCTGAGCGACGAGCAAATCGAAACCCTGCGTGGCGAAGTCGCGAAGTTCACCACCGAAGGTGACCTGCGTCGTGACATCAACATGAAGATCAAGCGCTTGATGGACCTGGGTTGCTACCGCGGCCTGCGTCATCGTAAAGGTCTGCCGGTTCGCGGTCAGCGCACCAAGACCAACGCACGCACCCGTAAGGGCCCGCGTAAGCCGATCCGCAAGTAATCGCCCAGGAATATAGACATGGCAAAACCTGCTGCTCGTCCTCGTAAGAAAGTCAAAAAGACAGTGGTTGATGGCATCGCCCACATCCATGCCTCTTTCAACAACACCATCGTGACCATCACCGACCGTCAGGGCAATGCTTTGTCCTGGGCGACCTCCGGTGGTTCGGGTTTCCGTGGTTCGCGCAAATCCACCCCGTTCGCAGCTCAGATCGCTGCTGAGCGTGCTGGTCAAGCTGCGCTGGAATACGGTCTGAAGAACCTCGACGTTAACGTCAAGGGTCCAGGTCCAGGTCGTGAGTCCGCCGTTCGTGCATTGAACAGCTGCGGCTACAAGATCGCCAGCATCACCGACGTGACGCCAATCCCGCACAACGGGTGCCGTCCGCCGAAGAAGCGTCGCGTGTAATCAGGAGACAGAAGAATGGCACGTTACATTGGTCCAAAATGCAAACTGTCTCGTCGTGAAGGCACTGACCTGTTCCTGAAGAGCGGCGTTCGCGCTCTGGAATCGAAGTGCAACATCGAAGCAGCCCCAGGTATCCACGGCCAGCGCCGTGGCCGTCAGTCTGACTACGGCACCCAGCTGCGTGAGAAACAAAAAGTCCGTCGTATCTACGGTGTTCTGGAGCGTCAGTTCCGCGGTTACTACCAAGCTGCTGCCTCGAAAAAAGGCGCAACCGGTGAGAACCTGCTGCAACTGCTCGAGTGCCGTCTGGATAACGTCGTTTACCGTATGGGCTTCGGCTCGACTCGTTCCGAGTCGCGTCAGCTGGTTTCGCACAAAGCGATCAGCGTCAACGGTAAGACTGTAAACATTCCATCCTACCAAGTTCGTCCGGGTGACGTGGTCGCGGTTCGCGAGAAATCGCTGAGCCAGCTGCGCATTGTTCAAGCCCTTGAACTGTGCGCCCAGCGTGGCCGCGTTGAGTGGGTTGACGTGGATGCTGCTAAAAAGTCGGGCGTTTTCAAGAACGTTCCTGCTCGCAGCGACCTGTCTGCCGACATCAACGAGAACCTGATTGTCGAGCTCTACTCCAAGTAAGGGCTAGAAAATAGGTGCATCCATGCAGATTTCGGTAAATGAGTTCCTGACTCCCCGCCACATTGATGTGCAGGTAGTCAGTCCGACCCGCGCCAAGATCACGCTCGAGCCTCTCGAGCGTGGTTTCGGCCATACCCTGGGCAACGCGCTGCGCCGCATCCTGTTGTCCTCCATGCCTGGCTGTGCAGTAGTCGAGGCCGAGATCGATGGCGTACTCCACGAGTACTCCGCGATCGAAGGTGTTCAGGAAGACGTCATTGAAATCCTGTTGAACCTGAAAGGCCTGGCTATCAAACTGCACGGTCGTGACGAAGTTACGCTGACCTTGTCGAAAAAGGGTTCGGGGGTGGTTACCGCTGCCGATATTCAGCTGGATCACGATGTCGAGATCGTCAACCCCGATCACGTAATCGCGAACCTGGCGTCGAACGGCGCCCTGAACATGAAGCTCACTGTAGCTCGTGGTCGTGGTTACGAGCCGGCCGACTCCCGTCAAACCGACGAAGACGAAAGCCGTAGCATTGGCCGTCTGCAGTTGGACGCTTCGTTCAGCCCGGTGCGTCGTATCGCCTATGTGGTCGAGAACGCCCGTGTTGAGCAGCGTACCAACCTGGACAAACTGGTCATTGATCTGGAAACCAACGGCACCCTGGACCCTGAAGAGGCAATCCGCCGCGCTGCGACCATCCTGCAACAGCAGTTGGCCGCGTTCGTCGACCTCAAAGGTGACAGCGAGCCTGTCGTAGTCGAGCAGGAAGACGAGATCGATCCGATCCTGCTGCGTCCGGTTGACGACCTGGAACTGACTGTACGTTCGGCCAACTGCCTCAAGGCGGAGAACATCTACTACATCGGCGACCTGATTCAGCGTACCGAAGTAGAGCTGTTGAAGACTCCTAACCTGGGCAAGAAGTCCCTGACTGAAATCAAGGACGTCCTGGCCTCTCGTGGTCTGTCTCTCGGCATGCGCCTCGACAACTGGCCGCCTGCAAGTCTTAAGAAAGACGACAAGGCGACCGCCTGATCGTCGTAATCACCGAACGTAGTGTTTGGTAAGGAATGAATCATGCGTCATCGTAAAAGTGGACGTCACCTGAGCCGTACCAGCTCTCACCGCAAGGCTATGTTCCAGAACATGGCAGTGTCGTTGATCGAGCACGAGCTGATCAAAACCACCCTGCCGAAAGCCAAGGAACTGCGCCGCGTTGCCGAGCCGCTGATCACCCTGGCCAAGGAAGACAGCGTTGCTAACCGTCGTCTGGCCTTCGACCGTACCCGTTCGAAGTCCGCTGTTGGCAAACTGTTCAACGACCTGGGCAAGCGTTACGCCACCCGTCAGGGCGGCTACCTGCGCATCCTGAAGTGCGGTTTCCGCGCTGGCGACAACGCCCCTATGGCGTACGTCGAGCTGGTTGATCGTCCGGTCGGCGGTGCTGTAGAAGCTGCTGAGTAAGACGTTCTGTCTGCTACAAAAAACCGGGCCTAGTGCCCGGTTTTTTGTTGCTGATGGTATTGTTAATTTCTATTGATGTAAGTCAGTTAATGAATTTGTCCCTATAGCCTTGCTCGTCAATACTCTCTCCATAGCCGATTAGCCGGCGCTTCAAGACCGATAAGGAGAGCCCATGAGCAAGATTCTCACCACCGCCAGCGGTGCACCTGTAGCCGACAACCAGAACTCCCGCTCCGCCGGCCCACGCGGCCCGCTGCTGCTCGACGACTTCCACCTGATCGAGAAGCTCGCCCATTTCAACCGTGAGAACATCCCCGAGCGCCGGGTACACGCGAAGGGTTCGGGCGCCTATGGCACTTTTACCGTAACCCGCGACATCACCGGTTACACCAGCGCCAAACTGTTCGAGCAGGTTGGCAAGCAGACCGAGACATTTCTGCGCTTCTCTACCGTGGGTGGCGAACGTGGTTCTGCGGACACAGAGCGAGACCCTCGCGGATTTGCCGTTAAGTTCTACACCGAGGAAGGTAACTGGGACATCGTGGGTAACAACACGCCAGTGTTCTTCATTCGTGATCCGCTCAAGTTCCCGGACTTTATCCACACCCAGAAACGGCACCCGCAGTCCAACCTGAAAAACGCCCAGATGATGTGGGATTTCTGGTCGCACTCGCCCGAGGCGCTGCACCAAGTCACCATCCTGTTCTCTGATCGTGGCATTCCGGACGGCTACCGCCACATGCACGGCTTTGGCAGCCACACCTACAGCCTGATCAATGCCCAGGGTGAGCGCACTTGGGTCAAATGGCACTTCAAGACCCAGCAGGGCATCAAGAACCTTGCTCCGGCAGATGCCGCACGTTTGGCAGGTACTGACCCGGACTACGCCCAGCGCGACCTGTTCGAAGCCATTGAGCGAGGTGATTACCCACGCTGGACTGTCTGCATCCAGGTGATGAGCGAAGCCGAGGCCGCGAGCCGCGACGAGAACCCGTTCGACGTGACCAAAACCTGGTCACAAAAGGACTACCCATTGATCGAAGTGGGCGTGCTTGAGCTTAACCGTAACCCGCTCAACTACTTCGCCGAAGTCGAGCAGGCTGCCTTCGGGCCAAGCAACATGGTGCCGGGGGTCGGCCTGTCGCCAGACCGCATGCTCCAGGGTCGCGTATTCGCCTACGCGGACGCACACCGCTACCGTGTGGGTACCAACCACCAACAGTTGCCGGTGAATGCGCCACGCTGCCCGGTCAACAGCTACCAGCGCGACGGCTCCATGGCCACTGGCAGCTATGGCAGTGCGCCGAACTACGAACCCAACAGCTACGCCGCGGCACCGAAGCAGTCGCCACGTCACGCAGAGCCCGCATTGGCCCTGAATGGTTCGGCCGACCGTTACGATCACCGCGAGGACGCTGACTACTACAGCCACGCCGGCGCGCTGTTCCGCCTGATGAGTGATGAGCAGAAGGCCCTGCTGATCAGCAACATCGCTGGAACCATGGCGGGTGTCAGCGAAGACGTCATCCAACGGCAGTTGCAGTACTTCTTCAAGGCCGACCCAGCCTACGGAGAAGGGATCGCCAAGGCCCTGGGCATCAATCTCGCCTAAGTCGAAGTGATAAGAAGAACCGCCCTCATTTGGGCGGTTTTTCAATGAATATCACTACTGTTTAACCGATTTTTTGCTTCTTATTGCGCGTTTTTCAGTGACCGCAGGCAAAAGCTGGTTCACACTATGTGCCATAGACGTTTTCATATGGAGAAGCAGGGCGATGCAAGGCCACCCGGACGTAATCAACTACCTTGTCACGTTGCTGAAGGGCGAATTGGCGGCACGCGACCAGTACTTCATTCATTCGCGCATGTACGAAGACTGGGGCCTGACCAAGCTCTACGAGCGTATCAACCACGAGATGGAAGAAGAGACGCAGCACGCGGATGCCCTGATGCGTCGCATACTGATGCTCGAAGGAACCCCTGACATGCGTGCAGACGACCTGGAAGTCGGCAGCACCGTGCCGGAAATGATCGAGGCCGACCTCAAGCTTGAGTACAAGGTGCGCGGTGCGCTGTGCAAAGGGATCGAGCTGTGCGAGCTGCACAAGGACTACATCAGCCGTGACATCCTGCGTGCGCAGCTGGCGGATACCGAAGAAGATCACACCTACTGGCTAGAGAAGCAGCAGGGCCTGATCAAGGCCATTGGCCTGGAGAACTACCTGCAGTCGCAGATGTAAGTTATCCACACACTCAAGAAAAAGCCCCTGGTACCCACGGTACCAGGGGCTTTTTCATTGCAGCGGCACTTAGGCCCGGTCCCGCTCTAGCAGCGGTTTCAGGTAATGCCCGGTATACGACTGCTTCATCTCGCTCAGCTCTTCCGGGGTACCGCAGGCAATGATCTGCCCACCTTTGGAACCACCTTCCGGTCCCAGGTCCACCAGCCAGTCAGCAGTCTTGATCACATCCAGGTTGTGCTCGATCACCACCACGGTATTGCCGTGATCGCGCAGGCGATGCAGCACGTCCAGCAACTGCTGAATATCGGCAAAGTGCAGGCCCGTGGTGGGCTCATCCAGGATATACAGGGTTTTGCCGGTATCGCGCTTGGACAACTCGCGAGACAGCTTCACGCGCTGCGCCTCGCCGCCAGACAAGGTGGTCGCCGACTGGCCCAGCTTGATGTACGACAGGCCCACATCCATCAGCGTTTGCAGCTTGCGCGCCAGCGCTGGCACCGCATCGAAGAACTCGCGGGCATCCTCGATGGTCATTTCCAGCACCTCGTGGATATTCTTGCCCTTGTACTTGATCTCCAGTGTTTCGCGGTTGTAGCGCTTGCTCTTGCACACGTCGCACGGCACGTAGATGTCTGGCAGGAAGTGCATCTCGACCTTGATCAGGCCATCGCCTTGGCAGGCCTCGCAACGGCCACCCTTGACGTTGAACGAGAAACGTCCCGGGCCATAGCCGCGTGAGCGCGACTCCGGTACCCCGGAGAACAGCTCGCGGATAGGGGTGAAAATACCGGTATACGTTGCCGGGTTCGAGCGCGGAGTGCGGCCGATCGGGCTCTGGTCGATATCCACCACCTTATCCAGGTGCTGCAGGCCATCCATGCTGCTGTGCGGTGCGGCTTCCAGGCTGCTTGCGCCATTGAGGGCCGTAGCGGCCAAGGGGAACAGGGTGTTGTTGATCAGCGTCGATTTGCCCGAGCCGGATACCCCCGTCACGCAGGTCAGCAGGCCGATGGGGACTTCGAGGTCGACGTTCTGCAGGTTGTTGCCACGCGCACCCTTGAGCTTAAGTTGCAGCTTCTTGTTGCGCGGCGTGCGCTTGGCTGGCACGACGATCTTCTTGCGCCCGGACAAGTACTTGCCGGTTAACGAATCAGGGTGGTCCATGACCTCCTGTGGCGAGCCCTCGGCGACGATCTGGCCACCATGCACGCCGGCCCCTGGGCCGATATCGACCACGTAGTCGGCCAAGCGAATGGCGTCCTCGTCGTGCTCCACCACGATAACCGTGTTGCCCAAATCGCGCAGGTGGTTGAGGGTGGCCAGCAGGCGGTCGTTGTCGCGTTGATGAAGGCCGATGGACGGTTCATCGAGGATGTACATCACTCCGACCAGGCCGGCGCCAATCTGGCTGGCCAGGCGGATACGCTGCGCTTCACCACCAGACAGGGTGTCGGCGCTACGGTCGAGGGTGAGGTAGTCGAGGCCGACGTTGACCAGGAACTGCAAGCGCTCGCAGATTTCCTTGAGGATCTTGGCGGCAATCTCGCCACGGCGGCCTGTCAGGGTCAGCTCGCCGAAGTAGCTGCTGGCTTCACCGATCGGCAGGTTGGTGACCGCCGGCAGCGTTTTTTCGCCCACCCACACATGGCGTGCTTCGCGGCGCAGGCGGGTACCACGGCAATCCGGGCAGGGCTGGGTGCCGAGGAACTTGGCCAGTTCTTCACGCACGGTGGCCGATTCGGTCTCGCGGTAGCGGCGCTCCAGGTTCGGCACGATGCCTTCGAACGGGTGCGAGCGCTTGACGATATCGCCACGGTCGTTGAGGTACTTGAAGTCGACACTCTGCTTGCCACTGCCTTGCAGGATCACCTTCTGGTGTTCGGCCGACAGCTCGCCGAACGGCTCCTCCAGGCTGAAGCCGTAATGCGCGGCCAGCGAACCGAGCATCTGGAAGTAGTACACATTGCGCCGGTCCCAGCCGCGGATTGCGCCTTCGGCCAGGGTAAGTTCGGCATTGACCAGGCGCTTGGTGTCGAAGAACTGCTTCACGCCCAGGCCATCGCATGTCGGGCACGCACCGGCAGGGTTGTTGAAGGAGAAAAGCTTCGGCTCCAGTTCACTGATGGCATGGCCGCAGACCGGGCAGGCGAAGCGCGCGGAGAAGATCATCTCTTCGCCTGGCTCGTCGTCCATCGGTGCCACCAGGGCGATACCGTCGGCCAGCTTGAGCGCGGTCTCGAACGATTCGGCCAGGCGCTGTTGCAGGTCGGCGCGCACTTTGAAGCGGTCCACCACGACATCGATGCTGTGCTTTTTCTGCTTGTCGAGCTTGGGCAGTTCGTCCAGCTCGTAGAGCTTGCCGTTGACCCGGGCACGTACAAAGCCCTGGGCACGCAGTTCGTCGAACACCGCCAGGTGCTCACCTTTGCGCTCGCGCACCACCGGCGCCAGCAGCATCAGCTTGCTGCCTTCCGGGCGCTCCAGCACCAAGTCGACCATCTGGCTGATCGTTTGCGCCTCTAGCGGGATATCGTGGTCCGGGCAGCGTGGCGTACCCACGCGGGCATACAGTAGGCGCAGGTAGTCGTAGATTTCAGTGATGGTGCCGACCGTGGAGCGTGGGTTGTGCGAGGTCGACTTCTGCTCGATGGAAATGGCCGGCGACAGGCCTTCGATGGTGTCGACGTCAGGCTTTTCCATCATCGACAGGAACTGCCGGGCGTAGGCCGACAGCGATTCCACGTAGCGGCGCTGGCCTTCAGCGTAGAGGGTGTCGAACGCCAGGGACGACTTGCCGGAACCGGACAGGCCGGTGATCACGATCAGCTTGTCCCGGGGCAGGGTCAGGTCGATGTTCTTCAGGTTGTGGGTACGTGCCCCACGAATCAGGATCTTGTCCACTGCGGCCTCGCTTGGCGGGCATAAACAAGGAAGTATACGGCGCGCCAGTATGACGCGGCAAAGCGTCGCGTAGATGCCGTTACGCTGTCGGACTGATAGAATCGCCGCCGGTTCACACGAGGTTAATCCATGCACGACACCCACAACGAGCGCATGAGTGGCGGCGAAACCCGCGCCGCTGGCGGCCTTGCCCTGGTCTTTGCCTTTCGTATGCTGGGCATGTTCATGGTCTTGCCGGTACTGGCCACCTACGGCATGGACCTGGCCGGTGCCACCCCTGCGCTGATCGGCCTGGCCATTGGCGCCTATGGCCTGACCCAGGCGGTATTGCAGATCCCGTTCGGGATGATTTCCGACCGCATCGGCCGCCGGCCGGTGATTTACCTGGGGCTGGTGATTTTCGCCCTGGGCAGTGTGCTGGCGGCCCAGGCCGATTCCATCTGGGGTGTGATCGCCGGGCGTGTTTTGCAGGGCTCCGGTGCGATTTCTGCCGCCGTCATGGCGCTGCTGTCCGACCTCACCCGCGAGCAACACCGGACCAAGGCCATGGCCATGATCGGCATGAGTATCGGCCTGTCGTTTGCCGTCGCCATGGTCGTCGGCCCCTTGCTGACAAGTGCCTTTGGCTTGTCAGGATTGTTCCTGACCACGGCAGGGCTCGCCCTGGTAGGCATCTTGCTGATTGCCGTTGTCGTGCCCAACACGCATAGCATCCTGCAGCACCGCGAATCGGGCGTGGCGCGCCAGGCACTCGGCCCAACCCTGCGTCATCCGGACCTTCTGCGCCTGGACGTAAGCATCTTCGTCCTCCATGCCATTCTCATGGCCAGCTTCGTCGCGCTGCCGCTGGCCTTCGTCGAGCGCGGTGGGCTGCCCAAGGAGGAACACTGGTGGGTATACCTGACCGCATTGTTCATCTCATTTTTTGCAATGGTCCCGTTCATCATCTACGGCGAAAAAAAGCGCAAGATGAAACGCGTGTTGGCCGGCGCTGTCAGTGTCCTGCTGCTGACAGAGATATACTTCTGGGAGTGGGCTGACGGTTTGCGCGGACTGGTGATTGGCACCGTGGTATTCTTTACCGCATTCAACCTGCTGGAGGCATCGCTGCCTTCGCTGGTGAGCAAGGTGTCGCCTGCCGGTGGCAAGGGGACGGCGATGGGGGTGTATTCCACCAGCCAGTTCCTCGGTGCGGCGCTGGGCGGGATCCTTGGTGGCTGGTTGTTCCAGCACGGTGGGCTGGACACGGTGTTCCTCGGTTGCGCGGTGCTGTGTGCCATCTGGCTGGTCGTCGCCTTGCGCATGAACGAGCCGCCTTATGTGACCAGCCTGCGCATGCCGCTGACGCCTGAGGCAGTCCGGGAAGCCGGCCTGACAGAGCGCCTGATGGCCGTGCCGGGTGTGACCGACGCTGTGGTGGTGGCTGAAGAAGCCGCTATCTATATCAAACTGGATACGAAAATTTTGGACCGTGCGACCCTCGAGCGACTGGTGAACCCAGCCTCTTCGGCGTGCGAAGCCTAGGAGAACGTTATGGCCCGTGGGGTTAACAAAGTCATTCTGGTCGGCACCTGTGGCCAGGATCCCGAAGTCCGCTACCTGCCCAACGGTAACGCCGTGACCAACCTGAGCCTGGCTACCAGCGAGCAGTGGACCGACAAGCAGTCGGGCCAGAAGGTAGAGCGTACCGAGTGGCACCGTGTGTCGCTGTTCGGCAAGGTTGCCGAGATCGCCGGCGAGTACCTGCGCAAAGGTTCGCAGTGCTACATCGAAGGCAAACTGCAGACCCGTGAGTGGGAAAAAGACGGTATCAAGCGCTACACCACCGAGATCATCGTCGACATCAACGGCACCATGCAACTGCTGGGCGGTCGTCCGCAGGGCCAGCAGGGCGGTGACCCGTACAACCAGGGTGGCGGCAACTACAACCAAGGTGGTCAGCAGCAACAGTACAACCAGGCCCCGCCGCGCCAGCAGGCCCAGCGCCCGCAACAGGCCCCTCAGCGCCCGGCGCCGCAGCAGCCAGCGCCACAGCCGGCGGCTGACTTTGACAGCTTTGATGACGATATTCCGTTCTGATCCAAGCCGTTAAGCAGCTGGCAAAAAACCAAAAACCCAAGGCAGATGTCTTGGGTTTTTTTATGAGCAAACAGTGGTAGTGCTGTGCGGGCTTTCCTCTAAAAAGAAAGCGGCGAGGATAGGGCGCCAGCTTCGCGATATTGCGGGAATCTCGGCAGCCCATTGAGTAGGAAAAATGCCTATAAGATATTGCCAATTTTATATGGTTATAGGAATCGCTGACCGTAAATGTCAGAGACTTCTGAAGTTTTAGTGGAGCGCACTTTTTTCTATTCTGATCGCTTAGTATTCACTTTTTAAAGGAGTGGATCATGCAAAGTGCTGAGAAGGAATGCCTGTTAGGTCAAATAAACCTGAAATCAGACGCGCGAAACTACGTTGTCTCCGGTTTTTCCGAGATGTATGCGGCTCATCTTGAGGGGCCTGCTGGGGACGCTGCGTTTTACGGTCGAGTACTAATAGGCATTGGTTTCGCAATTTCCGCACTGGGCCTTGGCATCTTCCTGTTTGGGCCTGAGGTTATTTATTATGACCGGTTTTCAGGCCCAACTCTGATTCAACACATACAAGCGAACTCCGGCCTCGTTGCAATGGCCGGCGGGTTGATAATGGCGTGGGGCGGGAAGCAGCGGGATGAAGGCATTGTTTATCGGGAGGATTTTCTCCTGTCCCATTACAAGTTTGTAACGGAAGATGGGCAAGATGTTAGCGGTCAGGTTTCTGTCCGATATCTGGAAGGAGATAATTTCAGTGTATTCATCGACTTGTAGTCGAGCGAGTATGTTCGGGCCTTGTTAGCGTCACATTCGACATTGATTCAAGTTATGCCTCTTACTTGACAGTCTGCCCTCAGATCTTTTGGCTGGTGCCGTTCTGCTGTACCTGTTTGGTTGACGGCTACAAATCGAGCCCTGTGAAACCGAGTGCCTGTTGGAGTGGTCTCGCGTCGCGAAACGGGCGCATCGTGCCCCAATGGCACGACTACACCAATACCAGTCCAGTTCAATAAAACAACCGCGGCTCCGGCGAGTCCAGCAAGCTGACCAGCTTGGTCAGGGCAAAGCCCAGTTCCTGGCGGCTGGGGGCCATCAGGGCGATGCGCACGCCGCAGCTGGCGTGGCTGCGCTCTGGCAGGAACTGGCTGCCACTAACTACCGTGACGCCGTTGTTACGCGCCAGGTTGGCGAATTCGTCGCTGGTCCACGGCTCGGGCAACTCCAGCCAGATGTGGAAGCTGTTGGGCTGGCTGCGGATCTTGTACTTGCCAAGGATCTCCTGGGCCATTTGCTGGCGCGCGGTAGCCTCTTCCTGTTGTTCTCGCACCAACTGGTCGGCCATGCCGCTGTTGATCAGGTTGCTGGCCAGTTGTGCCATCAACGGCGATGGCATCCAGACGCTGCTGCGTACCATCGACGATAGCCGCGAGAGGGTTTGCGGTGGTGCGTACAGGTAACCGATACGCAGCGCCGGCAGCACACTTTTGGACAGGCTGGTGAGATACACCGAACGTTCTGGCGCATACGCTGCCAGTGGCTGGTAATCCGGGGCGGGTTCAAGGAAGCCGTAGATATCGTCATCGACGATGAACAGGTCGAACTCGCGGGCGATCTCTGCGATGGCCTGGCGCCGTGCGTGGGGCATGATCGAGTTGGTGGGGTTCTGGTGGGTGGTGACACACACCAACAGGGAAGGGCGGTGCTCCAGGCAGGCCGCGCGCAATGCATCAGGAATAATGCCGTGCTCGTCCATGGCCACACCATGCAGACGGCGGCCCATGCTGTGGGCGAGGGAGATGATGCCCGGGTAGCACAGCGACTCGCACAGCACCACATCGTCGTTCTTCGACAGGCTGCTGATGGCCACCAGCAGCCCATGCTGCGCGCCAGAGGTCAGTACAACCTGTTGCCAGCGTGCATCTGGCAGCCAGCGCTGAATCCAGGCCGCACCGGCTTGCTTGTGTGAGGTGTGGCCCCCCTCGGTCACGTAATCGAGTACTTGCCCCAAGTCCGAAGAAGCGGCCAGTTCGACGATGGCCGTGCCTAGCCACTCGCTCATGTGAGCGTCGTTGGGTTTGATGATCGAGAGATCGATCTGGCTGCTTTCGCCGGCAAGGGGGGCGGGCGCCGACGGGATAGGCAATGGCTGTCGCTGCTGTTTCACAAATGTGCCACGCCCGACTTCGCCAACCACCAGGCCACGCTTGGCTGCCTCGTCGTAGGCCCTGCCGACAGTGCCGGGCGTCACATTCAGTGCCTCGGCAAGGTCCTTGAGGGTGGGTAAGCGATCACCTGCTGCAAGCCGACCACTTTCGATGTCCTGTTCAAGGGCATTAGCGATCATCAGGTAAACCGGCTGGGTTTGATCGCCGTATTGAGGGACCCACATGGAAATGGCACCAGATTCTGCAATTGCGCGCAGCCTAACATGAAAGCCAAGATGCGGGTAATGATGGCAATCTTCGTCATTGAGTCGATTTAATTCGATATTGCATCGATTCAATTTTTGTAATTACAATCATCGCGCTGATTGGGACATGCACACTTGCGTTGTGCTTGGCAGAAAACTCCACTGGATGGACTTCGCTATGGAAATTCTGGGCGCTTTCTGGGCGGAACACTGGTTGCTGGCGGTGCTCATGCTTGGGGCTATCGCTTTCGTTGCCGGCTTCGTAGACAGCATTGCCGGTGGCGGCGGGTTGTTCCTGGTGCCGGGCTTTCTGCTGGTCGGCATGCCACCGCAGGTTGCCCTCGGCCAGGAAAAACTGGTCAGTACCGTTGGCACACTGGCAGCCATTCGCAACTTCCTGGCCAACAGCAAGATGGTCTGGCAGGTGGCGTTGGTCGGGGTGCCGTTCTCACTGCTGGGTGCTTACCTGGGGGCGCACTTGATCGTGTCGATCTCGCAAGAGACTGTAGGCAAGATCATCCTGGCGCTGATCCCGTTCGGGATCCTCATCTTCCTCACCCCCAAGGACCGCCCGGTAGCGGAGCGAGAGCTGTCTTCTCGCATGCTCTACACCGTGGTTCCGTTGACCTGCTTGGCCATCGGCTTCTATGACGGCTTCTTCGGCCCCGGCACAGGCAGCATGTTCATCATCGCCTTCCATTACCTGCTGCGCATGGACCTGGTCTCCAGTTCGGCCAACTCCAAAACCTTCAACTTCGCTTCCAACATCGGCGCCTTGGTCGCCTTCGTCATCGCCGGGAAGGTCGTCTACCTGCTGGCATTGCCGCTGGTGGCCTGCAACATCCTGGGTAACCACCTGGGCAGTGCCCTGGCGCTGCGCAAAGGCAACGAAGTGGTACGCAAGGCGCTGGTGTTCTCGATGCTTTGCCTGTTCACCAGCCTGGGCGTGAAGTACCTGGCCTGACCTACTGATAGGAGAAAACTGATGAAAACCGCATTCGTAACTGGCGCCTCCTCGGGTTTTGGCCGTGCCATCTGCTGCACGCTGATCGGCAAAGGATACCGCGTGATCGGTGGAGCCCGGCGCATGGACAAACTGAAAGCGCTGGAGGCCGAGTTGGGCGTCAATTTCATTCCGCTGGCGCTGGATGTCACCGACCCGGTGTCGCTGGAGACGGCGATCGAGCACATTCGGGATGCATCGCTGCAGATCGACCTGCTGGTCAACAACGCCGGGCTGGCGTTGGGCGTGGACCGAGCCCAGGCCAGCAGCGCCGAAAACTGGCAGCGGATGATCGACACCAACATCACCGGCCTGGCCATGGTTACCCACAAGATTCTGCCGCAAATGGTGGAAGCCGACAGCGGCATGATCATCAACATTGGCTCTATCGCCGGCACTTACCCCTACCCGGGCGGCAATGTGTATGGCGCCAGCAAGGCCTTCGTCCGACAGTTCAGCCTCAACTTGCGTACCGACCTGGCGGGCACCCGAGTACGGGTGAGCAACATCGAGCCGGGGCTGTGCTCGGGCACTGACTTCTCGGTGGTACGTCTGAATGGCGACCTGGATGCGGTGCAGGCGTTGTATCGGGATGTCGAGGCCATCCTGCCGGAGGATATCGCGGCTACGGTAGCCTGGATTGCCGAGCAGCCGGCGCACGTGAACATCAATACCGTCGAGATCATGCCGGTGGCGCAGAGCAGCGCGGCCCTGAATGTGGTGCGCAACCTGCCGCGTGCCTGACCTGGGCCTTAACACTGACCCATGTCATCGCACCTTCCGGATTCTTGACTAGTCTTAACCATTGGCGGCCATCAATTGGCCGCCACCGTGACTACCAAGAGGCGCCGGCCATGTTCCGCGCGTCCACCACCTGATCAGGAGTGCACGATGGACCTGAACCGTCGGCAGTTCTTCAAGGTCGCCGCCGTCGGCCTTGGAGGCTCGAGCCTTGCGGCGTTGGGCATGGCCCCGACACCCGCATTCGCCGAGCAGGTGCGTCACTTCAAGCTGGCGCATACCAAGGAAACCCGTAACACCTGCCCTTACTGCTCGGTCGGCTGCGGCCTGATCCTGTACAGCCAGGGCGATGCGGGCAAGAACGTCAAACAGAACATCATCCATATCGAAGGTGACGCCGACCACCCGGTCAACCGCGGCACCCTCTGCCCGAAAGGCGCTGGCCTGCTGGACTTCATCCACAGCCCGAGCCGCCTGCAGTACCCCGAGGTGCGCAAGCCGGGTAGCAAAGAATGGACGCGGGTCAGCTGGGACGAGGCGCTCGACCGCGTCGCCGACCTGATGAAACAGGACCGAGACGCTAACTTCATCGAGAAGAACGCCCAGGGGCAAACCGTAAACCGCTGGCTCACCACCGGTTTTCTGGCTGCCTCCGCCGCCTCCAGCGAGGCAGGCTACCTGACCCACAAGGTCGTCCGCGCAACAGGCATGCTGGGGTTCGATAACCAGGCACGTGTCTGACATGGCCCGACGGTGGCAAGTCTTGCCCCGACGTACGGCCGTGGCGCCATGACCAACCACTGGTCCGATATCGCCAACGCGAATCTGGTCCTGGTGATGGGTGGCAACGCAGCAGAAGCGCATCCGTGCGGCTTCAAATGGGTGACCGAGGCCAAGGCGCATAACAAGGCGCGGCTGATCGTGGTCGACCCGCGGTTTACCCGTACCGCTTCGGTGGCCGACTACTACGCACCGATTCGTACCGGTACCGACATCGCCTTCATGGGCGGGTTGATCAATTACTTGCTGAGCAATGACAAGATCCAGCACGAGTATGTGCGCAACTACACCGATGTGTCGTTCATCGTCAAAGAGAACTATGGCTTCGAGGATGGCCTGTTCAGCGGGTACGACGAGGCCAAGCGCGTGTATTCCGATAAGTCCGGCTGGGGTTACGAGCTGGGTGAAGACGGCTTTGCCAAGGTCGACCCGACGCTGCAGCACCCGCGCTGCGTGTTCCAGCTGATGAAGCAGCACTACAGCCGCTATACACCGGAACTGGCAAGCATGACCTGTGGCATGCCGCAGGACGCCATGTTGAAGATCTGGGAAGAGATCGCCACCTGCTCGGTACCGGGCAAGACCATGACGATCCTCTATGCGCTTGGCTGGACGCAGCACTCGATCGGCGCACAGATCATCCGCAGTGCGGCCATGGTCCAGCTGCTGCTGGGCAACGTCGGCATGCCCGGTGGTGGGGTCAACGCCTTGCGCGGGCACTCCAATATCCAGGGTCTGACCGACCTGGGCCTGCTGTCCAACTCGTTGCCGGGCTACCTGACCCTGGCCGGTGATGCCGAGCAGGACTATGCCGCCTATATCGACAAGCGCGCCTCCAAGCCACTGCGTCCTGGCCAACTGTCGTACTGGCAGAACTACGGCAAGTTCCATGTCAGCCTGATGAAGGCCTGGTACGGCGCCAATGCCACGGCGGAGAACAACTGGGGCTACGACTGGCTGCCCAAGCTCGATGTGCCGGCCTACGACGTGCTGCGCATGTTCGAGATGATGGGCCAGGGCAAGGTAAACGGCTACATGTGCCAAGGTTTCAACCCGATTGCCGCGCTGCCGGACAAGAACCGTGTCACCGCAGCGCTGGGCAAGCTCAAGTGGCTGGTGATCATGGACCCGCTAGCCACCGAGACCTCGGAGTTCTGGCGCAACGCCGGGCCGTTCAACGATGTCGACACGGCCAACATCCAGACCGAAGTGATCCGCCTGCCCACTACCTGCTTTGCCGAGGAAGACGGCTCGCTGGTCAACAGCAGCCGCTGGCTGCAGTGGCACTGGAAGGGCGCCGACGGCCCGGGCGAGACCCGCACCGACGTTCACATCATGAGCGAGCTGTTCCTGCGCCTGCGCCGACGCTACCAGGCCGAAGGTGGCGCCTATCCTGACGCGCTGATGAACATCAACTGGCCATACAAGGTCCCTGAAGAGCCATCCCCGGAGGAGCTGGCCAAGGAAATGAACGGCTGGGCGGTGACGGACGTCACCGATCCGACTGGCGCAGTGCTCAAGGCCGGCCAGCAACTGGCGGGCTTTGGCCAGCTCAAGGACGACGGCAGCACTGCGTCCGGTTGCTGGATCTTCTCCGGCAGCTGGACCGAGCAGGGTAACCAGATGGCTCGCCGTGACAACAGCGACCCGTACGGCATGCACCAAGTGCAGAACTGGGCCTGGGCCTGGCCGGCCAACCGCCGCATCCTCTACAACCGTGCCTCCAGCGACCCGCAAGGCAAGCCGTGGGACCCGGAGAAGAAGCGCTTGGTATGGTGGAACGGCAAGGCCTGGACCGGTACCGATGTGCCGGACTTCAAGGCCGACTCGCCGCCCGAGGCCGGGATGAACCCGTTCATCATGAACCCCGAAGGCGTGGCCCGCTTTTTTGCCATCGACAAGATGGCAGAGGGGCCGTTCCCCGAGCACTACGAGCCGTTCGAAACGCCGATCGGTATCAACCCGCTGCACCCGCAGAACAAGAAGGTGGTCAGCAACCCGGCTGGCCGCATCTTCGACTCGGTGTGGGACACGCTCGGCACGCATGACGAGTTCCCCTACGCGGCGACCACCTATCGGCTGACCGAGCACTTCCACTTCTGGAGCAAGCATTGCCGGCTCAACGCCATCGCCCAGCCCGAGCAGTTCGTCGAAATCGGCGAGGTGCTGGCCAACGAGAAAGGCATCAAGGCCGGCGACCGGGTGCGGGTGTCGAGCAAGCGCGGGCATATCGATGCGGTGGCGGTGGTGACCAAGCGGATTCGCCCACTCCAGGTCAACAACCAGACCGTGCACCAGATCGGCATTCCGTTGCACTGGGGTTTCACCGGCGCTACCCGGCATGGCTACCTGACCAACACCCTGGTGCCATTCCTCGGTGACGGCAACACCCAGACGCCAGAGTCCAAGTCGTTCCTCGTCAAAGTGGAGAAACTCTGATGGCCAGCCAAGACATCATCGCCCGCTCGGCCACCACCACCGTACCGCCTTCGGTACGCCAGCAGCAGGAAGTCGCCAAGCTGATCGACACCACCAAGTGCATCGGCTGCAAGGCCTGCCAGGTGGCGTGCTCGGAATGGAACGAACTGCGTGACGAGGTCGGCCACAACCACGGCACCTACGACAACCCCCAGGACCTCACCGCCGAAACCTGGACCCTGATGCGCTTCACCGAGCACGAGCGCGATGACGGCAACCTGGAGTGGCTGATCCGCAAGGATGGCTGCATGCACTGTGCCGAACCGGGTTGCCTGAAGGCTTGCCCGAGCCCGGGGGCGATCATCAAGCACGCCAACGGCATCGTCGACTTCAACCAGGACCACTGCATCGGCTGCGGGTACTGCATCACCGGCTGCCCGTTCAACATCCCGCGTATCTCGCAGAAGGACCACAAGGCGTACAAGTGCACCCTGTGTTCCGACCGCGTGACCGTGGGCCTGGAGCCCGCCTGCGTGAAAACCTGCCCGACCGGGGCGATCGTGTTCGGCAGCAAGGACGAGATGAAAGTGCATGCCGCCGAGCGCATTGTCGACCTGAAGTCGCGGGGCTACGACAAGGCCGGGTTGTACGACCCGGATGGCGTCGGCGGCACCCATGTGATGTATGTGCTGCACCATGCCGACACGCCGAAGCTCTACGCCGGCCTGCCGGACCAGCCGGTGATCAGCCCTTTGGTGGGGTTGTGGAAGGGCTTCACCAAGCCGCTGGCGCTGCTGGCCATGGGCGCGGCGGTATTGGCCGGGTTCTTCCATTATGTGCGGGTTGGCCCCCAGCGAGTCGAAGAGGAGGAGCACCCCACGCCGGCGGATGACAACGTGCATCAGGTGGATCCTGCGGTCCATGTCTACGACCCGACCAAGCCCGGTGGGCAAGGGGAGCAGCGGCCATGAACGACAACAAACCCATCCTGCGCTACAACGCCAATGAGCGGACAAACCACTGGATTGTGGCAATCCTGTTCATCCTGGCGGGGCTGTCGGGGCTGGCGCTGTTTCATCCGGCGCTGTTCTGGCTCAGCCACCTGTTTGGCGGCGGGCCGTGGACACGCATCCTGCACCCCTTCATCGGGGTGGCGATGTTCGCGTTCTTCCTCGGCCTGGTGTTCCGTTTCTGGCGCGCCAACTTCATCACCGCCAACGACCGCCTGTGGCTACGTCGCATCGATCGGGTGATGGTCAATCGAGAGGATGGTGTGCCGCCCATCGGCAAGTACAACGCCGGACAGAAGCTGCTGTTCTGGACCTTGCTGGCGTGCATGCTGGTGCTGCTGGTGAGTGGGGTGGTGATCTGGCGAGCGTACTTCAGCCACTGGTTCGGCATCGATACCATTCGCTTGTCTGCGCTGCTGCACGCGCTGGCGGCGTTCGTGCTGATCCTCAGCATCATCGTGCACATCTATGCCGGCATCTGGATCAAGGGCTCGATCGGCGCCATGCTGCATGGCTGGGTCAGCCGCGCCTGGGCACGCAAGCACCATGAGTTGTGGTACCGCGAAGTGACCGGCGACAAGACGCCGGGCAATCACGGACGAAAAGAAGGATGAATGCTTGAGCACGATACTCGAACCCGGGCAGATCGAAGCGTCGGCGGTGATGCCGCCGTTTCTGCACCTGCCGCCCGCCAACCTGTTTGACGTGCGCGCTGCACGTCTGGATCAGCTGGCCGAGGGCAACGCACTTGGCGACTACCTGAGGCTGGTGGCGCGGTTGTGCCGTGTCCAGCAGCAGCTTGTGGATAACCCGCCCGCTGGCGTGCCGGTGGCCGAGGAACGTCAGCGCCTGTGCATAAGTCATGGTTTACCGCCGCTGGCGGCGGACAGCCTGGTGCGCGAAGGGCCTTGGCTGGTTTGGTTACAGGCCCTCCTTGAGCACTTCAACGGTGAAAACAGTGGCCCGCTGGGTGAGGCCTTGCAGGTGCTGCGTGGCAGTGATGAAAACCAGCGCAAAGGCTGGGGCATCGCTTTGCTGGCAGGGCAGTATGACGCGGTGCCAGCGGCATTGGTGCCGTTCCTCGGGGCTGCGTTGCAGGCGGCCTGGTCCAGCTGGCTGCTGGCGTTGCCAACGCCGGAGCTGAAACCTGCTGGCAGCCTGGCCCAGTGCCCGGCCTGCGGTTCGCCGGCAATGGCCGGGGTGGTGCGCAACCGTGGCAAGCACAATGGCCTGCGTTACCTGGCCTGCTCGTTGTGTGCCTGTGAATGGCATGTGGTGCGGGTGAAGTGCGTGTATTGCGAGTCGAGCAAGGACTTGCGCTATACCAGCCTTGAGGATGATCGCCATGCGCCGGGCAAGGCGCCATTGCGTGCCGAGTGCTGCCCGGGGTGCGAAAGCTACCTGAAGCAGAACTATCTGGAGAACGATGCGGCGGCCGAGCCTTTGGCCGACGACCTGGCCAGCCTGGCGCTGGATATGCGCCTGGACGAAGAGGGCTTTCATCGCCTGGCGCCCAACCTGATGCTTGCGCCCGGTTAGTGGGTGAGTGTCTACACTGAAAGACCGAGTTGCCTTCTTCGCGGGCAAGCCCGCTCCCACAAGGACTGCGCAAGCCTTAAATACAGCGCGGACACTGTGGGAGAGGGCGTGCCCGCGAAGAGGCCAGTACAGACACCGGATAACCCAAGGTAGTACCGCATGTCTTCAAGCCTAGCCAGCGACACCCCACGCCTCCCATCCATCGACACCCTGCTGCGCCACCCGGCCTGCCTCCCGCTGATCGACCGTCACGGCCGCGATGCAGTGTTGGCTACCTTGCGCCAACTGCTCGACGACCTGCGTGACCCTGCCCGCAACGGTGAGCTCAGCGCCGCCGAACTGGCCGCCGAAGTGCTGCTGGGCCGTACCGGTGAACGCCTTGCCGCGCAACAGCGCAGCCAGGTCCGCCGTGTGTTCAACCTCACTGGCACCGTGCTGCACACCAACCTCGGCCGCGCCCTGCTGCCCGAAGAAGCCATCGAGGCCATGCAGACTGCCGCCCGCTATCCGCTCAACCTGGAGTTCGACCTGGCCACCGGCAAACGTGGCGACCGCGATGACCTGATCGAAGGCCTGATCCGCGAACTGACCGGCGCCGAAGCCGTCACCGTAGTCAACAACAACGCCGCTGCCGTGCTGCTGGCGCTCAATAGCCTGGGCGCACGCAAGGAGGGCATCATCTCGCGTGGTGAGCTGATCGAGATCGGCGGTGCCTTCCGCATTCCCGACATCATGGCCCGGGCCGGCGTGAAGCTGCACGAAATCGGTACCACCAACCGCACCCACGCCCGCGACTATGAGGCCGCCATCGGCCCGCGCACGGGCCTGCTGATGCGCGTGCATTGCAGCAACTACAGCATTCAGGGCTTCACCACACAGGTGCCCACTGCCGAGCTGGCGCGGATCGCCCGCCAACATGAACTGCCGCTACTCGAAGACCTCGGCAGCGGCAGCCTGCTCGACCTTACCCGCTGGGGCTTGCCCGCCGAACCTACGGTGCGTCAGGCCCTGGCTGATGGCGCCGATATCGTCACCTTCAGCGGCGACAAACTGCTGGGCGGGCCTCAGGCAGGGGTCATCGTTGGCCGCAAGGACCTGATCGCCAGGATCAAGAAAAACCCGCTCAAGCGAGCCTTGCGCGTCGACAAGATCACCCTCGCAGCCCTTGAAGCGGTGCTGGCACTGTTCCGCAACCCCGACCGCCTGGCCGAACGCCTGCCCAGCCTGCGCCTGCTGACCCGCAGCCAGGCCGAGATCCAGGCTCAGGCCGAGCGCCTGTCGCCTGAACTCAAGGCGCGCCTCGGCGAGCAATGGGCCGTCAGCGTCGAACCTGCCCTGGGCATGATCGGCAGTGGCAGCCAGCCGGTGGCGCGCCTGCCCAGTGCCGCGCTGTGCCTGCGCCCGCAAGTGTCGAAGAAGCTGCGCGGGCGCAGCTTGCATGTATTGGAGCGGGCCCTGCGTGATCTGCCTGTGCCGGTGCTGGGCCGCATCGATGACGATGCCCTGTGGCTGGACCTGCGCCAACTGGATGACGAAGCCCAGTGGCTGGCCCAGTTGCCCGCCCTGCAACTGGGGGCTGTGCAGTGATCGTTGGTACCGCCGGGCACATCGACCACGGCAAGACCGCACTGCTGCAAGCGCTGACTGGCCAGGCCGGCGACCAGCGGCAGGAAGAGCGCGCCCGCGGCATGACCATCGACCTTGGCTACCGCTATGCGGCACTGAGCGAAGGCGCGCCGCTGACGGGCTTCATCGATGTGCCGGGCCACGAGCGTTTTATCCACAACATGCTGGCCGGTGCCCATGGCATCGACCTGGTGCTATTGGTGGTGGCTGCTGACGACGGGGTCATGCCGCAGACGCGCGAGCACCTGGCGATCATCGAGCTGCTGGGCATTCCCCAGGCCCTGGTGGCGATCAGCAAATGCGACCGGGTCGAGCCGGCCCGGCTGGCCGATGTGCAGGCGCAAGTCAGTGAACTGCTGGCGCCAGGGCCGTATGCCGGTGCGCGGCAGTTCCCATTGTCGAGCATCAGCGGGGAAGGCGTGGATGCGCTGCGTCAAGCCCTGCTGGAGGCTGAGGCCAATGTACGGGCACGCGCTGTGCGCGGTGGTTTTCGTTTGGCCGTCGACCGCGCTTTCGCGGTTAGCGGCGCTGGCGTCGTGGTCACCGGCACGGCGCTGGCCGGGCGGGTCAGTGCCGGCGATACCTTGTTGCTGGGCAAGGCCGGCAAAGCGGTGCGCGTGCGTGGCCTGCATGCACAGAACAAGGCCTCGTTGGTGGCAGAAGCGGGCCAGCGGGTGGCGCTGAACATCGCTGCCGAGCGACTGGCATTGGAGCAGGTACACCGGGGTGACTGGCTGGTGCCTGAGTGGCTGCATGCGCCTGGCGTACGGGTGGATATCGAGCTGAGCCTGTTACCGGGAGAGACACGTACGTTCGAACATTTCAGCGCGGTGCACGTTCACCTGGGGACTCAGGATGTGACGGCCCGGGTCGCCTTGCTTGAAGGTGAAAGCCTGGCGGCCGGCCAGTGCATGTTTGCCCAGTTGTTGCTCAATGCGCCGCTGCAGGCGGTGCATGGCGACCGTTTGGTGCTGCGTGACCAGCGTGCCCAGCGCACCTTGGGCGGTGGCAAGGTGCTGGACCCGTTCGCGCCAAGCCGCCAACGCCGCAGCGATGAGCGCCTGCGCCAGTTGCAGGTGCTGCGCGATACCGAAGAACTGGAGCAGGCGCTGCCGGCGCTGCTTGCCAGTGCACCGGGCGGTATCGACCCCCAGCGGCTTGAGCGGCAGTTCAATCGCCTGCGAGAAACCTGGCAGTTGCCGGAAGAAGTTTTGGTGGTGGCCACGCGGCAGGGCCAACTGCTGTTCGCCACTGCCAAGTGGCACGTGCTGAAGCAGCAGGTGATGGAGCAGTTGGCACGGTTCCACGAACAAGAGCCCGACCAGCTCGGCCCGGACCGTGATCGCCTGCGCCGTTTTGCAGCCCTGCCCCTGGAGCGACCGGCCTTCGTCAGCCTGCTGGATGAGTTGCTTGAAGACGGCAGCATCGCCAGCAGCGGGCCTTGGCTGCATTTGCCCGATCATAAGGTGCAATTGAGCGAAGCCGACAGTGAGTTGTGGGCGCGCCTGGAGCCGAGGTTGCTGGCGGGGCAATACGACCCGCCCTGGGTCAGGACGCTGGCAAGTGAAGAGAACTGCGCCGAAGCTGATGTGCGCCTGTTGTTGCGCAAGCTTGCACGGCTGGGCCTGGTGCACCAGGTGGTGCGTGACCTGTTCTACCCGGAGTCGACCTTAGGGCGCATGGCAGCGTTGCTGCTGGGGCAGGCCAGTGAGACGCCGATAGTGCAGGTTGCCGCGTTTCGCGATATGTTGGGGATCGGTCGCAAGCGCAGTGTGCAGATTCTCGAGTACTTCGACCGCATCGGCCTGACCCGGAGGGTGGCCGACCAGCGTCACATCCGCGCCGACAGCGCCCTGGCCCAGCAGCAGGCCAGGCACTGAGTTCAAGGAAGGCAATCGCGCCCGGTGGCGCGGCCGGGCTTCAAACCCGGTTGGGGACGGCAGCCGTTCCCGGGCAGGTTCGACTCCCGCTGCCTTCCGCCATTTTCTTTCGCCTGTTCAGGCCCGTTCCCCGCACAGGTCCAGAGCAAACCACTGCTCTGCAGCATCCACATCCAAACCCGCCCCCAACAGCGCAACCATCTTGCCCAGCGCTGCCTCACGGGTCATGCCGCCACCACTGACCAATCCGGCACCGCGCAAGCGGTTGCCCGCCGCATAGGTGTCGAACACCACCGAACCTTCAGGACACTGGCTGATAGCCGCCAGCATCACACCGCGCTGGCGCGCCGCGCTCAGTACATTCAGCAATGCCTGGTCATCCGATGGGCCGGTACCGCTGCCGTAGCATTCCAGTAGCAACCCCTGCACACCACTGTCGATCAAGCCTTGCAAGTGCCCGGCCTGCAGCCCCGGGAACACCGGCACGACCGCCAGGTTGACCGGCTTGCGCGGCTGCTTGTAGCCCAGCTCGGCAGGGATCATGTCGGCATGCTCACCATCACGATGGCGCGGCAGCGCCGCAAAGGCATCGAACGCCTCGCTGCGCAGCTTCGAGGCCCGGCAGCCATGCAGCAATTGGCCATGGAAGTAGAGCCGCACGCCATCTTCCAGGCCATGTTCGAACTGGCGCAGCGCACCACACAGGTTGGCCCACGCATCGCTGTCAGCGGCACCCGCCGGCAGCATCGAGCCGGTCAGCAGTACCGGAACCGGCAGCCCCAGCAGCAGGAACGACAATGCCGCAGCGCTGTACGCCATGCTGTCGGTGCCGTGCAGCACCAGCACGCCGTCATGGCCCGCCACATCCACCGCATCGACAATGGCATCGCGCATCGCCAGCCAGTTGTTCTGTTGCATGTTGGCGCTGTCGAGCAGCGGGTTCAGTTCCTGCAGGGTCCATTGCAGCTGGGGCGCATCGGCCATGTGCGCGAAGTGCTCGCGCATCCGTGCTTCAAAACCACCGGCTGGCGCCAGGCCTTCCGGGGTTTCGAGCATACCGATGGTGCCACCGGTATAGAGAACGAGAAGATTCTTTACGGCACGCATGGAGAACATCCGTAGCGGTGAGCGGAGAAAGAAAAGCCGCCCGCAGAAGGGGCGGCTGGGCAGGGCAGCGTATCAGCGCTGAGGCTGCGCTTGGCCGACTGTTTTGTCAGTGGCTGTTTCCGCCTGCGGATTGGCAGGCCAGGCATTGCGGTCCAGGTCCAGGTCGGCGAACTTGGTCGAATCGAACACCGGCTGCTGGATACCCGCCTTGCGCTGCTCGTCGTAGTCGCGCATCACACGCAGGCCGACCTTGAACAGCAGGGCCAGGGCCACCAGGTTGACGAAGGCCAGGCAGGTCATGGTGATGTCGGCGAAGGCGAACACGGTCGACAGGTCTTGCATCGAGCCCCAGACCACCAGTGCCAGCACCAGGCCACGGAACACCATCAGTACCACGCGGTTACGGGTGAGGAACTGCAGGCTATTCTCGCCCAGGTAGTAGTTGTAGAGGATGCAGGTGAACACGAACAGCGACAGTGCCACGCTGACGAACACACGGCCCCAGTCACCGACCACGGCGGCCAGCGAGTTCTGGGTCAGGACAATGCCGTCACCCTCGAAGCCCGGGGTATAGAAGCCCGACAGCAGGATCAGCAGCGCGGTGCAGGTGCAGATCACGAAGGTGTCGAGGAACACGCTGAAGGCCTGGACCACGCCCTGGGCGCCCGGGTGTTTCACCGCAGCCACGGCAGCGACGTTTGGCGCACTGCCAAGGCCCGCTTCGTTGGCGAACACGCCACGCTTCACGCCCATGACGATGGCGCTGCCGAGCAGGCCGCCGAAGGCTGGGTCGAGGCCGAAGGCGCTCTTGAAGATGGTTTCCAGCATGGCTGGCACGTGTTCGATCTGGGTGCCGATCACGTACAGGGTCACGCCGATGTAGGCCAGGGTCTTGACCGGTACCAGCAGGTCCGACACCGCAGCGATGCGCTTGATGCCGCCGATGAAGGTGATTGCCAGCAGCACGGCCAGGACAATACCGGTTTGGCTCGGGGCAAAGTTGAAGGCGTTCTGCAGCGAGTGGGTCACGGTGTACGACTGCAGGCCGATGAAGGCGAAGCCGTAGGTGACCAGCAGCAGGATCGAGAACACGATGGCCATGCCTTTGCGGTTCAGGCCATGCTGGATGTAGTAGGCCGGGCCACCACGGTACAGGCCGTCACCATCGGCGCGCTTGTACACCTGGGCCAGGGTACATTCGAAGAAGCTGCTGGACATGCCCACCAATGCGGTGACCCACATCCAGAACACGGCACCTGGGCCACCCAGGGTCACGGCAATACCGACACCGGCAATGTTACCTGCGCCAACGCGGCCGGCGAGGCTCAGCATCAGGGCCTGGAAGGAGCTCAGCTGGCCTGCCTGGCCACGCAGCGATTCCTTGAACACGGCGAACATGTGGCCGAAATGGCGGAACTGAACGAATCGGGAGCGGATGGTGAAGTAGCTACCCAGCCCTACGATCAGCACGATGAGGAGTTTCCCCGAGAGGAAATCGTTGAGTACTTCGAGCATTGGAGAATGACCTCGATTCTTATTCTTCGTGTGGAAAGACCAGCGGACGGCAGGCGCACCGCTATTCGTTGGGGCGCATGGTTGGCCATGACAAGAGTGGTTACAATTTCGCGGGTTGGTCTCAGTTGGCGCGACTTGATGCTACAATGGCGTCATTCGCGTCACCTGGGTCCCGCACATGAGCGATCATTTCGCTACCAACCTCAAGCTGGCTTGCAGCCACTACCGCTCTATTTCCGAAGTTTGCCGACAGCTGTCGATCAACCGGGCACAGTTCAACAAGTACCTGAGCGGGCAGAGCCGTCCGACGGCTTACAACCTCAAGCGCATCGGCGACTTCTTCGGCGTCGAGGATTACGAACTGAATTTGCCGGCCGAGCAGTTCGCCAGGCTCATCGGCGCACGGGTGTCGACGCTGGCCGACCAATCCAGCGACCCGATCAGCGAACTGTTCCGTCCGCTGCACGACCACGCCGGCAACCTGTCGCGTTATTGCGGTTACTACTTCGAGTATTCCAACTGCATGTCGGTGCCGGGCACCATCCTGGTGTCGCTGGTGCACCTGTGGGAGGAGCGCGGCCGCTTCCTGTTCGAGCGCCAGGAACGCCAGGAACGCTCCAGCACCACCGACCAGCACGCCGAGGTACGCTGCCGCTACTTGGGGGCTGCGTTCCAGTTGCAGGACCGGCTGTTCCTGATCGACTACGAGTCGCTCACGTACAACGAAATGAGCCAGACCATCCTCATCCCCAGCTTCAAAAGCCGCATCACCCGCCTGAATGGCCTGAAGGCTGGAGTGTCCAGCGGCGACCGACGCAACCCGGCCTGTACCCGGGTGGTGTGGGAGTATCTGGGGGAAGAGATCAATCGCATCAATGCCTATCGGCAGGTAAAACTGTACCGGCCGGATGATCCACGTATAGATGACGATGTGCGTGAGCGTTTGAGCGTTGGGCCACTGCGCAACAGTTTGTTTGAGATTGAATAGATGTAGCGCCTGTACTGGCCTCTTCGTGGGTAAACCCGCTCCCACAGAGGCCATGCAGGCAACTGAATAAGGCCTGTGGTTGGACTTCCCCGCCCGGAAACCGCAAAATGACCTCTTTCCTTCATCAACCTCTCCGGATCTGCTGACTCTATGCGTATGCGCCTAATGCTGTTGGGTGGTGGCAATGCCCTCGGGCAAGCGCTGATTCGTCTTGGGGCCGAGGAGGACATCGCATTCCTGGCGCCGCGCCCGCCCGAAAACGGCTGGACGCCGGCCAGCCTCACCCAGTTGCTCGACGATCACCGCCCCGACGCCGTGGTCAACCTGGCCTATTACTTCGACTGGTTCCAGGCCGAGTCGGTCAGCGAACAGCGCCTGGCTCAACAGGAGCGGGCAGTAGAGCGGCTCGCAGAGCTGTGCCAGCACCACCAGATCACCCTGGTACAGCCTTCCAGCTACCGCGTGTTCGACGGTTCGCGGGCCACGGCCTACAGCGAAAAGGACGAGCCAGTGCCGCTGGGCCTGCGTGGCCAGGCGTTGTGGCGCATCGAACAGAGCGTGCGTGCGGCCTGCCCGCAGCATGTGCTACTGCGCTTTGGCTGGTTGCTCGACGAAAGCATCGACGGGTCGCTGGGCCGCTTCCTGACCCGTGCCGAGCAACCGCAAGAGCTGCTGCTGGCCGATGACCGGCGTGGTAACCCGACACCTGTCGACGATGCTGCGCGGGTGATCCTGTCGGTGCTCAAGCAGCTCGATTGCAGTGCGCCGCTGTGGGGCACCTACCATTACGCCGGCAACGAGGCGACCACGCCGCTGGCGCTAGGCCAGGCGATCCTTGCCGAAGCGGGCCAGTACCGCCAGCTCGCGGTTCAGGCGCCAACGCCGCAGGCTCATGCCGCACGGCCGGATGCCAGCGAAGAGCCGCAGCACGCGGTACTGGCCTGCAAGAAAATCCTTCATACCTTCGGCATCAAGCCGCGTGCCTGGCGCGCCGGCCTGCCGCCTCTACTGGACCGGTTCTACCGCCATGGCTGACGCCCCCATCCTGATCACCGGCGGTGCCGGCTTCATTGGCTCCCACCTGTGCGATGCGTTGTTGGATAAAGGCTACGCCGTACGCATTCTCGATGACTTTTCCACTGGCCGGCGCAGTAACCTGCAGGTCGACCACCCACGGCTGGAACTGATCGAAGGCGATGTTGCCGACGCCGGGCTGGTCACGCAGGCCGCAGCCGGCTGCAGTGCCGTGGTGCACCTGGCGGCAGTGGCCTCGGTGCAGGCCTCGGTCGAAGACCCGGTGCGCACACACCAGAGCAACTTCATCGGCACCCTTAATGTGTGCGAAGCGATGCGCGTGCATGGCCTGCGCCGGGTGCTGTTTGCTTCCAGTGCGGCGGTGTATGGCAACAATGGCGAGGGCGAGTCAATTGCCGAAGACACGCCCAAGGCGCCGTTGACCCCGTACGCGGTGGACAAGCTGGCCAGTGAGCAGTACCTGGACTTCTACCGCCGCCAGCATGGCCTGGAGCCGGTGGTGTTCCGCTTCTTCAATATCTTCGGGCCACGCCAGGACCCGTCTTCGCCGTATTCCGGGGTAATCAGCATCTTCTGCGAGCGCGCGGTGCAGGGCTTGCCGATCACCGTTTTCGGTGATGGCGAACAGACCCGCGACTTTCTTTACGTGGGTGACCTGGTGCAGGTGATGGTGCAGGCGCTGGAACAGCCGCAGGTGGAGGAGGGCGCGGTGAACATCGGCCTCAACCAGGCCACTTCGCTGAACCAGTTGCTGGCGGCGCTGGAGAAGGTGGTGGGGAGCTTGCCGGCGATTAGCTATGTGGCGGCGCGTTCGGGTGACATTCGCCATTCGCGGGCGGATAACCAGCGCTTGCTGGCGCGGTTCGATTTCCCGCAGGCGACGCCAATGGTTGAAGGGCTGGCGCGGCTTTTGGGTAAAAGCTGAAAACGCTGGGGCCGCTAAGCGGCCCCAGAATCATCCATGCCGCACCACTCGGCGCAGGCAATCTTCGGCCTTCAGTACCCGCCCGTCCAAAGCTCGTACCTGCAAGTTCTCGATAGCTTGCCCTTTGACAGCATCGACCAGCTCCGAACGCTCCTCACCCGCTTCAAACAAAAACCGCTCCCCCCACTGCCTCAGGCCCACCACCACAGGAAACACCGAGCGCCCTTTCTCGGTCAGCACATATTCCTTGTAGGCACTGCCATCCGAAGCGGGCTGCGTCATCAGCAACCCACTTTCCACCAGCAGCTTGAGCCGTGAGGCGAGGATGTTCTTCGCCAGCCCCAGGTTCTTCTGAAATTCGCTGAAACGCCGCAGGCCATCGAAGGCATCGCGCAGGATCATCAGTGCCCAGCGGTCACCCAGTACCTCCAGGGCACGGGCTACCGGGCATTGCGCATTGTTTTCATCGAGCATGTTGCAGGCCTGTCCTGAATGTCTGGTTGCAGATTAAAACCACTTTTGCTAAATAGCCATAAGTGGTTTCAATTCGAAACTACATTGTTGAGGCCATCCCGATGACACGCTGGATAACCCTGCTGCTTGCCATCACCAGCGCCATGGCGGTGGCGACGGTGTACTTCGCCCAACCTTTGCTCGGATCGATGGCCGCCGAACTGGGTGTGGCACAGCAGCAGATTGGCTGGGTAGTGGGTGCAACCCAGGCGGGCTATGCCCTGGGGCTGTTGCTGATTGTGCCGCTTGGGGACCTGATCGACCGCAAACGCCTGTTGCTCGGCCAGTTGCTGTTCTCGGCCTTGGCGCTGGTCGGCGTCGGCATGGCGGCAAACTGGGCGATGCTGCTGCTGGCACTGGCCATCACCGGGCTGATGGCCGTGATGGTGCAGGTGATGGTGGCGCATGCCGCCAGCCTGGCCTCGCCTGGTGAGCAAGGGCAAGCGGTAGGCACCGTCACGAGCGGCGTGGTGCTGGGCATTCTGTTGGCGCGCCTGGTGGCGGGTGGGGTGGCTGACCTGGCCGGCTGGCGCAGTGTTTATCTAGTGGCCGCAGTGCTGTTGCTGATACTGGCGTTGGTGCTGTGGTGCTGTTTGCCAAGCGGGCAGCCGTTGGTGCAGCGTCCCGGTTACCGGGCGCTGATCGTGTCCCAATTCCGCTTGTTTCGGCACGACAGGCTGTTGCGCCAGCGCGGTGTGTTCGGCGTATTGATCTTCGCCGCGTTCAGCGTGCTGTGGAGCGCCATGGTCATGCCTCTCAGCGCTGCGCCATTGGCGTTGAGCCATACCGAGATTGGCCTGTTCGGTCTGGCAGGCGTGGCGGGTACGCTGGCGGCAGCGCGCGCTGGACGCTTGGCCGACCTGGGGCTGGGAGCGCGCACCACCGGGCTGGCGCTGGCGTTGCTGACGCTGTCGTGGTTGCCCATCGCCTTTGTCGGGCAGTCGCTGATCGTCTTCGTGCTAGGTGTGTTGATGCTGGACTTCGCCGTGCAGGCAGTGCATGTCACCAACCAGAGCGTGTTGCTGGCAGGGCGTGGCGCGATGGCTAGCCGATTGATTGGTGCTTATATGTGCTGCTACTCGGTCGGTAGCGGCTTGGGTGCGGTGCTGGCGAGCGGCGTGTATGCCCGATGGGGGTGGCCTGCGGTGTGTGGGCTTGGCATGGCCATCAGTGCGGTCGCGCTGGGGTACTGGCTGTGGCTGCAACGAGAAAGGGCGGCCGAAGCCGCCCTGCCGTGTTCCGGTCAGAACTTGTAGCCAAGGCCGACCATGTACACCCACGGGTCGACGTCTACGTCGACCTTGGTCTTGCTGTAGCCCAGTGCGGTCGGGCCGTTGACGCTGGCCTTGGTGTCGATGTCGACATACCAGACCGAGGCGTTGACCAGCAGGTTGTCGGTGAGCATGTAGTCCATGCCCAGCTGGCCGGCAATCCCGACCGAGTCTTGCAGCTTGAGGTTGCTGAAGCCTTGTTGCTTGCGTGCGCTGCTCAAGTCTTCGTCAAAGAACAGGGTGTAGTTGATGCCCACGCCGGCGTACGGTTGGAAGCGCGAGTTCGGCTCCATTGGGTAGTACTGCAGCGACAGGGTCGGTGGCAGTTGCTTGATGTCTGCCAGCTTGCCGTCCAGCCCGCCGCCCAGGCCTTTTACGCCCACGGTGTGCTTGAACGGGGTGGCTGCCAGCAGCTCCAGGCCGATGTGGTCGGTGAGCATGTAGGCAAAGGTCAGGCCCAGCTGGGTATCGCTGTCCAGGGTCGCCTTGGTGCCCGACACCTTGTTGCCGTCGAACTTCAGGTCGCCGCTGCTCTCGTTCGGGGCAGTGGTAATGGCGCCTGCGCGCAAAATCATGTCCCCTGCCTGGTAGGCGTGGGCGGCAGGGGCGGCGAGCGCAAGGGCCACAAGCGAGGCGCCGAGCAAGGACTTGTTCATGGAAGCTCCCAAAGGACGTTATTAATCGAGTAGTCCAATGGTACGGAGCTGGTTAAACAGAAAGTTTGACCCAGCTCAAAGAAGCGTCTTCATGAATTCGAAACAGTTCTCATCTCAGCTCATATGCGTAGATTTTCTCGGCCTCCATCTGGTAACCGGCATCGGCCAGTTCGCTGCTGGAGGCTCTAACCTGCATCTTTCCCTCGATCCAGTAGGGCTGGTAGAGGTCTTCGATGCGCACCCCCATTTCGCTGAAAATATGCACGATCTGGTTAGACGGTGGTGGGGGCACATGGATGCACGCGCCGTAGTAAGGCACCAGCAGGAATTCGGTGGTGCGGCCTTCCTCGCTGACCTCCAGGGGCACGATGTAGCCGGGCAACTTGATCTGCTGGCCATCAAGGCTTTTTACCACCGGCGCGTCGGGGGCCTGCTGGCGCGCGGGTGGGGCGGATTCGGCAGACAGGGCGTTGCTGAGCTGTGACATGTCATGCAACGGCGCCAATTGCGGCGGGATGACCGGGGCGCCTTCGGGGATCAGGGCGGGCCAGTCCAGCTCTTTGGGCTCGGCGGCCCATAGAGGCATCGCTACCAGCAACAACAGGGTCAGCAGCATGTGCATTGCCGGCCTTTTCGCGGGCTTGCCCGCGAAGACGGCAGTGAGGTTTCTGATCATTACAGGCTCTTAAAGATGAATGGACAGGCCGTCGGCCAGCGACTGCCTGTAGGCCCGCCAAGCTGGCACGCTCCCCATCAGCAACGCCGCCCCCAGGATGATAGCCAGCAGCGTCCACTCATGGGCACTCGGTAGGGCCAGCGGCAAATACAACCCATAGTTGGCCTGCACATACCCCTGTGCCACGGCGATACCCGCATACAGCAAGCCCAGTCCGGCCACGATCCCGACCGCCGCCAGTGACAGTGCCTCCAGCACCAGCAGCCCCGCGATATGCCACGGCCTGGCCCCGACCGAACGCAAGATTGCCATTTCTCGCCGGCGCTCGTTGAGGCTGGTGAGAATGGCCGTGAGCATGCCGATCAGGCCGGTCAGCACCACGAACAGCGACACCACGAACAACGCCTGTTCCGCCGTGCCCATCAGGCTCCACAACTCTTGCAGGGCCACCCCAGGCAGGATCGCCAGCAGCGGCTCGCTGCGATATTCGTTGATTTCCCGCTGTAGGCTGAACGTCGCGATCTTGTTGTTCAGGCCCAGCATGAACGCGGTTATGGCGGCAGGTTGCAGGTCCATCGTGCGTGCCTGCTCTGCACTGATGCGCCCGGCGCCACGGGCCGGTACGCCGTTGTGCCAGTCGATATGGATGGCTTCCATGCCGCCCAGGCTGATATGCAGTGTGCGGTCGACCGGTGTGCCGGTGCGCTCGAGCACGCCAACCACGGTGAACGGCTTGTCGTCATGCTTGACCAGGCTGATCGCTGCCACGCCATGGGCCAGCACCAGCTTGTCGCCCAGCTTGTAGTGCAATGCCTCGGCGACTTCGGCACCGAGTACCACCTCGAACGGGTCGCTGGCGAACTCACGCCCCTGGCTCAATTCCAGGTGCTGACGGCGGCCGTATTGGTAATGCTCGAAGTAATCCGTCGTGGTGCCCATCACCCTGTAGCCGCGATGCGAGTCGCCCAGCGAGACAGGGATCGCCCACTTCACCCGCGGGTCCTGCGCATAGTGCTGGAAGCTGTCCCAGCGGATGTTGTTGGTCGCGTTGCCAATGCGGAATACCGAATACAGCAGCAGGTTCACCGAGCCGGAGCGGGCGCCGACAATCAGGTCGGTACCGCTGATGGTGCTGGCGAAGCTGGCGCGGGCCTCGGTGCGAACGCGCTCCACGGCCAGCAGCAGGCACACCGACAGGGCGATGGCAAACGCGGTGAGGAAGGCGGTGAAACGGCGGTTGGCCAGGCTGGCCAAGGCAAGGCGGAGCAGGTACATCAGGCCTCCCGGGGCTTGGCGGCGCGGTTGAGGTCGGCCAGGGAAAGGTGGCGGTCGAACAGTGGCGCCAGGCTCTGGTCGTGGCTGACGAACAGCAGGCTGGCACCGGCGGCGCGGCATTCTTCGAACAGCAGGCGGATGAACGCTTCACGGGTATCGGCGTCCAGCGCCGAGGTCGGTTCGTCGGCGATCACCAACTCGGGCTGGCCGATCAGTGCGCGGGCGGCGGCCACCCGTTGCTGCTGGCCGATCGACAGGCTGTCGGCGCGGCGGGCGAGCAGGCCGGAGTCATCCAGCCCCAGGTGGGCCAGCAGCGTGCTGGCTGCCTGGTCGACACTGCCATGGCGCTGCTCGGCGCGGGCCTTGCGGCTGCGTGAGAAGCGGCAGGGCAGTTCGACGTTTTCGCGTACCGACAGGAACGGCAGCAGGTTGAACTGCTGGAAGATATAACCCGTGTGGTCGACGCGGAAGCGGTCACGCGCACCCTGGCCCAGGCTGCCAAGGTCCTGGCCAAGCAACTGGATGCGGCCCTGAGCCGGTACGTTCACGCCGCCCAGCAGGCCCAGCAAGGTGGTCTTGCCACTGCCGCTGGGGCCCTTGAGGAACAGGGCTTCGCCCGTGCACAGGTGGAAGGCGGGAATATCCAGCAGCGGCGGCTGACCTGGCCAGGCGTATACCAGGTCGTGCAGTTCGATCAGCGACTGGCTCATTCAGAAAGCGACCGCAGCCTTGGCCGGCGTGGCTTCCACACCTTTCTGGCCATTCGGGCCGATCAGTTGCACGTTGATCTTCTGGGTGGCCGGGAAGGCCTTGAACAGCGGCGCGAGGTCCACTTGCGCCAGTTTGTCGGGATTGGCGCAGGTCAGCTGGTAGTGGGCGCCGATGTCGCTGTGCTGGTGGCCGTGCTCATGTTCGTCGCCATCTTCGTCGGCTTTCGGGGCGTCACCGAACAGCGGGCTTTCCAGTTCTTGCTGATCCTCTTTGCAGCCAGCGGCAGCAGAAAGGCCGAACAGCTTCAGGGGTTGTTCGAGCTGCTGGCGCACGGCGGCGACCTTGGCCTTGTCGGCATCGCTGTTGGCGGCATGTTCGAAGCCGACCAGGTTCATTGCCGGGCTGTCCAGTTCCAGCTCCAGGGTATTGCCATCGAGCACGGCGTTGAGCTTGGCGACGCCATGCTCGTGGGCGCCGAGGGTGCCATGGGCGTGGTCGTGATCATGGTCATCGTGGGCATGGGCCACGGCCAGTGGCAGCAAGGCGAAGGGCAGGGCAAGCAGCAGGCGACGCATGGACGGCTCCGGGGCGGGCTGAAGGAATTAGTTATGTTATAACAACTTTTCTGCGCGCCGCCAGCCTGCGTGGCGCAGGTTTCATGTTGCGGTAGCATGGGTGCATTGACCTGGGTTCAAGGAATGCATCATGAGAATTCGTGGACAGATTGGTAACTGGCCGGTGGACCTGACCATCGAGTTGGCGCCTGAGGAGTGGGCGCAGTTGGGGCGGCAGGTTGAGGTGCCAGTGGTGGCGCAGGCCGCAGCAACGCAAACCGTGGCGGCATCGAGACAGGATGATGGGCAATGGACTGCCGCACGTGAGGTGTTGCGCCTGGCGGGGCAGATGAGCGGGCCGGAATTGTTGGACAGGCTGGAGGGACTGGCGGGGAGTGCGGCGGCGGGCAAGCGGCTGCTGGTGCGCTTGCGGCACAGCAGTGAAGTGAAAGTGGAAAGTGGCGTGGATGCGCCGGTTTATCACTGGGTGGGGTAAAAGGGTCAGAATTTTGGGGCCGCAAAGCGGCCCCCGGCATTCTCAGAACATCGCCGCCGACAGCTTGCGGCGATACACGCCAACCAGCGGGTGATCGCCGCCGAGCAACTCGAACACCTGCAGCAACGCCTTCTGCGGCAGCCCGTTCTCATAGCCACGGTTACGCTGGAACAGCTTCAGCAACCCCTCCAGTGCCGCCTCATACTGCTGACGCGCCAGCTGCTGAATGCTCAGCTGATAAGCCGCTTCGTCATCCTGTGGGTTCTGTGCCAGGCGGCTTTTCAGGTCCGCCACTTCTGGCAGGCTGGCTGCCTGGCGCAGGAAGGTCAGCTGGGCCTTGGCACCGGCCAGTGCAGCCTTGTGCTCATCAGTCTTGACCGCATCCAGCACCACTTGGGCCTCGCCCAGTTCACCACGCTCGGCCAGGCAGCGGGCGTACAGGATCAGCGCCTCGGCATTGCTGTTGTCCTCACCCAGCAGCGCCTGCAACAGCGCTTCGGCTTCGGCAAAGCGGCTTTCGGCGAACAGCGCCTTGGCCTGTTCCAGTGGCGAAGCTGCAGGTGCGGCAGGCATCTGCACATGCGGTTCGAGCATGGCGCGAATCGCCGATTCCGGCTGGGCACCGGCAAAGCCGTCAACCGGCTGGCCGTCCTTGAACAGCACCACGGTCGGCAGGCTGCGGATGCCGAACTGGGCAACCACCTGTTGCTCCACGTCGCAGTTGATCTTGGCCAGCAGCAACTCGCCCTGGTAACCCTCGGCGATCTTGGCCAGCAATGGCATCAGCGCCTTGCACGGCGCACACCACTCGGCCCAGAAGTCCACCAGCACCGGCTTGTGGAAGGAGTTCTCGATCACCAGTTGCTGGAAGGTGGCATCTGTAGCGTCGAAAATGTAAGGCGTGTCTTGGGTCATCGCGACTCTCGCAAACTCGTGTATGGCACCACTATAAGGTGTCGCGGCTGGCGTGGTACAGGCTGACCCTGCGGAATTCGTGTGGCTCGGCCAGGTCTGGCAGGGTCAGCGCTTCGAGCACGCCCAACTGCTGGTACAGCGGGTGGCTGAAGTCGCGTACCCGCGAGTCGGCCACCAACGCCTGGCGGCCGCGACAGAGGAAGGCATCCAGCAGCGGCAGGTTGGCGCGGTCGTACAACACATCGGCAACCAGGATCAGGTCGAAACGGTCGTCTTCGGCAAAGAAGTCGCTGCTGTAGTTCAGCTCAACCCCGTTCAGCGCGGCATTGGCGCGGCAGGCATCGAGGGCCAGCGGGTCGAGGTCGCAGGCCACCACTTCCCGCGCACCCGCGCGTGCGGCGGCAATGCCGGCGATTCCGGAGCCGGCGCCAAAGTCCAGCACGCGCTTGCCTGCCACCCATTCAGGGCGTTCGGCCAGGTAGCGGGCCATGGCCAGGCCGCTGGCCCAGCAAAAGCTCCAGTAGGGCGGCTCTTCAAGAATGCGCCGGGTTTCTTCGCTGCTGAAGGCGCGGTCCATGTTCTGGTGGTCGATCAGCCACAGATTCAGGTCGCAGCCGGGCAGCTCGCTGACCACCAGGCGCGCTTCGCCGATCAGGCCACTGAGGGCCTGTTGCAGGGCCAGCGGAGCCACTTACGGCGCCTTCTCGAAACGTAGCGGGCCGGTGGCCTGGGTCTGGGCTTGGGTAATGCGCACCGGTGGCAGGTGCATGATCAGCTGGCCGGAGCTGCTGGCCCGGCCACGCAGCTCGACCCGCGCACCGGCCGGGAAGGCCTCGGGGTTGAAGCGCAGGTGGTAGGGCAGGGCCTGGCCGGTACCGGTCAGGTTGCTGCTGGCCAGCAGGCGTTGCGGGCGGTCGCGTTCGTCGATGACCAGCAAGGCAAGCTCCACGTCGGCACCGGCCGGGATTTCCAGCAAGGTGCCACTCAGTTCGCGCTGGTAGGCCGGCAACGGGCCGAGTACTTCGGCCTGTTTGGCCGCGCGGGCTGGCGTGGGCGCCGCAGGTGTATCGGTTTTGGGCCTGTCGCTGCCGCAAGCGGCGAGCAGGGCGGCGCAGCACAGCACGACGAGCGCTCGGTAGTGCATGGGGTAGTCCTTCGCGGGCAGAATTCCCATGGATGTTAACCCCTTTGGCTTGTCTTGCCAGTGCAATGCGCTACCATGGCCCTCCCTTTTTTTGTTGCCTGCCACCATGCACTGTCCCTTTTGCGGTGCCAACGACACCAAGGTCATCGACTCTCGCCTCGTCGCCGAGGGCGAGCAGGTGCGCCGCCGCCGCGAATGCGTGGCCTGTGGCGAGCGTTTCACCACCTTCGAAACCGCCGAGCTGGTGCTGCCCAGGCTGATCAAGCAGGACGGCACACGCCAGCCCTTCGACGAAGACAAGCTGCGTGCCGGCATGCAACGGGCCCTGGAGAAGCGCCCGGTCAGCGTCGAGCGCCTGGAAGCAGCCCTGGCGCACATCAAGAGCCGGCTGCGCGCCACTGGCGAGCGCGAAGTTAAATCGCTGGTGGTGGGTGAAATGGTCATGGCCGAGCTGCGCAAGCTCGACGAAGTGGCCTATATCCGCTTTGCCTCGGTGTACCGGCGCTTCCAGGACCTGGACGAGTTCCGCGAAGAAATCGACCGCCTGGCCCGTGAGCCAGCTAAAGAGTGAACATGCCCAGCCAAGCCGCCATCCTTGACGCCCACTATATGGCCCGCGCGCTGGAGCTGGCGCGCAAAGGCCTGTACACCACCCACCCGAACCCGCGTGTAGGCTGCGTGATCGTGCGCGACGGCGAAGTGGTCGGCGAAGGCTGGCACGTGCGCGCCGGCGAGCCGCATGCCGAAGTGCATGCCCTGCGCCAGGCGGGTGAGCGTGCCCGCGGTGCCTGCGCCTACGTCACCCTGGAGCCGTGCAGCCACCATGGCCGCACGCCGCCCTGTGCCGAAGCGCTGGTCAAGGCCGGTGTGGCGCGGGTGGTGGCCGCCATGCAGGACCCTAACCCGCAAGTGGCGGGGCAAGGCCTGCGGCGTTTGGCGGAGGCGGGAATCGAAGTGGCCAGCGGCGTGCTCGAAGCCGATGCCCGCGCACTCAACCCGGGCTTTCTCAAACGCATGGAACATGGCCTGCCGTTCGTGCGCGCCAAACTGGCCATGAGCCTGGATGGCCGCACCGCCATGGCCAGTGGCGAAAGCCAGTGGATCACCGGCTCGGCTGCCCGCTCTGCGGTGCAGCGCCTGCGCGCCCGTTCCAGCGTGGTGCTGACCAGCGCTGCCAGTGTGCTGGCCGACAACGCCCGCATGACCGTGCGCGGTGACGAGCTGGGCCTCGACCCCGAAACCACCGCCCTGGCGCTCAGCCGCCCACCGCTGCGCGTGCTGGTCGATGGCCGCCTGCGCTTGCCACTGGATGCACCGTTCTTCCAGGCCGGCCCGGTGCTGGTGGTGACGGCTGTCGCAGATGACCCGCGCTATGCCGCTGCCGGCCACGAGTTGCTCAGCCTGCCGGGTGACAATGGCCAGGTCGATCTGCCTGCGCTGCTGCAAGCCCTGGCGGCCCGTGGCGTCAACGAAATCCTGCTGGAAGCCGGTGCGGGCCTGGTGGGTGCTTTTGCCCGGCAAGGCCTGGTCGACGAGTTCCAGCTGTTCGTCGCCGGCACTTTCCTCGGCTCCAACGCCCGCCCGTTGCTGGACTGGCCGCTGGACAAGATGAGCGAAGCACCGCGGCTGAAAATTACCGAAATGCGCGCAGTGGGCGATGACTGGCGGGTCACGGCCATCCCCCTGCCGGCGCCCGGCGTATAATGCCGGGCTTGCCCCGTGCAAACCGTTTTTGAGGAAGACCCCATGTTCACCGGCATCATCGAATCCATCGGCACCATCCGCAGCCTCACCCCCAAGGGTGGCGACGTGCGCGTCTACGTCGAAACCGGCAAGCTCGACCTGGGTGACGTCAAGCTCGGCGACAGCATCGCCGTCAACGGTGTGTGCCTGACCGCTGTCGAACTGCCGGGTGACGGCTTCTGGGCCGACGTCAGCGTCGAAACCCTCAAGCGCACCGCGTTCATCGACCTCAAGAGTGGCAGCAAGGTCAACCTGGAAAAGGCCCTGACCCCCACCACCCGCCTGGGCGGGCACCTGGTCAGCGGCCACGTCGACGGGGTTGGTGAAATCATCTCGCGCAGCGATAACGCCCGCGCCATCCAGTTCCGCGTGCGTGCACCCAAGGAACTGGCCAAGTACATCGCCCACAAGGGTTCGATCACCGTCGACGGCACCAGCCTGACGGTCAATGAGGTCAATGGCGCCGAGTTCGAGCTGACCATTGTCCCGCACACCCTGTCCGAAACCATCATGGCCGACTACCGCGCAGGGCGTCGGGTAAACCTTGAGGTCGACCTGCTGGCCCGTTACCTGGAGCGCTTGCTGCTGGGTGACAAGGCCGCTGAACCGAGCAAGGGCAGTGGCATTACCGAAAGCTTCCTGGCCGCCAACGGCTTCTTGAAATCCTGATTGAGAAGGGGGTGCCGCGTGGCGCTCAACAGCATCGAAGAACTGGTCGAAGACATCCGCCAGGGCAAAATGGTCATCCTCATGGATGACGAAGACCGCGAAAACGAAGGCGACATCATCATGGCAGCCGAGTGCTGCCTGCCCGAGCACATCAACTTCATGGCCAAGCACGCCCGTGGCCTGATCTGCATGCCGATGACCCGCGAGCGTTGCGAAACGCTGAAGCTGCCGCTGATGGCGCCGCGCAACGGCTCGGGCTTCGGCACCAAGTTCACCGTGTCGATCGAAGCCGCCGAAGGCGTCACCACCGGCATTTCCGCCGCTGACCGCGCCCGCACCGTGCAGGCTGCCGCCGCCAAGGATGCCAAGGCCGAAGACATTGTCAGCCCAGGCCACATCTTCCCGTTGATGGCCCAGCCTGGCGGTACCCTGGCCCGCGCCGGCCACACCGAAGCCGCCTGCGACCTGGCGCGCATGGCCGGTTTCGAGCCAAGCGGCGTCATCTGCGAAGTGATGAACGACGACGGCACCATGTCGCGCCGCGCGGAACTGGAAGTTTTCGCCGCCGAGCACGGCCTGAAGATCGGCACCATCGCCGACCTCATTCACTACCGCATGATCCACGAACGCACTGTGCAGCGCGTCTCCGAGCAGCCGGTGGAAAGCGAGCTGGGTGAGTTCAACCTGGTCACCTACCGCGACGCGGTGGAAGGCGACGTGCACATGGCCCTGACCCTGGGCAAGATCTGCGCTGAAGAGCCGACCCTGGTGCGCGTGCACAACATGGACCCGCTGCGCGACCTGCTGCTGGTCAAGCAACCGGGCCGCTGGAGCCTGCGTGCGGCCATGGCTGCCGTGGCCGAGGCCGGCAGCGGCGTGGTGCTGCTGCTGGGCCACCCGCTGGACGGCGACGTGCTGCTGGCGCACATCCGCGAAAGCGCGGGCGATGCGCCGGCCAAGGCACCGACCACCTACAGCACCGTGGGTGCCGGTTCGCAGATCCTGCGGGACCTCGGTGTGCGCAAGATGCGCCTGATGAGTTCGCCGATGAAGTTCAATGCGATATCCGGATTCGATCTGGAAGTTGTAGAATACGTGCCCTCCGAGTGACTTGAGGCGGCAGTGACGCCCTCCAGCTCGAGTCCATACCCCTGTCGAGGCCGCCAGCATGCGGCCTCGCTCTTGAAGATGAGAATATCGGAATGACCCTGAAGACCATCGAAGGTACCTTCATCGCCCCCAAAGGTCGCTATGCTTTGGTGGTTGGCCGCTTCAACAGCTTCGTCGTCGAAAGCCTGGTAAGCGGTGCCGTTGATGCCCTGGTACGCCACGGTGTCAGCGAAAGCGACATCACCATCATCCGTGCCCCGGGTGCATTCGAAATCCCGCTAGTGGCACAGAAGGTCGCCCAGCAAGGCGCCTACGACGCGATCATTGCCCTGGGCGCCGTGATCCGTGGTGGTACCCCGCACTTCGAATACGTGGCGGGCGAATGCACCAAGGGCCTGGCCCAGGTGTCCATGGAGTTCGGTGTTCCGGTGGCCTTCGGCGTACTGACCGTCGACTCCATCGAGCAAGCCATCGAGCGTTCCGGCACCAAGGCCGGCAACAAAGGTGCTGAAGCTGCCCTGTCCGCTCTGGAAATGGTCAGCCTGCTGGCGCAGTTGGAGGCCAAGTGATTAGCGACGAAAGCGATCGTTTCAACCCGCGCGATCCAAAACCTGCGGATGCCGGCAAGCCCTCGAAGAGCGCCAAGCGCCGCGAAGCCCGCAAGCTCGCGACCCAGGCCCTCTACCAGTGGCACATGGCCCAGCATTCGCTGAACGAGATCGAAGCGCAGTTCCGGGTGGATAACGATTTCACCGATGTCGACGGTGCCTATTTCCGCGAGATCCTGCATGGGGTCCCGGCAATCAAGGGCGAAATCGACAAGGCGCTGGTGCCTTGCATGACCATCGCACTGGAAGAGCTCGACCCGGTCGAACTGGCCGTGCTGCGTCTGTCCACCTGGGAACTGATCAAGCGCGTCGATGTGCCTTATCGCGTTGTGATCAACGAAGGTGTCGAGCTGGCCAAGGTTTTCGGTGCCACCGATGGCCACAAGTTCGTCAACGGCGTGCTGGACAAGCTCGCTCCGGCCCTGCGTGAAGCAGAAGTCAAGGCGAACAAGCGCTGATTCCGGCGCTGCCTGCCCATGGGTGAGTTCGAGCTGATCAACCATTACTTCGCCGCCGCGCCCTGTGCGCAGGGCGGCGAGGGCGTGGCACTGGGGATCGGTGACGACTGCGCCCTGCTGCAGCTTCCCCCAGGCGAGCAACTGGCGGTGTCGACCGATACCCTGGTCGCCGGGGTGCACTTTCCTGCGGTCTGCGATCCGCTTCTGCTGGGCCAGCGCTCGTTGGCCGTGGCGGCCAGTGACCTGGCGGCCATGGGCGCGACCGCAATCGGCTTCACCCTCGCCCTGACCCTGCCGGATGTTGGCCCAGACTGGCTGGCCGCCTATGCGGACGGCCTAAGCCGCATGGCCCATCGCTGCCGCATGAGCCTGATCGGAGGGGATACCACCCGGGGGCCGCTGAGCATCACCGTTACCGTGTTCGGCCGCGTGCCGGCTGGCCAGGCGTTGCGCCGCAGCGGTGCACGGCCAGGCGACTTGCTGTGCGTCGGCGGTGTGCTGGGCAAGGCCGCCGGTGCATTGCCGCTGGTGCTGGGTGAGCGCGAGGCACCCGCCGAGCTGGCTGAGCCGCTGCTTGCCCATTACTGGTCGCCGATGCCGCAGCTCACCCTGGGCACGCTCCTGCGCGGCCAGGCTACCGCTGCCCTGGACATCTCCGATGGCCTGCTCGCAGATTGTGGGCATATCGCCAAGGCGTCCGGCGTGGCGCTGGAGGTGAACCTGGCCCAGGTGCCAGTGTCTCCTGCTGTAGAGGCGTTCCTCGGCCGCGAGGCGGCAGTGCAGGCTGCGCTTGCGGGTGGCGACGATTACGTGCTGGCCTTCACGCTGCCACCTGAGGCGCTGGCGCCCTTGGCCAACCTCGGTTTCGTCGAGGTGCACACCATTGGCCGCGTGCTCGAAGGGCAGGGCGTAACCTTGCGCGACGCGCAGGGCCGGGACATTACCCCCGTTCAGCGGGGCTATCAACACTTTAGGGAGACACCGTGACCGATCACCCCAACCAGGTGCCTGCGGAGTTCGTTCCGCCTTCGGTCTGGCGCAACCCGTGGCACTTCATCGCTTTCGGCTTCGGGTCCGGCACCTTGCCCAAGGCCCCGGGCACCTGGGGTTCGCTGGTGGCCATACCGTTCATCCCGTTGTGGCAGATGCTACCCGACTGGGGGTACTGGCTGCTGCTCGGCGTGAGCATGCTGTTTGGCTTCTGGTTGTGCGGCAAAGTCGCCAATGACTTGCGCGTACACGACCATGAAGGCATTGTCTGGGATGAGATTGTCGGCATGTGGATCACCCTCTGGCTGGTGCCGGAAGGTTGGCAGTGGCTGCTGGCAGGGTTCCTGATGTTCCGCTTCTTCGACATCCTCAAGCCGTGGCCGATCCGCTGGATCGACCGTCATGTGCACGGGGGCGTCGGCATCATGCTCGACGATATCCTGGCCGGCGTGTTCGCGTGGCTGGGCATGCAGGTTCTGGTGTGGGCGGTTGCCTGAAACAGGGAGCGCATGAATGGCCATAAGGACTGTGCTGCTGGCAATGCTGCTGAGTGTTGCCCCGTGGGTGAACGCTGCTGACGGTGTGCCGAAGCAGATCCACCTGGTCAGCGAGGAGTGGCTTGATTACACCAACGCCGACGGTAGCGGGGTCGCCTGGGACGTGCTACGCAAGGTGTTCGAGCCGGCCGGGGTCAAGGTGGTGACCCAGACCGCGCCCTACAGCCGGGCAATCGGGCTGGTCAAACGCGGCGAAGCCGATGCCTGGGTCGGCTCGTACAAGGACGAGAACGACGACAATCTGTACCCGCGCTGGCACTTCGACATGGACCATATCTACGCCCTGGGGCTAGCCAGCAAGCCTGTGCCGACTCCAGAGAACGTTGGCAAATACCGCCTGGCCTGGGTACGAGGCTATGACTACGGCAGCTACCTGCCGGATGTGCATGAGTTTCGTGAGATTCAGCGCCGCGAAGGCATCTTGCCGATGCTCGAGCATGACCGTGTGGACTTCTACATCGATGCACAGACCGAAGTCGATTATGTGCTGAGCCAGTCTTCGCAGCCCGAGCGCTTCCGTCGTACCCATGTGGCCGAACTTCCGCTGTACCTGGCTTTTGCCCGAAGCGACCAGGCCAAGGCCCTGCGCAACCTGTTCGACAAGCGCATGGCCGAATTGGTGCGCAGTGGCGAGCTGAAGCCGATTTTCGAACATTGGAAGCAGCCCTATCCGTTCACTGCGGACAGTCGCCCCCATTGAGAGAGGGGCGCTTTTGGCCCCATCATCGCTGCTAAGCATCGAACTTTTCGATCTTAACCCACCGTATTCAGCCCGCCCACAGCCTGCAACTGGCTGATACAATCGGCCCACGAGAAATTTTCAACTTATTCCAGGAGCACAACGTGCCCGTCGTCTTTGTTGCCGCCTCTAAACTCCCGACTCCCTTCGCGACCTTCACCATGCATGGCTTTCTCGACGAAGCCACTGGCCGTGAGCACGTGGTGCTCAGCCTGGGTGACATCGCGGACGGCCAGCCGGTGCTGGGGCGCCTGCACTCCGAGTGCCTGACCGGCGATGCCCTGTTCAGCCAGCGTTGCGACTGTGGTTCGCAGCTGGAAGCCGCACTGCAGGCCATCGCCCGTGAAGGCCGTGGCGTGCTGCTGTACCTGCGCCAGGAAGGCCGTGGCATTGGCTTGCTGAACAAGATCCGCGCCTACGAGCTGCAAGATGGCGGCGCCGACACCGTCGAAGCCAACGAGCGCCTGGGCTTTGCCGCCGACCAGCGTGACTACGCCATGTGCCTGCCGATGCTGGAACACCTGGGCGTGAAGTCGCTGCGCCTGATGACCAATAACCCGCGCAAGGTCAAAGCCCTGACCGACATGAACATCGTGGTTGCCGAGCGTGTGCCGCTGCACACAGGCCACAACCCACACAACCGCTACTACCTGGCGACCAAGGCCGGCAAACTGGGCCACATGCTGGGCAACGAACACCAGGGCGAGGCGCCCCAGGCGTGACCCGCGCCGAGGTCAAGCAGCGCCTGGCGCTGGCCTGGTGGCAGTACCTGGCAGTGGGCCTGGTGCCGCTGCCGGTGATGGCCTGGGCCTTTGGTGGCGGTGACGCACTGATCCCGGTGCTGGCCATGCCACTGTTCATTGCCGGCGCGGCGACCATGTTCCTCAGCCTGCCGCGTTTCGGGGCTTACAAGCGTGCGCTGATCGCCACTTCCAAGGTACTTGGCACGGGCGAAGAGCCCGCCGCCTGGATCGAACTGGCGCGGGTTCGGCGCATGGCCATGCTGTACGCCTGCTTTCCGGCCTGGGTTGCCGCGCTGTCGGTGCTGGTCGGCCTCGAAGCGGTGCCGCAGATCCTGCTGGCGCTGTCCACCGTGGTGGTGCTGTACCTCTATCGCATTCCGCGTCAGCTCGGTTAATGCGTCTGCTGGCTGGCCTTCTGGTGCTGGTAGCCTGCACCGCACTGGCCGCTGAACCCATGCGGGTCGTCAGTCTGGCACCGTCGATGACCGAAATCATGCTCGAGCTGCAGGCCGACGACCTGCTGGTGGGTGTGCTCGACGGTGGCGAACGGCCGGCGGCGCTGCGCGACCTGCCCTCGGTCGGGCGCCAAGGGCAACTGGACATGGAGCGCCTGCTCAGCCTGCGCCCCGACCTGTTGCTGCTGTGGCCTGGCAGCGTGCCGCCCGCCCAGCGCGACCAGCTCAAGCGCCTGGGCATTGCCACTTTCAGTGCCGAACCCCATGACATCGAGCAACTGATTGAACAGATCGAGGCCATTGCCGGGCGCATCGGGCGTGCCGAGCAAGGCCATGCGTACGCTCAAACCCTGCGCAATCGGCTGCAGCAGTTGCGCCAGCAGTACCGGCGAGACGAGCCCTTGCAGGTGTTCTATCAAGTGTGGGATCGGCCGTTGTACACCTTGGGTGGCCGGCAGGTGGTCAGCGACGCCTTGGCCGTGTGCGGGGCGCGCAATGTGTTCGCCGACCTCAGTCAGCCAGCGCCGCAGGTGAACGTGGAGTCTGTACTGCTGCGTAATCCGCAGGTCATCATGGCGGGCGATCAAGTACAGCTGGCGAGCTGGAAGGCCTGGCCGCAACTGCGTGCGGTTGCCGATGGCCGCCTGCTGGTGGTGCCCGACAAGGGGCTAGAGCGGCCCAGCGGGCAGATGATCGAAGCCACCGCCCGCTTGTGCGCGTTGCTCGCGGCTAAAGCGCCGGCGTCCAGGTAACGCTGAACAGCAGTGTGCGGCCCTCTTCGCGGTACGGGTGGTAGGCGCCTTCATAGCTATAAAGGGCACGGTTGTAGGCGCGGTCCAGCAGGTTATCCAGCTTTGCTTCCAGTTTCACTTCATCCGTGGCTGCCCAGCTACCGCGCAAACCGAGCAGGCCATAGCCGCCGATGCGGTTGCGGTTGGCTTCATCGTCATAGCTGCTGCTGACCGCTTGCCAGCTTGCCCCCACGCTGAAACGGCCCAGTTCACGGTCCAGGTCCAGGCTCAGTGTGCGGCGGGCACGGCGGGCGAGGGTGTGGCCGCTGTCGCGGTCACGTGGGTCGATCAGTGCCAGGCCCAACTGGCTGCGCCACGCCCCCCATTGTTGCGCCAAGGCCATTTCGAAGCCGTTGATGCGCGCCGAGGCGACATTGCGCGGTATCGAGTCCTGGCCGAACACGATCGCATCGCGCAAATCTGTGCGGTACAGCGAGGCTTCCAGGCGGCTGTCTGTTGTCAGCTGGCTGCGCCATTGCAGCTCGTAGCTTCTGGAATGTTCGGGATCCAGGTCCGGGTTGCTGAACTGGGGGTAATACAGGTCATTGAAGGTTGGCGCCCGAAAGCCTTCGCTGTAGGACAGCAGCACGTCGTTCTGCGCATTCAACGGTACGGTCAGGCTGCCGCTCCAGGTGGTCTGGCCGCCGAACTGCTGGTTAAGGTCATGGCGCACGCCCACTTCGGTGGAAAACTGCTCGCCCCGGTAGCGGTGTTGGAGGAAGGCGGCACGGTTCCAGCGGCTGTCCTCGGTGAAATCGGTGCTGGCGTGCACGCGGTCTTCGTACCAGTCGCCGCCGAGCAGCAGGCTGTGTTGCTCGCCCAGCGCAAGGTCGTTCTGCCAGGTGACCTGGTCCCGGTAGGTGTTGAACACAAAGCGTTCGGCGCTGAGCTTGTCGCGTTTGTCGTCACGGTTTTCGCTGTGGGCCAGTTCCAGCCGTGAATGCCAGGTGTCGGTAAGCTGGGCATCGAAGTAACTGCCCAGGCTGCTGACGCTGAAATCGGTGTAGGGCTTTTGCCCGAAGCTTTCAAAGGTGACCGGGTCGAAACCGCCGAACGGGTTGTCGTACTCGCTACGGCCGCGGCTATCGAGCAGGTTCAGGCCGGCCTCGAAACGCTCGTCAAAAGTGTGGCTCAGGCTCAGGTTCAGCGACTTGTTGCGGTAGGCATCGTGGTCACCATCGCTGGTGAAAGACGGTCCGGTCGAGTCGATACCGGCGGTTTCATCCAGGCTAGCGCCAAGGTTGAACCGGGTCGCCCCGTTACCACCAGCAAGGCCCACGCTGCGTTGGAATGTCTGGTTGCTGCCAGCGGCCATGCGCAGGCGCGGCTGTAGGCCGGGGCCATTGCTACGGCGGGTAAAGATCTGGATCACCCCGCCAATGGCATCGCTGCCATACACCGCCGAGCGCGAGCCGCGCAGCACTTCGACACGCTCGATCTGGTCGACGTCTAGAAACTGCAGGCCGCTGTCGCCGGAGGTGGCGTTGGCGATGCGCATACCATCGACCAGCACCAGGCTTTGGGCGGCCTTGGTGCCGCGGATGAAGATGCCCGGCAGGCTGCCGCGTCCACCGGTCGGGGCCACTTGTACGCCGGGCGCGCGGGCGAGCAGGTCGGTGACGCTGGTGGGTTGCAGGCGGTCGATGTCGGTGCGGGTGAAGACGGTGTTGGCGGCGCTGGTGGCTGTGCGTGATTCGACTTGGCGGCTGGCGCTAATGAGTACGTCGGGGAGCTTGAGTGCGTCGTCGCGTTCGGCGGCCAGCAGCGTGAGAGGGAGGCAAAGCAGGGTGGCAAAGGTTGGGTTTCTCATTTTCTGCACCATAGCATTCGCGGGCACGCCCGCTCCCACAGGTAATCCACTGCTCTTAAGGGCGGTGATATACCTGTGGGAGCGGGCGTGCCCGCGAATAGGCCCTAGAGGCCGAGCTTGGCCATGCGGGCTTTCACTGAAGCCTCGATCCCGGTTGCATCCAGCCCACATTCAGCCAGCATTTGCGCAGGCTTGGCATGCTCGACATAGATGTCCGGCAGCCCAAGGTGCAGTAATGGCTTGACCACGCCTTCGTTGGCAAGGAACTCACCCACCGCAGCCCCAGCGCCGCCCATGATGGCGTTTTCTTCGATGGTCACCAGCAATTCATGGCTGCCAGCCAGTTCCAGCACCAAGGCTTCGTCCAGCGGCTTGACGAAACGCATGTCGACCACAGTCGCGTTGATCTGCCCGGCCACTTGCATGGCCTCGGCCAGCTGAACGCCGAACACCAGCAGGGCGACGTTCTCACCTTGGCGACGAACCACGCCCTTGCCGATTTCCAGCGGTTCGAGGTCGCCGCTGATCGGCGCATTCGGGCCGGTACCACGCGGGTAGCGAACAGCCGCCGGGCCGTTGTACAGGTGGCCGGTGCTGAGCATCTTGCGCAGCTCGTTCTCGTCGCTCGGGGTCATCACCAGCATGCCCGGGATGCAGCGCAGGTACGACAAGTCGTAGCTGCCCGCGTGAGTCGGGCCGTCTTCGCCAACCAGGCCGGCGCGATCGATGGCGAACAGTACGTCGAGGTTTTGCACCGCCACGTCGTGGATCAGCTGGTCGTAGGCGCGCTGCAGGAAGGTGGAGTAGATCGCCACCACCGGCTTGCCGCCCTCGCAGGCCATGCCGGCTGCCAGGGTGACGGCGTGCTGCTCGGCAATCGCTACGTCGAAGTAACGTTCCGGGTAGCGCTCGCTGAAGGCTACAAGATCCGAGCCTTCCTTCATCGCCGGGGTAATACCCACCAGGCGGTTGTCGGCGGCGGCCATGTCGCACAGCCACTGGCCGAACACGGCGGAATATTTCGGCCCGCTGGCTTTTTTCGGCGCGGCAGGCTTGTCGGCCGGCTCCAGTTTGGTGATTGCGTGGTAGCCGATCGGGTCGACCTCGGCTGGGGCGAAGCCTTTACCCTTCTTGGTCACCACATGCAGGAACTGCGGGCCTTTCAGGTCTCGCATGTTGCGCAGGGTGGCGATCATTGTCGGCAGGTCGTGGCCGTCGATCGGGCCGATGTAGTTCCAGCCCAGCTCTTCGAACAGGGTGCCGGGGGCCAGCATGCCCTTGGCATATTCCTCGGTGCGCCGGGCGATTTCCCAGGCGCCGGGCAGGCGCGACAGCACTTTCTTGCTGCCTTCACGCATGCTCGAGTAGGTGCGGCTGGAGAGAATCTTGGCCAGGTAGTTGGACAGGCCACCGACATTGCGCGAAATCGACATGTCGTTGTCGTTGAGGATCACCAGCATGTCGGCGTTGACTTCCTGGGCGTGGTTCAACGCCTCGAAGGCCATACCGGCTGTCAGCGCGCCATCACCGATCACCGCAATCGACTTGCGTGCACTGTTTTGCAGGCGGGCGGCAATGGCCATGCCCAGTGCGGCGCTGATCGAGGTGCTGGAGTGGCCGACGCCAAAGGTGTCGTACTCGCTTTCGCTGCGGCGCGGGAAGGCGGCAATACCGTCCTTCTGGCGCAGGCTGAGCATGCGGTTACGGCGTCCGGTGAGGATCTTGTGCGGGTAGGCCTGGTGGCCTACGTCCCACACCAGTCGGTCGTCCGGGGTGTCGAATACGTAGTGCAGGGCGATGGTCAGCTCGATCACGCCCAGACCGGCACCAAAATGCCCACCGGTCTGACCCACGGTGTAGAGCAGTTCCTGGCGCAGTTCGTCGGCCAGGGTCTCCAGGTCGGCTTCGGCCAGCCGGCGCAGGCCGGCAGGCGTGTCAGCGCGGTCGAGCAACGGCGTGACCGGGCGTTCGCGGGGGATCTCTTGAAACGTCGTGGGCATCAGGCGAGTCGTTATAGGTGTGTGAAGACGCGGCAGTTTACCCCATTGTAGGAAAAGCTGCCCATTCAGACGGGTGTTGCATGGGCCGCACAGCGGCCCCGAAAATCAGTTGCGGCGTTCGACGATGTAACGCGCCAACGCCCGCAGTGGCTCGGCCTTGTCGCCGAACCCATCCAGTGCGACCAGCGCCTGGTCGCGCAGTTCGATCGCATAGGCCTTGGCCGCTTCCAGCCCCAGCAGGGCCGGGTAGGTCGGTTTGTCACGGGCTATGTCAGCGCCCTGGCGTTTGCCCAGGGTGGCGGTGTCGCTTTCCACGTCGAGGATGTCATCCTGTACCTGGAACGCCAGGCCGATGGCCTGTGCATAAGTCTGCAGGGCCTCTAGCTGCGCCTGTTCGGCACGGGCACTGGCCAATGCGCCAAGGCGCACGCTGGCTTCGATCAGTGCGCCGGTCTTGTGCCGGTGCATGAACTCCAGCGCTTGCTGGTCCAGCTTCAGGCCCACCGAACCGAGGTCGATGGCCTGGCCGCCGACCATGCCGGCTGGCCCGGCGGCCTTGGCCAGGGCCTGCACCATGGCCAGGCGAATGCTGTCGGCCTGCGGGCTCAGGCCTGGGTCGAGCAGGGCGCTGAACGCCAGGCTCTGCAAGCCGTCGCCAGCCAGGATGGCGCAGGCTTCATCGAAGGCTTTGTGAGTGGTTGGCTGGCCGCGACGCAGGTCGTCGTCGTCCATGGCCGGCAGGTCGTCATGCACCAGCGAATAAGCGTGAATCAGTTCGACCGCGCAGGCTGCGCCGTTGGCTTGCTCGGCCGGGGCACCCAGGGCTTCGCAGGCTGCATAGGCCAGCAATGGCCGTACACGCTTGCCGCCGTTCATCACGCTGTAGCGCATGGCGGCATAAAGGCGTTCCAGCTCTTTGGTCGGGGCGACGAACAGGGGTTCGAGGGCTGCGTCGACGCGTGCCTGGCAACTGGCCTGGTAGGTGCCGATCATGCTTCTGGCTCCGCGTCGAAGGGCTGTGCAGCCAGCTCGCCATCGCGCTCCAGCAGAATTTGCACCTTCTGTTCGGCCTGGGCCAGGGCACCCTGGCAGTCACGGGTCAGGGCGATGCCTTGCTCGAAGGCGGCCAGCGACTCTTCCAGCGACAACTCGCCGTTCTCCAGGCGCTCGACCAGTGCTTGCAGGTCTGCGAGGGATTGCTCGAAATCGAGGGAGGCTTTTTTGCGGGCCATGGCGACTGTCTCGGTGGCATATCAGAACGGCGCGACACTAGCAGAGCGGGGCGGGGGGAGCAAACTTCCGGGGCAATGAGGCAAGTTCAAGGGCCCTTTCGCGGGCGTGCCCGCGAATGGCCCCAAGGTGGCCTATCAGGCAGGCTCGGCTTCGCGCTCCAGCATCGCCTCCCGGTACCGCGCCAGCTCCTCGATGGTCAGCACCGGCAAGTTGTACTGCCGCGCGTACACCGCCACCTGCTCGCCACGGGCCATGCTGCCATCGGGGTTCATCAGCTCGCACAGCACGGCTGCCGGGCGCAGGCCGGCCAGGCGTGCCAGGTCCACCGAGCCTTCGGTGTGCCCACGGCGGGTCAACACCCCGCCATTGCGGGCACGCAGCGGGAACACATGCCCTGGGCTGACGATATGGCGTTGTTCGGCGCTGGAACGCAACGCCGCGCCAATGGTGGTGATGCGGTCCTGGGCAGAAACCCCGGTGGTGATGCCTTCTGCCGCTTCGATGGTGACGGTGAAACCGGTGCCGTGGCGGGCCTGGTTGTTCTGCACCATCGGCGCCAGTTGCAGCTCGTCAACGGTGGCTTCGTCCAGGCACAGGCAGACGATGCCGCTGCAGTCGCGGATCATCATGGCCATGGTTTGCAGCGTGATGTTTTCGGCAGCCGCAATAATGTCCGCTTCGTCTTCGCGGTCGTCGTCATCGAGCAGCAATACAGGGCGCCCGGCCTGGAAGGCGGCGATGGCGGCGCAAACGTTGGGGAATTGCGGGTGTTGAAGGGTGGACATGAAACGCTCCTCGTGAATGATCGATGAACGTCTCGGGGCGAACAAAATGCGCGCGCAAGGGCGCCCGGATGGCCCCTGCCTGACGCCTTCTTTCATCCGGACTATGACCGTCGGCTCTGGAGTCGCACCAGATCTGCTGACCCCCGGCATGGCCGGGGCGCTCGCGGGCTCATCTTTCGATTTACCGCCGGTGGGGACTTTCACCCCGCCCTGAAGACCGGCCAAGCATAACGCACATGGCCACCCCACTGGCAACCCACGCGTCTACGACCTTCGGCGGGCTGGCCAGAGATGCCATAGCCATCTACCACACGGTACGCCATCGCAACTTCTAGAGTGCCGGGCAGCCCGCTTGGGGCAGATACTTGAGGATTGCAGATATGGCCACGCTTTACCCGTTCACTGCCAACGACGTGACTGATGCCTTTGCCCTGCTCGACAACACGCTGTTCGACAAGGCACGCGAGGCGGATGGGCCTGAAAGTGACCCCGCCCCGAACATGCTAATCGTTGCGGGGGCGCAAGGGTCGGGCAAGACTTACTTGCTGGAGAAGCAGTTGCTGCCCAGCGAGCGCTACGAGAACCATGTGCGGCTTTATTTGCCTGAGTTCCGCAAACTGCACCCGCACTACGCACAGATGAGCGACCACGGTGTGTTGCATGTTTACGAACACACCGAAGCCTTCGTCAGAGAGCTGAGCGGCAAGGTTTTCGAGTATGCCTTCGCCAACCGCTACAACATCATCATGGAATCGGCACTGGACGACGAAGCGTTCGCCGGTTTCCCGCCTGCTGCCGTCGAGGCAGGTTACCGCTTCGAGATTCACATGATTGCCTGCAAAGAAGAATTCAGCCACTGGGCAACCCTTGACCGGGGCGTAAAAAGCGTCGCCAAGGGTGAAATCGAGCGGTTCGTGGCGTTGTCGCAGATCCAGGCTTCCCAGGCGAATGCCCGGAAGATCCTGAACGCATTCGAAAGTGCCTGCCTACAGGCCCCCGGGTCGCAAGTCACGCTTTATGAACGAGGCTTCGAGACGGATCAGCAGAGCAAAGTGCTGTGTCACAGCCGGTGTGATGCCCCGGGTGTGCTGACCCCACAGCCGGACTACGAGGGTCAGCCGTTCTTCCGGGCGCCTTACCACGACACACCTGTTGAAATCCGGCGCAGCCCTGAAGGCAGTGGTTCTGGCGTTTACCTTCAGTTCTTCCAGGTTGTGCATGCCAGCATGCTCGATGAGCCGGTGCGCCAGCAGATGGTCGCGGCATGCTGCAAGACGCTTGGCCGGACACCAGACCTTGTAGCCCGGATTTCCGGGGATGCCTTCCGTGAACTGAGCCAGTACGTGCTCAAGTACACCTATCCTTGACGATGCGACGGAGCAGCAGGCCGGAACGGGATTACCTGTTATCTGGCCAGCTGCTCGATCACCGCGTTCAAGGAAGCCTCCAGCATTTGCCCATGATCCAGCCCATCGAACCGTTCAAAGCGCACCTGAAGGCCTTTTACCTTGGCCAGGTCCGCCGCCAGCTCGCGCGCGGGCTTCTCGGCATCGCCTTTAAGCTGTGCCCGGGGGTTCGAGGGTTCTGCGCTGCCCCGCATCAGTAGCAGCCGCGCAGAGTTGTTGCCCAAGCGCTGCTCAAGCCCCTGCGCCTCCTGCACGATCGCCCCGTCATGCCACCACAACGAAGGGCTGGCCGCCGCATAGTCACTGAACGCCCCGGGCCGGGTGAACAGCGTATGCAGCACGGCCAGGCCGCCATAGGAATGGCCCCATAACGTCTGCTGTTGCGCGTCGATCGGGGCCAGCCCGGCCACCATCGGCCGCATGCGTTCGGTCAGCAGATCAAGAAACGCATCCACACCGCCACTGGGCTCGCCGGTCAGCGGGTCACGCTGCTCAGCCTGGCCAGGCAGCGCCGGGGTGTAGTCATATGTACGCCCGGTCCGCTCGATACGTTGTTCGGTCTGGTAACCCACGGCCACCAGTAAAGGCGCCTGGCCGGCGGCGAGCTTGTCCAGTTGCTGGCTTTGCAGCGCCCCGATCGCGGCATTGCCATCGAGCATCCACAGTACCGGGTACCCTGAGGCGGGCGCCGGTCGGTTTGGTTTGCCGACCCACAAGCGGTAATGGCGTTGGCCATCGGCCGAGTCCAGGTCGAGCTGGGTGAAGCGATAGGCCAGGTCCTGGCGCTGCAGCAGCGAGGTGTCCATCTTCTGGTTACGCTCGGGCTGTGCCAGGGCAACAGGCGCCGCAAGGGCCAGTGCCAAAGCCAGTGTCAGGGTCATCTTGCTCATCAGGCGTCTCGTCAGGGCCTGGCGAGGAACGCGAGGCTGGAGCGCCCAGATGATAATCAGTCCTGATTGAGCGTAAAGCGCATTAACTTTCTAAACAGTCGCTGGCGGCCGGCAAGGTCAAATGCAGGCACAGGCCCGGGTGGCCATTGCTGGCCCACAATCGGCCGCCTTGCAGCTCGATGGCGCGTCGGGCAATGGCCAGGCCCAGGCCGAACCCGGCACCGCTGTCGGCAAGGCGTTGGTAAGGTTTGAAGATGCGTTCGAGCTCCGCGTGCGGCACGCCGGGGCCCTGATCGCTCAGGCGCAGGTGCCAAACCTCGCCTTCGCGCCAGCCATCCAGGCTGACCCGGCCTTCGGGTGGCGAATGGCGAATGGCATTGCGCAGCAGGTTTTCCAAGGCTTGTGCAAGGCTGTCCAGGTGGGCTTGTACCTGGCAGTCGATACCAAGCGAACAGGGCAGGCGCGCAGGGGCCCAGCCGCTTTCGAAGCAGACGTCCTGGCACAGGGCCTCCCACACTGAAACCATCAATACCGGTTCGGTCGGCAAGCTGGGTTGCTCGGTGTCCATCCAGGCCAGGTCCAGGGTGTCTTCCAGCAACTTCTGCATGTCGGCGACTTCGCGGTCCAGACGCTCGCGCAACTGATGCGACGGCAAGCCGCTGTCATGGGCGATACGCAGTCGTGCCAGCGGCGTGCGCAGTTCGTGCGACAACGTGCGCAACAGCAGGCGCTGCTGCTCCAGACTCTGGCGCAAGCGCCCGGCCATGTGCTCGAAGGCCTGTGCCAGTTCACCCAACTCATCCCGACGCTCTTGCAGGGGGAGGGCGGGGCTGTCCAGGTCATCGGCACGCAGGGCGTCGGCGCGGTCGCGCAGGCGGTTCAGCGGCACTACCAAATGCCGGTACAACGCCAGGCCCAGCAGCAGGGCGAGCAGTGCGGGGGCTACGCCGTGGGTGACCACGTGGGTCCACGGCGTAAGGCCGGTGGGTAGCAGTCGCTCAGGCAACTGCAGCACCAAGCGGCCGTGCTCGGGGTGTCGTGGAAATTCGATGCTGACGTAGGGCAGTTCATCTTGCAGGCGACGGCTCATCGGCCAATCGAGTTTGCGCATGAAGGTCAGGTGGCTGGCCTGCTCGGCACTTAGCGGGGTGGTACCGAGGCTTTGCAGGTGCGGGCCGATCACTGCCACCCAGGTGTTCTCGGCGTGTTCCAGTTGCTTGCGCCAGCTCTCGACGCCCATCGCACCGCCTTGGTCCCAGGCGTCTTCGGCTTGTTGCGCATAGCGCGCCAGGTAGTCCTGGTCGGCCGGGGACAGGAAATAGGTGCTGCGCTCCACCGACAGGCCCCAGGTCCAGATCAGCCAGACCAGCAACAGGCAGAAGCCGACTTGCAGCACGGCCAGTTTCCACAGCAACGGGTGGCGGCGCATCAGGGCTGTTCCGTGTCGACCAGGATGTAACCCTGGCCGCGCACGGCCTGGATCTGCAGGTGCTGGGCATTGATGTCGGCCAGTTTGCGGCGCAGGTTACACACATGCACATCCAGGCCCCGGTCCAGGCGGGTATAGGCCCGGTGAAGCACGGTCTGGTACAGGAACGGCTTGCTCAAGGCTTCGCCGGGGTGGGCACGCAGCGTCACCAGCAAGCGGAATTCGGAAGCTGTGAGGCCTGCGGCGTTACCGTTGTGGATAACGTCCTGGCGGTCGTGGTCCAGCATTACCTCGCCCACGTCGGCCCGCAGCGCCGTGCCGCGATCGAACGCCACGCGCCGCAACAGGGCATCGACCCGTGCGTCCAGCTCCGCCAGGCTGAAGGGCTTGGGCAGGTAGTCGTCCGCACCTCGGGTGAAGCCACTGATGCGGTCCTGTTCCGCCCCCAGCGCCGACATCAGCATGACCGGCACCGCCTGCTGGCGGCGCAATGCGTCGAGCAGGCTGAGGCCGTCGATGCCCGGCAGCATGATGTCCAGCAACACCAGTTCGAACTGCGCGCGTGCTATGGCATTCAGGGCCTGAGTGCCGCTGGCGCAGGCATGCACCTGGAAACCACGGTTGAGGAAATGGTGTTCCAGGTCCTGACGCAGGCGTGGATCGTCTTCGACGAGGAGAAGTGAGGTGGGCACGTTGAGCCTTGAATGAGAACTTCTATCAGTTACGAATCATCCCATTGCTGGCAGGGGGAGGGCAACGCCCGGTTGTGTTAAGAAGGTTAATCCTGCTGCACCCCTGTTTTCGCTCCGGTATCGTTCGCAAAAAGCAACTTGTTTCGTTTGCGAATTACTGTCATTTGGGCGAAAGGTGTGTCATGAACAGTTTCAAACGTGTGGGGAACTCGCGACAGGTGCGGGGCTTGTTGGTGCTGGGCTTGCTGGCGCCATTTTCGGTGTCGGCACTGGCTGACACGGTCGCGACCCAGGCGGCGGTAGAGGACAACGCGCTTGACCTGCCGGCACTGACCATCGAAGGCAACCGCCTGTACGACATGCTGCCCTCGGAAGCAACCGGCGGCTACAGCGTCGATGCCGCGACTGTGGGCACCAAGACCCCTGCGGCGCTCAAGGACATTCCGCAATCGATCACCGTCTACACCCAGGATTACGTCAAGGACCGCCAATTCGTACACCTGGATGACCTGGCCAAGTACACCGCCGGCCTGCGCACCCTGACCAACGACAGCGGCCGGTCTTCGATCTACGCCCGTGGTTACGAATACAGCGAGTTCAACATCGACGGCCTGCCGGCCCCCATGGCCAGCATCTTCGGCACCGTGCCGTCGCTGGCGGCGTTCGACCGTGTCGAAATCATGCGTGGCCCGGCCGGGCTGTTCAGCAGCACCAGCGAGCTGGGCGGCATCGTCAACATGGTGCGCAAGCGCCCGACCGCCGAATTCCAGGGCCATATTGAAGGCAGCTACGGCACCTGGGACACCAACCACGAAGAAATCGACCTGAGCGGGCCGCTGGATGATGCCGGCCGCGTGCGCGGGCGTTTCATTGCATCCCGTGACGATACCAATGGCGAAGTCGATTACAACGCCAACACCAGCAACAGTTACTACGGCGCGCTGGATGTCGACCTGGACGATGCCACCACGCTGTCGTTCGGCCTGATGCACGAAGTGAAGAACATCACCCCGCACAACGGCTATCCGGCAACCTTGTCTGGCGACGTGCCGGACTTCAGCCACTCCCGTTTCCTGGGTGCCGACTGGAACTACTTCGACGGCAAGACCACCGACCTGGTCGCCGAGCTGACCCACCGCTTCGACAACGGCGGCTATGGCCGTGTCGCCGCCCGTGGCTCGCACCGCGACACCAATTACCTGTACGCCTTCACCGCGACCAACGCCACCACCGGTGCCAACTCCGAGCGCGCCAGCGCCCGTGACTTCACTCAGGACACCTACTCGCTGGACGCCAGCTACAGCCAGCCGTTCGAAACCCTCGGCCAGGTCAGCGAATTCGTGGTCGGTACCGACTACAAGAACTACGACACCGAATACCTCAACGGCACCACCAACCTGGGCGTCATCAACGTCAACACCTACTCGCCGAAGCAGTTCGCCAAACCGTCGCCCAACTACAGCACCGAGACCGGCATGCAGGAAGAGGAATACGGCCTGTACTCCAAGGTCACCTTCCGCCCGATCGAACGCCTGGCGTTGATCGCCGGTGGCCGCTTCAGCTGGTATCGCGGTGATTTCTACACCACCACCCTGAGCACCGGTGCCACCACCAACGACAGCAAGCGCGTGGATGGCCACTTCACCCCGTATGGCGGCCTGGTCTATGACCTGACCGAAAACCACGCCCTGTACGCCAGCTACTCGCAGGTGTTCAAGCCGCAGTCCGACACCGACAGCAACGGTCGGGTGCTGAAACCGCGTGAAGGCGAGCAATACGAATTCGGCCTCAAGAGCAGCTACTTCGGCGGCGACCTGAACACCCGCTTCTCGGTGTTCCGCCTGACCGACAAGAACCGCGCCACTACCGAATACGACGAAGATGGCGTAGACACCAACTTCTCGGTTGCCTCCGGCAAAACCCGCGTCAAAGGTGCCGAAGTGGAAGTAAGCGGCAAGCTGACGCCAAACTGGGAGCTGCTGGCCGGCTACACCTGGATGGAAACCGAAACCCTCAAGGGTGATGCAGAAACGACCTTCTTCATCATGCCGCGCAACCAGGCTTCGCTGTGGAGCAAGTACACCATCAGCCAAGGCCCGCTGAACGGCCTGGCCATTGGTGGCGGCATTTCGGCGATGAGCAACTTCTATTCCGAGAATGGCGGCGTGCGCATCGATGCACCGGGCTATGCCACGGTGGATGCGATGCTGTCGTACCCGCTGACCTCGAAGCTGACCGCCACCTTCAACGTCAACAACCTGTTCGACCGGGATTACCTGTCGCGGGTGGGGTCGACCTCCACGTTCAACTTCTACGGGCCGTCGCGCAGCATGATGGTTGGGGCGCGGTATGACTTCTGATTGGTGTTGTGGCGTGTAGGTCTACGTCGACGGTTTTGCATCGTTTATGAAATCGAGCGCCGCCCGCGCGGCCCTCGATCTACCAGGCGCTGCAACCCTGTCGGCATGCACCTGTCTGCCCTGTGCAGCATTCAAGGTGAACATTTCAAGGGCCGATTTTTCCTGACCCATCACGATGAGCATGCGTCTTCGACGCCGGCTTCGAGTGGTGATCACTGCCGGCTTGGTCTTGCCCATGCTGGCCTTCATGGTTGTGCATGTCACTCTCACCGCCCCCATGCTGGTGGCCGCCACTGCTTGCGACCATCGCCTGGTACTGCTGAGCATTCATCTGCGGTAGTTGGTCGAGAAAAGCCACTATGCCCCAGATATACGAATCATCCATGCTCTTGCCCCAAGCTGGCATTCCCGTAGCCTTGATGCCGTGCTTGATGGTCCAGAACGCAACAGCGGGATCACCGCTGGCGCCGAGCTTGCTCAGATCAGGAGGCGACGGGTACAGCGCTTGGCTCAGCTCGGTCTTTTCGACGCCAGGGGCCAGATGGCAACCAATGCACATGGCGTTGTAGTTACCGGCGCCGATGCGAATCAGGTTTTCATTCTTGAGGTCCGGTACCTCGATATCCCTGGCCCGTACCTCGATGGACCGATCCCGGGCCATGGCCAGAAAGGCATGCACGGCCGGGAAATGGGGATCATCAGCCCCGACGTTCACCAGGCCAAAGTAAGCTGCGCCCAATACGCCCGCACCGGCGATGGCGCCTGCTGCAACAAGCGTTGTAATTGTTTTTTTCATGTCGGGCTCTCAAAACCACATGCGAATGCCGGCAACGAAACGCGCTTCATCCACATCACCACCCTCGTCGCGGACGAAATCAGCCGTTTTGCCGTAGGAGCGGCTCCAGGTGATGCCTATGTAAGGTGCGAACTGGCGAACGATTTCATACCGTAGCCGCAGCCCGACCTCGGTATTCGCCAGGCCAGAACCCACGCCTCGCTCAGGGTCGTTCTTGCCATAGAAATTGGCTTCGGCGGTGGGCTGAAGGATCAGGCGATTGGTCAGCAGAATGTCGTAGTCGCCTTCCAGGCGCGCGGCGGTTTGACCGTTCTCACCCAGGAACGCGGTGGCTTCGGCCTCGAAGCCGTAAAGCGCCATGCCCTGGATGCCGAACGCCGCCCAGGTTTGCGGTGATTGCGGTTTGAAATCCTGGCGCACCCCGGCAACTACATCCCACCAGGGGCTGATAGCGCGGCCATAGAGCAGCTGCAACTCGGCATCTTCGGTGACGCCGTTGGTGCGTTCGCCTTCGGAGCGAATCCACAACCGGTTGATATCGCCGCCGACCCACCCGGTAGCATCCCAGGCCAGGGTGCTGCCTTCGTCTGCATCCTGATACTCAAGCTGGTCCAGCAAGAAGAAGCTATTGAGCGCGCTGTCGTGTACCTGATGCCCGCCCAATGGGGGGAATGCCGCCTGCCGGTCTGCATCCGTCAATTCGGGAATCGGCGTTCGGCTGGTCGTCGCAGGGCTGGCAGTACCATGGTTCATCTTCGAGTTATCCATGCCCCCATGATCCATGCCCTGCATGCTGCCATGATTCATCTGGCTAGGGTCCATGCCCGACATGGAGCCGTGCCCCATCGCCGAATGGTCCATTTCGCCAGCGGCGAAGCTGGGTGCAGCACCCAGCATGCCGAGTGAAACGGCCAGGGCCAGCAGCGAGGGTCGCGCCGGGCTATTGGCCATCTTTCCCTGCCTTGGCGTTGTCGCTGCCCTGCGATTCCATCATCTTGCTGTGATCCATACCTTCCATCGAGCCATGGTCCATGCCCTTCATGGCGCTGTGATCCATGCCCTTCATGGAACCGTGGTCCATGCCTTGAGCGCCCTTGGCTTTTGCTGCATCTGCGGCTTTCTGGGTGTGTTGCTCATGGTTGTCACCGGCCCACGACGACGGGGCATAAACAGCCAGCAGGCCAGCCATCGCAGCAGAGAGGAAAAACGCGCTTCGTTTCATAGGTTTGTTCATCTCGGATCTCCAGTTCATTCGTCCACGCGGACTTCTCGGAACATGCCCATTTCCATGTGGAACAGCAGGTGGCAGTGATAGGCCCAGCGCCCCAAAGCATCCGCAGTCACGCGGTAACTTCGTTTCGAGCCAGGCGGCATGTCGATGGTGTGCTTGCGCACCATGAAGTTGCCGTTCTCATCCTCCAGGTCGCTCCACATGCCATGCAGGTGGATGGGGTGAGTCATCATGGTGTCGTTGACCAAGGTGATACGAAGGCGCTCCCCGTATTTGAGGCGCAGCGGCTCGGCATCGGAAAACTTGACCCCGTCGAACGACCAGGCGAACTTTTCCATGTGGCCTGTGAGGTGCAACTCGATGGTGCGGCCAGGTTCTCGGCCGTCGGGATCAATGAAGGTGCTGCGCAGGTCCGCATACGTCAGCACACGTCGGCCGTTGTTACGCAGCCCGATGCCCGGGTCGCTCAGTTTTGGCGTGGGGCTCATCGTCTGCATGTCGACCAAGGGGTTGTTGGTCTCTGAGTCAGGATGGCCCTGCATGGCTCCACTCATGCCAGCCATGCTGCCGTGATCCATGCCGGCCATCTGGCTGTGGTCCATGCCAGCCATGCTGCCATGGTCCATCCCCGACATGCCGCTGTGATCCATACCCATGTCACTCATGGAAATCAGCGGGCGTGGATCAACAGCTGGAACAGCCGCTTGCAAGCCTTCGCGGATAGCCAAGGTGCCCCTGGCATAGCCGGTGCGGTCCATGGATTGAGCAAAGAGGGTGTATGCCTGCTCATCCTCGGGCTCGACAATCACATCGTAGGTTTCAGCAACCGCGATACGGAACTCGTCGACCGCTACCGGCTTCACATATTGCCCATCCGCCGCAACCACGGTCATCTTCAGGCCGGGAATACGCACGTCGAAATACGTCATGGCGGAGCCGTTGATGAAGCGCAGGCGGATTTTTTCGCCAGGCTTGAATACCCCCGTCCAGTTGGCGCCCGGGGCCTGGCCATTCATGAGGTAGGTGTAGGTGTATCCGCTCACGTCAGCGAGATCGGTGGGGCTCATGTTCATTTCGGCCCACATCGTGCGATCCGCCACCGCAGCGGACCAGCCCATTTCGCTCACGTCGTTGACGAAATCACCCACCGTCCGTTTGTGGAAGTTGTAGTAGTCAGACTGTTTCTTGAGCTTGGACAGCACCCGGGCAGGGTCTTCATCCGTCCAGTCGCTGAGCATCACCACGTAATCCCGGTCATAGGTGAACGGCTCGGGTTCTTTCGCATCGATGACCAGCGCGCCGTACACCCCAACCTGTTCCTGGAAGCCTGAGTGGCTGTGGTACCAGTAGGTGCCGTTCTGATGGACTTTGAACCTGTACTCATACAGGCCATCCGGGGCGATGCCATGGAAGCTCAGGCCAGGCACACCATCCATGTTGGCCGGCAGGATGATGCCGTGCCAGTGGATGGAGGTGTCCTGCTTCAAACGGTTGCGCACGCGAAGCGTAACGGTATCGCCTTCGCGCCAGCGAAGCGTTGGGCCAGGTATGGAGCCGTTGATGGCCATCGCTGTGCGCCTTGTGCCGGTGATATTGACCGGCAGTTCACCGATGTACAGGTCGAAGTCGCTGCCTGTCAGCACGTTTGGCTGGCCAGGGCTGGTCAAGGCCCACACCGGCGTGCGCCACATGCCCAGCCCGCCGAGCAGTCCGGTAGCGGCCAGGCCTTTGACGAAGGTGCGTCTTGTGGTTTTGCTTTGCATGCCGTTGCGTCCAGTCGTGTGGGGTGCGGATATCCCGGCTGCTGGGTGTCGCAGCCCACGACCAAACTAGCGAGTTGCCGCTGTCAGAAAACTGAGTCCGACATTACTTTTTCGTCAGCTTCTTGAAGGAGGGAGGTAGGCCGCAGAGGGCTTGGGATGGCTTTCGGCGAGGCATTAAAAAGCCGGCTTGTGGCCGGCTTCTCGGGGACGCTTCCGACTAATTTATGGTAAGCCGCAATCGCCTTAACTGAGTGGCCATCAAGGGCCTGAAAGAAATGGCAGATGCCCGTGTGGGATATCGCCAGAGCCCTCTGGACCGCGGCTTGCGCCGGTCGGGGCTGAATGTGCCGCGTAGCATACAAGGGCACGCGCAGGATGCCCAGCAAAAAATGGCACAGGGTGTTTCAGCCAGGCCGCTGTTGGCGGAAATGCGACCAGTGAAACACCCAGCCAAGAATTTCCAGGCCCTGCGCCTGGCACTGTGCGGGGGTGTAGCGTTCGACTGCGTAGTTGCGCCGGTCATGGCTGTGCAGGTACAGCGTACCGTGCTGGCCAAGGCTGAGGTTGTTCACCCTGAGCATGCCGTTGTGCAGCAGGGCATAGGTTTCACCCTCGACCACTCGGGTCATGCCCAGGTCGATGGCCAGGCTGGCATTCAGCGGAATCAGGGGCAGCATGTTGCTGGCCGGCATTGCCAGGCAGATCGCATTGGCAGCCTGCACACCCAGCCCCCTCAAGGCTTTTGCCGGCAAGCGCAGGTGTTTGCTGGCCACCGGCGACAGCTGGCCTTGTTGCAACTGGTAGTAAGGCACCTTCACTGCCCGGCCATGTTCCACCGACAGCGGAGAGGGCGGGTTGACGGGCGTCGGCCGGGGCGCGCCGCTGCGCAGGATCGGGTTGGGATGTTTGGGCCCTTCTCCGGTGCGTAGCCAACGGCGGTGCACACAGAACAAGTCGGCCAGTTCGTCCAGCCGGGCCAAAGGCACACCACGTTTGAACCAGTTGTTGACGTGCTGCGGTGTGACGCTGCGTTGGGCGGCAAAATCGGAAGGGGTCAGGCCACATTCGTGGAGCAGGGCTTTGAGGCGGTCGCCGGAAGTGTTCATGGTAGCGAGTGTAGCGGCGGGGGTGTCAGCAAGGATATGAACCGGGTGTTGACAGGGGTTGTACGAAAAGAGGTGGTTTGTAGGGAGTTGATGTAGGACTGCGTAGGATTTATTACCAGCACCCTGAGCATCGCCCATTCAGGCATAAAAAAACCCCGCCATGGCGGGGTTCTTCCTGCAACCGGTATCAGCCCTTGTAGGCAGCAACCGATTTGGTGATCGCGGCACGGGCGGCGTCGGCGCCTTCCCAACCTTCGATCTTGACCCACTTGCCCTTCTCGAGATCTTTGTAGTTTGCAAAGAAGTGCTCGATCTGCTGGATCAGCAGGGCTGGCAGGTCGGTGTATTCCTTCACGTCAACGTACAGCTGCGACAGCTTGTCGTGAGGAACAGCGATGACCTTGGCGTCGCCGCCGCCGTCGTCGGTCATGTTCAGCACGCCAACCGGACGGGCGCGGATAACCGAGCCTGGCGCTACCGGGTAAGGGGTAACAACCAGCACGTCCAGCGGATCACCGTCGTCAGCCAGGGTGTTCGGAATGAAGCCGTAGTTGGCTGGGTAGAACATTGGGGTAGCCATGAAACGGTCGACGAACAGGGTGTCGCTGTCCTTGTCGATTTCGTATTTGATCGGCGCGTGGTTGGCCGGGATCTCGATGGCGACGTAGATGTCGTTCGGCAGGTCTTTGCCCGCCGGAATCTTGCTGTAGCTCATTGGGCAGTGCCCCCGTGTTTGACCAAAAAAGTGGCGGCGATTATAGGCACATTCTGCCGGGGCATGCCACGCCTGGCCTGATGTGCGGCCCCGTCAGGCGTGGCTTTCGCGGTATTCGGGGTGTTCGGCCTGTAGCTGGCGCAGGCGCGCCAGCGGGTCTTGCCGGTAGAACAGCGACAACTGGCGGTAGACCAATGGATAAGCCTGCTGCAGCAGGTCGGGGGCACTAAAGAAGTATTCGCTGGTTACCGCAAAGAACTCCGCCGGGTTTTCCGCGGCATAGGGGTCGATGGCGGTTTCGGCGTCGGGGTTGGCGTCCAGCTGGCGGTTGAGGTCGTCGTAGGCTTGTTGCATGGCCGTTGCCCACTCATCCACCGGCATGCCGCTGTGCAGCGGGGGCAGGCCGTTGGCATCGCCATTGAGCATGTCGAGCTTGTGCGCCAGCTCATGGATGACGAGGTTGTAGGCCTCCCAGCCGCCACTGGCCAGCACGCCGTTCCAGGCCAGGATGATCGGCCCCTGCTGCCAGGCTTCGCCGCTGTGCTCTCCGTCCCAGACGTGCTCCACGCCACTGGCATCGCGGTGGCGCTGGGGGCTTTTGAAGTCGTCGGGGTACAGGATGATTTCGTGGAAACCCTGGTACCAGTTCAGCTCGCCCAGGTGCAGCAGTGGCAGTTGCGCCTGGGCGGCCAGCAGCAGGCGCTGCTCGTCGTCCAGTTCGACGCCGGGCAGGCAGGTGAGGTGCTTGTCGAGCAGGAACAGGATGCAGGCTTCGCGCAGCCAGTGGTCTTCGGCGTCACTGATGCCGTCCAGCATCGGCAGGCGCTCGCGTACGGCCTGCCATTGCTGGGGGGAGATAGGGTAGCGCGCCAGGGTGCGCTTGCGCCGCCAGGCGCTGAACGACCACATGAGTGGCGGTCAGTGAGCCTTGGCGGCCCGGCCCAGGCGGCCGCGCAGCAGGCCGAGGATCATCGGCACCAGCGACAGGATGATGATGCCCACCACCATCAGCGACAGGTGTTGCTTGATGAACGGCACGTTACCGAAGAAGTAACCCAGGGTAACCAGGCCTCCCACCCACAGCAGCGAACCGGCGATGCTGAAACCGAGGAAGCGTGGGTAATGCATGTGCGCGATGCCGGCGACGAACGGTGCAAAGGTACGCAGGATGGGCAGGAAGCGCGCCATGGTCACGGTCTTGCCGCCGTGGCGTTCGTAGAAGTCGTGGGTACGCTGCAGGTAATCGCGGCGGAAGATCTTCGAGTTGGGGTTGTTGAACAACCGCTCGCCGGCCGTTCGCCCTATCACGTAGTTGGTACTGTCCCCCAGGATGGCGGCAGCCATCAGCAGGCCGGCCAGCAGCACCGGGTCCATGCCACCACCAGCGGCCACGGCGCCAGCGATGAACAGCAGCGAATCGCCTGGCAGGAAAGGCATTACCACCAGCCCTGTTTCACAGAAAATGACGGTAAACAGGATGGCGTAGATCCAGGGACCGTAATTGGTGACCAGCAGATCGAGGTAGGCATCGAGATGCAGGATAAGGTCCAGCGGGTTGAAATCCATGTACAGCACCTGTGTTCTGGGGCGTAGGCTCGGTTACCTGGGGATGGGTAAATTTTCACACATGACAGGTGGGGCATTATACGGCTAAGTCAGGATCATGCCCGGGGAGTTTGTAGCGGGGGGTTACGGCAGGTGCTTCCTGTGCTGGCCTTTTCGCGGGCACGCCCGCGAAAGGGCCGGGACTGTCAATCCTGGCTGATTGGCAGGATGTAGCTCTTGAACTCGGTGTCTTCACGAAAACCGATGGATTCGTAGGTCTTGTGCGCAACTTCGTTGTCCGCGCTGGTCGAAACCCGCATGCGCACGGCGTTGGTCTCTTTCGCCATTTTCTTCGCCTCACGCATCAGGTGGTCAGCCACCAGCATGCGCCGCGAGTCTTCGGCCACGTAGATGTCGTTGAGTATCCATACCCGCTTCAGCGATAGCGACGAATAGCTGGGGTACAACTGGCAGAAGCCCATCAGCTTGCTGTCGTCATCATCCGGTAGCGCCAGGTAGATCACCGATTCATCCCGTTTCAGGCGCTTTTCCAGAAAGCTGCGCGAGCTGTCGGGATAGGGCAGCTGCCCATAGAACTCACGGTATCTGACGAACAGTGGCGTGAGCAGGTCGAGGTGTTCCAGGGTTGCCTTGATGATGCGCATGTGCGGCCCTCAGAGTCCATTTAGGGAAACAGCGGAATGCCTGCAGCGTTCAAGGGCATGCTGCCCAATGCGCGTCACAAGTGCAATCCGCCTTCCGTGACATGTTTTTTACCCTTTGCCGAGCAGGAAGTTGCCTTTCTGGTTGGCGCTGTCTTCACTTTCCAGGCTATGGACCTCGGCTTCGTCCTTCAGATTCACCCCGGAAAGCTGGCGTTTGCAGGCTTCGCGCATCAAGTACAGCAAGCGGTGCGCCGCCATGCCATAGCTCAGGCCCTCCAGGCGGATGTTGGAAATGCAGTTGCGGTAGGCATCGGTCAGGCCGACCTTCGGCGCGTAGGTGAAATACAGGCCCAGGCTGTCGGGCGAGCTGAGCCCTGGGCGTTCGCCGATCAGCATCACGGTCATCCGTGCGCCCAGCAATTCGCCGACCTCGTCTGCCACTGCCACGCGGCCCTGCTGTACCAGCACCACAGGGGCGCTGGTCCAGCCATCAGCGGCCGCTTGCTCCTCGAAACGGCTCAGGAACGGTAGGGTGTGGCGATGAACAGCCAGCGCCGACAGGCCATCGGCAACCACGATGGCCAGGTCGACGCCGCCGGGGTTCGCCTGTGCGTGCTGGCGCAGGGTGGCAATCGAGTCTTCGTTGAGCCGCCGGCCCAGGTCCGGGCGCTGCAGGTACTGGTGGCGGTCGCTGGCGGCACTGTGCAGCACCAGGCTGTCACGGCCACGGTCACTCAGTTGGGTCGCCAGGCCGGCGTGGTCGAAGGCCAGGTGCACGGCATCGCGGGCCTGGGCATGGGCGAACTGGAAGTCCAGCTGCGCCCCGGTCGGCAGGCTGGTGCCGGTGCGGCCCAGGGCGATGCGTGCCGGGGTCAGGTTGCGCAGGGCCAGCCAGGGGTTGTCGGGGGTAGGTGTGCGAGGGTCCATGGTCATCCCTATGCAAGCTGTGCCAAGGCCTGGCGGAAGGCCGGCGGCAGGTTGTCACCAAAGCGCACCCGGCCATCGGCCTGGGTGAAGATGCCGGTGCGGGCCAGCCACGCTTCGAATTCCGGCCCGGGCTTCAGGCCCAGGGTCTGGCGCGCGTACAGCGCGTCGTGGAACGAGGTGGTCTGGTAGTTGAGCATGATGTCGTCGGAACCGGGGATGCCCATGATGAAGTTGATCCCGGCCACCCCCAGCAGGGTCAGCAGGGTGTCCATGTCGTCCTGGTCGGCTTCGGCGTGGTTGGTGTAGCAGATATCGCAGCCCATCGGCACGCCCAGCAGCTTGCCGCAGAAGTGGTCTTCCAGGCCGGCGCGGATGATCTGCTTGCCGTTGTACAGGTACTCCGGGCCGATGAAACCGACCACGGTGTTGACCAGAAACGGCTTGAAGTGGCGGGCCACGGCATAGGCGCGGGTTTCGCAGGTTTGCTGGTCGACGCCGTGGTGGGCGTTGGCCGACAGCGCGCTGCCCTGGCCGGTTTCGAAGTACATCAGGTTTTGCCCAAGTGTGCCGCGCTTCAGCGACAGGCCCGCTTCGTAGCCTTCCTGCAGTACGTTCAGGTTGATGCCAAACCCGGCGTTGGCCGCCTCGGTACCGGCGATGGACTGGAACACCAGGTCCAGCGGCACGCCACGGTTGATCGCCTCGATCGAGGTGGTGACGTGGGTCAGCACACAGGCCTGGGTAGGGATGTCGTAGCGCTGGATGATGGCGTCGAGCATTTCCAGCAGGGCGCAGATCGAGGCGATGCTGTCGGTGGCCGGGTTGATGCCGATCATGGCATCGCCGTTGCCGTACAGCAGGCCATCGAGGATGCTGGCGGCGATACCGGCCGGCTCGTCGGTCGGGTGGTTGGGCTGCAGCCGGGTCGACAGGCGCCCGCGCAGGCCCATGGTGCCGCGAAAACGGGTAACCACGCGGATCTTCTGCGCCACCAGCACCAGGTCCTGGACACGCATGATCTTCGAGACCGCTGCTGCCATTTCCGGTGTCAGCCCGGGCGCCAGGGCGCGCAGGCTGTCTTCATCGGCCTCTTCGCTCAGCAGCCAGTCACGCAGGCCGCCCACGGTCAGGTGGCTGACCGGTGCGAACGCCTGGGCATCGTGGGTATCGACGATAAGGCGGGTAACCTCGTCATCTTCGTAAGGGATCAGCGCTTCATTGAGAAAGTGCGTCAGCGGGATATTGGCCAGCGCCATCTGCGCGGCAACGCGTTCGCCGTCGTTGCTGGCTGCAACGCCTGCCAGGTAGTCCCCGGAGCGTGCCGGGCTGGCCTTGGCCATCACTTCCTTGAGGCTGTCGAAGCGGTAGACCAGGTGGCCGACCGTGTGTACGAAACTTGCCATACAGAATCTCCAGAGCCGCAGGTTGCCCTGCGGCGGGTGGCGGCAATCAGTGCAGGGCCTCTTCGGCCTTCTGGATCGCGGCGAATTCCTCTTCCGGTGTGCCCGCAACCAGGTGGTGGCGGCTGTAGAAAGCAAAGTAGGCAATTAATACCGCATAGATCACTGCGGCGCCAATCACCACCCGTGGGTCGACCAGGAAGCCGGCAACCACAGCGATGCAGGCCAGCACCAGCGCGACGCCCGAGGTAAAGATGCCACCGGGGGTGCGGTATGGGCGCTCCATCTTCGGCCGGCGGATGCGCAGGGTGATGTGTGCGGCCATCATCAGCACGTAAGAAAGGGTAGCGCCGAATACGGCTACCAGAATCAGCAGGTCACCCTGGCCGGTCAGCGACAGGGCAAAGCCGATGATGCCGGGGATGATCAAGGCCAGTACCGGCGCCTTGCTTTTGTTGGTTTCCGACAGCTTGCGCGGCAGGTAGCCGGCGCGGGACAGGGCGAAGATCTGCCGGGAATAGGCGTAGATGATCGAGAAGAAGCTGGCGATCAGCCCGGCCAGGCCGACCAGGTTGACGAAACCGCCCATCCAGGTACTGCCGCCATAGGCTTTGGACAGTGCCTCGACCAGCGGGTTACCGGACGCTTTCAGTGCTTCGGAGCCTGCACCGCCGGGGCCGACTACCAGAATCAGCAGGGCGAAGGCCAACAGTACCAGCATGGCACCGATCAGGCCGCGTGGCAGGTCACGCTTGGGGTTCTTGGTTTCTTCGGCGGCCAGCGGCACACCTTCGACAGCCAGGAAGAACCAGATGGCATAAGGAATGGCCGCCCACACGCCCACATAACCGAACGGCAGGAAGCTGCTGGCGCCCACCGCGTCCGTTTTGGCGATGTCGAACAGGTTGGCTGCATCAAAATGGGGCACCATGCTCACCAGGAACACCGCCAGGGCGATGGCGGCGATGGCGGTGATGATGAACATCAGCTTCAGCGCTTCCCCCACACCGAAGATGTGGATGCCGATGAACACGATGTAGAACGCCAGGTAGATCATCCAGCCGCCGATGCCGAACAGTGACTGGCAATAAGCGCCGATGAACACGGCAATGGCGGCAGGGGCGATGGCGTATTCGATCAGGATCGCCGTACCGGTCAGAAAGCCGCCCCACGGGCCGAACGCACTGCGGGCAAAGCCGTAGCCGCCGCCTGCGGTGGGGATCATCGACGACAGTTCGGCCAGCGAAAAGCACATGCACAGGTACATGGTGGCCATCAGCAAGGTGGCGAGGAACATGCCGCCCCAGCCGCCCTGGGCCAGGCCGAAGTTCCAGCCGGCATAGTCGCCGGAAATGACGTAGGCCACGCCCAGGCCGACCAGCAGTACCCAGCCGGCGGCGCCTTTTTTCAGTTCACGTTGCTGGAAATAGTCCGAGCCGACTTTTTCGAAGTCGACAGAAGAGCCTGCCGGCGAGCCGGCGGAATGATCGCTTGGCATAGTTTCACCTGTTCTTTTTCTTGGTGGCCGGAAGGGTTCCGGGCCGATGGTGATGGGTACTGCAGGAAGCGAGCCAGAGCGGTTCGTGAACGCGAACCGCTCTGGCTGACGGGCTTAGAAGAAGCCCAGCGGGTTAATGTCGTAGCTCACCAGCAAGTTCTTGGTTTGCTGATAGTGGTCCAGCATCATCTTGTGGGTCTCACGGCCAACACCGGACTTCTTGTAGCCGCCGAACGCCGCATGCGCCGGGTACAGGTGGTAGCAGTTGGTCCATACGCGGCCAGCCTTGATCCCGCGGCCCATGCGGTAGGCACGGTTGATATCGCGGGTCCACACGCCGGCACCCAGGCCGAACTCGGTGTCGTTGGCAATCGCCAGGGCTTCGGCTTCGTCCTTGAAGGTGGTGACGCTGACCACCGGACCGAAGATTTCCTCCTGGAACACGCGCATCTTGTTGTTGCCCTTGAGCAGGGTCGGCTGGATGTAGTAACCGGTGGCCAGCGAGCCTTCCAGTTTTTCCACCTTGCCGCCGGTCAGCAGCTCGGCACCTTCGTCCTGGGCGATCTGCAGGTACGAGAGGATCTTCTCGAACTGCTGTTGCGAAGCCTGGGCGCCGACCATGGTGTCGGTGTCCAGCGGGTCGCCGCGTTTGATCTGCAGCACCTTCTTCATCACCACTTCCATGAACTGCGGGTAGATCGACTCCTGTACCAGTGCCCGGGATGGGCAGGTGCACACTTCGCCCTGGTTGAAGAACGCCAGCACCATGCCTTCGGCCGCCTTCTCGATGAAGCTCGGCTCGGCTTGCATGATGTCTTCGAAGTACACGTTCGGCGACTTGCCGCCCAGTTCCACGGTGGATGGAATGATGTTTTCGGCTGCGCACTTCATGATGTGCGAGCCCACCGGGGTGGACCCGGTGAAGGCGATCTTGGCGATGCGCTTGCTGGTGGCCAGGGCTTCACCGGCTTCGCGGCCAAAGCCTTGCACCACGTTGAGCACGCCTTTTGGCAGCAGGTCGCCAATCAGTTCGACCAGCACGGTGATGCCCAGCGGGGTCTGCTCGGCAGGTTTGAGCACCACGCAGTTGCCGGCGGCCAGGGCCGGGGCAAGTTTCCAGGCGGCCATCAGGATCGGGAAGTTCCACGGGATGATCTGCCCGACCACGCCCAGCGGTTCGTGAATGTGGTAGGCCACGGTGCCTTCGTTGATTTCTGCAGCACCGCCCTCTTGGGCGCGGATGCAGCCGGCGAAGTAGCGGAAGTGGTCGACCGCCAGCGGGATGTCGGCGTTGAGGGTTTCGCGGACTGGCTTGCCGTTGTCCCAGGTTTCGGTAATCGCCAGCAGTTCGAGGTTTTGCTCGATGCGGTCGGCGATCTTCAACAGCACGTTTGAGCGGTCCTGCACTGACGTGCGGCCCCAGGCGTCGGCAGCGGCGTGGGCGGCGTCGAGCGCTTTATCGATGTCTTCGGCAGTGGAACGGGGGAATTCGGCGATCAGTTTGCCATTCACCGGGGACGTGTTTTCAAAGTACTGCCCCTTGACCGGAGCTACGAACTCGCCACCGATGTAGTTGCCGTAGCGGCTCTTGAAGGAAACCTTCGCGCCCTCGGTACCGGGATGTGCGTAACGCATGGTGTGTCTCCTGGCTGTTATGTTTGTTGAGGAGTTGGAAAGCGTAGAGCAAAGGTTGGGCCAGCGTTTCGCACGCCAGTCAAATCAATGACTTGGGTCAGCTACCAAGGCCTGCTGATAAGCCCTTGTACCAGCGCCGATACGCGCAGGGGTGACACTTTGTGCCATTTACGACACGTCCCAGGCGGGTGCATTGCAAAGGCTTCCCGGGTGGAGGATGCTGGCAGGACTCTCTATCTGCGGAGAACTACAACAAATGCAGAGCAATCCTTTCATTCGCCATGCCCAGCAAGTGCATACCGTTGCCCATGGTGGGGCCGGGGAGGGGGGCAGTGACCCGTCCATCGCCCGTTCCTGGCTGCGCTGCCTGGAGGACTACCACCTCGACCCTTCGGTAATCGAGGCGCCCGTGGTGCTCGAGCATGGGCGTTTGCTGGAAAGCCGCGAGCGCCTGCGCCAGGTGCTGCAAATTGCCGATCATGAAATGAACAGCCTGCACCAGCAGCTTTCCGGCGCCGGCCATGCGGTACTGCTGACCGACGCCCGCGGGGTGATCCTCAACTGCGTCAGCGCGGCCACCGAGCGGCGCAGCTTCGAGCGTGCCGGGCTGTGGTTGGGCGCCGACTGGAGCGAGGCGCGCGAGGGCACCAACGGCATCGGCACCTGCCTGGTCGAGCGCCAGGCATTGACCATTCACCAGAACGAGCACTTTCGCGGCCGCCACACTGGCCTGACCTGCTCGGCCAGCCCGGTGTTCGACCCGCATGGCGAGTTGCTGGCGGTGCTGGATGTGTCATCCGCGCGGCCTGACGTTTCGCGCCAGAGCCAGTTCCACACCATGGCGCTGGTGAACCTGTCGGCGAAGATGATTGAAAGCTGCTATTTCCTGCGTCACTTCGAGCAGCAGTGGCTGTTGCGTTTTCACCTGCAGGCCGAGTCGGTCGGCCTGTTCAGCGAAGGCCTGCTGGCGTTCGACGGCGATGGGCGGATTTGTGCTGCCAACCAGAGCGCGTTGAACCTGCTGGGCAGCGTGCGCGGTGGCGTGCTGGGCAAACCCGTGGAGCGTTTTTTTGCCTGTAGCCACGACGAACTGTTCAGCCGCGCCACCCCCGCTGGCAGCACGGTCTGGCCGCTGCATACGCTGGACGGTCGCCAAGTGTTTGCCAGCCTGCGCGGCAAGGCCCGTGCGCCCGTGTGGTCGGTGCCTGTTGCGCAACCCTTGCCCATGCACCCGATGGAACCGGCCATCTGCCTGCTCGACCCGGCTCTGCAGAACGAATTCCGCCGCAGCGTACGGGTGTTCGAGCGTGACGTGCCGCTGTTGCTACGTGGTGAAACCGGTTGTGGCAAAGAAGCGTTTGCCCAGGCCGTGCACCAGGCCAGCGGGCGACGCGGCAAGCCGTTCATCGCCATCAACTGTGCCTCGATCCCGGAAAGCCTGATCGAGAGCGAGTTGTTCGGTTACCGAGGCGGCAGTTTTACCGGAGCACGCAAAGAAGGCATGCGCGGCAAGCTGCTGCAGGCCGATGGCGGCACCTTGCTGCTGGACGAGATCGGCGACATGCCGCTGGCCTTGCAAACCCGCCTGCTGCGGGTACTGGAAGAGCGCCAGGTGGTGCCCATCGGTGGCGAGCCGCAAGCGGTGGATGTCCGTATTGTCAGCGCCACCCACCGCGACTTGCTGGAGCGGGTGGAGCAGGGCAGTTTCCGCGAGGACCTGTATTACCGCCTGAATGGCCTGGAGGTGGCGTTGCCGGCGGTGCGTGAGCGCAGTGACAAAACACAGCTGCTGGACTTTTTGCTGCATCAGGAGGCGCAGGGGCAACGTGTCGAACTGGAGCCCAGGGCGCGTCAGGCGCTGCTGGACTTTGCCTGGCCGGGTAATGTGCGGCAGATGCGCAACGTGCTGCGTACCTTGGTGGCGCTTTGCGAGAACGCCCGAATCGAGTTCTCGGATCTCCCCGCTATTGTTCGCGAGGGCTTCGCCCTCGATCGCCGGCAAGCCAGCTCCCACAGGTACTGCACCAAGCCTGAGGCGCGTGCAAACCCTGTGGGATCTGGCTTGCCGGCGATAGGGCCAGTTGTGTTGGAGGATGCCGAGCGCCAAGCGCTGATGGCGACCCTGGAGGCAAAACACTGGCACTTGACCCGTGTCGCCGAGCATCTGGGCATCAGCCGTAATACCTTGTATCGAAAACTGCGCAAACACGGCATTGCGAGGGCCGACTGAGCGAAACAGCGGGTGCGATTTGTCGCGCCCTGGGCTACCCTGCCTCGATGTTTTGCGAGGTCGACCATGCATATTCACATTCTCGGTATTTGCGGCACTTTCATGGGCTCGCTGGCGGTGCTGGCCAAGGAACTTGGCCATCGCGTCACCGGCTCGGACGCCAACGTCTATCCCCCGATGAGCACTCAGCTCGAAGCCCAGGGCATCGAACTGACCCAAGGCTATGACCCGGCCCAGCTGGACCCGGCACCCGACCTGGTGGTCATCGGCAACGCCATGTCACGCGGCAACCCGGCAGTGGAATACGTGCTGAACAAGGGCCTGCCCTATGTTTCCGGCCCGCAGTGGCTGGCTGACCATGTGCTGCAAGGCCGCTGGGTGCTGGCCGTTGCCGGTACCCACGGCAAGACCACCACCAGCAGCATGCTGGCCTGGGTGCTGGAGCACGCCGGCATGAGCCCGGGCTTCCTGATTGGCGGTGTGCCGCAGAATTTCTCGGTATCGGCCCGCCTGGGCGACACGCCGTTCTTCGTCGTCGAAGCCGACGAGTACGACAGCGCCTTCTTCGACAAGCGCTCGAAGTTCGTGCATTACCACCCGCGTACCGCGATCCTCAACAACCTTGAGTTCGACCACGCGGACATCTTCCCGGACCTGGCCTCGATCGAGCGGCAGTTCCACCACCTGGTACGCACCATCCCGAGCGAAGGCCTGGTGATTCACCCTACCACCGAGCAAGCGCTGGAGCGGGTGATCGGCATGGGTTGCTGGACCCCGGTGCAGACCACAGGCGTGGGTGGCCAGTGGCAGGCGCGCCTGCTCAGCCCCGACGGCTCGCGTTTCGAAGTCTTGTTCGAAGGCGAAGCGCAAGGCGTGGTGGACTGGGCACTGACGGGCCAGCACAACGTTGCCAACGCGCTGGCCACCCTGGCCGCCGCCCGCCATGTCGGCGTGGCCCCGGCCATGGGCATCGAAGGCCTCAGCGCGTTCAAGAGCGTAAAACGGCGCATGGAAAAGGTGGCCGAAGTGCAGGGCGTGACCATCTACGATGATTTCGCCCACCACCCGACTGCCATCGCCACCACCCTCGATGGGCTGCGCAAGCGTGTTGGCGAGGCCCCGGTGATTGCCGTGATCGAACCACGCTCCAATTCGATGAAGCTGGGCGCCCACCGTGACGGTTTGCCAGAGAGCGTCAACGACGCCGACCAGGTCATCTGGTACGCCCCGGCCAACCTCGGCTGGGACCTGGCGGCCACCGCCGCGCAGTGCAAGGTCCCGAGTGTGGTAGCCGACAGCCTTGACGCGATCATCGAGCGGGTCAAGGGCCAGGCCCGCCCGGGCACTCATGTGGTGATCATGAGCAACGGCGGCTTTGGCGGCCTGCACGGCAAACTGGCCGAGGCGCTGAAGTGAGCGGGCCGGAACGCATCACCCTGGCCATGACGGGCGCCTCGGGCGCCCAGTATGGCCTGCGCCTGCTCGATTGCCTGGTGCGCGAAGACCGCGAAGTGCACTTCCTGATCTCCAAGGCCGCGCAACTGGTAATGGCCACCGAGACCGACGTGCTGTTGCCGGCCAAGCCCCAGGCGATGCAGGCCTTCCTTACCGAATACACCGGCGCCGCCGACGGGCAGATCCGCGTGTATGGCAAGGAAGACTGGATGTCGCCGGTGGCCTCCGGCTCCGGTGCCCCGGCGGCGATGGTGGTAGTGCCTTGTTCCACCGGCACCTTGTCGGCCATTGCCACCGGTGCCTGCAACAACCTGATCGAACGCGCTGCCGACGTTACCCTCAAGGAGCGTCGGCAACTGATCCTGGTGCCACGCGAAGCGCCGTTTTCCACCATCCACCTGGAAAACATGCTCAAGCTGTCGCAGATGGGCGCGGTGATCCTACCGGCGGCACCGGGCTTCTACCATCAGCCGCAGACCATCGACGACCTGGTCGACTTTGTCGTGGCGCGTATTCTCAACCTGCTGAACATTCCCCAGGACATGTTGCCGCGCTGGGGTGAACACCACTTTGGGGTGGATGATTGAAGCGAGCGTTGGTGGGGGGGCTGGCGCTGCTGATGCTGGGGGGCTGCGCCACGGTACGCACGCTGGATGCCGCCAAGCCCGGGGCGCCGGTGGTGTATGCCGGCACCCGGCTGGATTTGTACGTGATCAATGGTGGGTGCTGCCCGCGAGACCACTACGGGGCTGATGCACCAGCCTATCCTGGGCTGGACCTGCCGGGGAGCATGTTGCTCGATACCCTGTTGTTGCCGTTGTCGTTGCTGACAGCAGCCGGTGTAGGCTTCCAGGCCACCGGTGGCCTGTAACGGCCCTTTCGCGGGCTACCCGCGAAGAGGCCGTCATAGGTAACGCCTATTTCTTGCCCAACCTGCGCAACTCATCCGACTCCACAACCCGTATCCCGTCCTCTTCCTCCAGCGCCAGGCGCCACAGCGCTCGTGCCAGGGTGCAAGCCTCGATCCCTCGGTATTTACCCGGTATCAGCTTGGAAAACGGCGAAACCAACTGCTCACTGAGGCGTGGCTGAATGCGTTCGCCCAGCAGCAACGACGGCCGCACGATGGTCAACTGCGGCCAGTCCTGAGCCTTCAGCGCCTCTTCCATCTCACCTTTGACCCGGTTGTAGAAAATCGACGATTTCGGGTCGGCCCCCAGCGCGCTGACCACTAACAGATGCCGCGCGCCCATTTCCCGGGCACGTTTGCTGAACGCCACCACCATGTCCAGGTCCACCGCACGGAACGCCGATTCGGAGCCGGCCTGCTTCAGCGTGGTGCCCAGGCAGCAATAGGCGATATCGACCCGCCCGGCCAACTGAGGAAGGAATACCGCTGGGTCGCCCACCGGGTTTTCCAGGTGCGGATGCTCGGCCAGCGGCCGGCGAGTGGGCGCCAGTACGCGGGTGATGGTGGGCTCGTTGAGCAGGCGGTCGAGCAGGTGTTCACCCGTCAGACCTGTGGCACCGGCAAGCAGGACATGCTGAGGCGTCAAATACATGATGTCTCTCCCTTGTTACACACAATTCTAGTGGTTGCCGGGCGTTTCCGCTCGTCGCTCCGCGCTGGCTTGTGTGGCGTTACGCAACGCTTCTTCGGCCTGTTGCCGGCGCAGCTGCTGCCAGTGCTCAAGCACGGCGGGCGGCGCCCACAGCTGCGGCTCGGAGGCCTCGAAGCCTTCCCTTTGTTCTCTTTCGGCAACGCTGGTACGTGCCAGTTCAAATGCCTGTTTGAGGTCGTCGGTCTGGTTCAGCGCTTCGGCGAACAGGGCATCGCCAAAGTAGGTGAAGTCGGCTTCTTCCGAGCAACCGAAAGACACGCGGTCGGCCCGGGCCGCCGTCATGATCAGCGTGCGCTCATCCTTGAGCGGGGCGATGTAGCCCCCTGAATAGCAGGCCGAGATGACGATTACCTTGTCTCGATTCTTGAGCGGCGCCAGGGCAGTGGCCAGTTCGTCGGCGGAAAGGTCAGCCAATTGCAGGCGCGGCTGGTCGAGCACCAGTTGATGGTCCTGGCTGCCATGGCTGGTAAGGTAGATGAACACCAGGTCTTCAGGGCCGCTGCGCTCGGCCAGGGTGCGGGCGGCACGGGTAAGGTTTTCGCGAGTGGCCATGGGGCGGGTGGCCATGTGGTCGCGGTGGTTGACCAAGGTCATCTGGCCACGGGCACCAAAGCGCACCTTGAGCATGTTGCTGACGTAGTCGGCTTCGCGCAGGAACACGCTCTGCTGGCCATCCCCGGCCACCACCAGGCTGTACAGCTGGATCGATGGGGCTGAGCGCGGGACACGGGCCAGCGCCTCGTCCAGCAGGCGGCCCTGATTGAGCAGGGCCAGGTCCAGCGGATCGGGTAGCAACTGGCCGTTCTGGTCGCGTACCCGCACGCCATTGACCCAGACGCCGCTTTCGACCTTGCCGCTGGCCAGGATCAATCGCCCATGCCCGTGGTAGGCATCGTTCAGGAAGCCGCCGATGTACTTGCTGCCATCGGCCAGCTGCAGGCTGCCCTGGCCCGACAGGCGCCAGTCGGCGAACTCGCCTTTGTAATGGCTGCCATCGCTGCCCAGCAGTTCGCCTTCGCCGATCAATGAGCCATCCTTGAATTCGCCAATCCACACATCGCCATCGGCGTTTTCGTAACGGCCGCGACCTTCCAGGCGGTTGTCCTTGAACTCGCCGATGTACTGCTCACCGTCAACGCTGTCGTAGGTGCCGCTGCCTTGCAGCTCGCCGTTGACGAAGCGGCCACTGAACTGGTTACCGCTGGCATCGCTGCGTACGCCGGCGCCGTTGGGTTTGCCCTTGGCGAACAGGCCCTGGTAGCGGCTGCCGTCGGCCAGTTCCAGTTCGCCCGCGCCGTCGTAGAGGTCGTCCTTGAACTGGCCACGGTAGGTCTGGTCGGCTTGCTTGAGCGTGCCTTCGCCATCGCGGCGGCCATGCTTGAAGGTGCCGGCATAGTGGCTGCCCGGCGTGGTCAGGTCGCCCAGTCCCTGGAACAGCCCCCCGGCGAACTGGCCACGGTACACCTCGCCGTTCTGGCCGTGCCATTCTCCCTGGCCGTGCCACTGGCCGTCCTTGAAGCCGCCGGCGTACCAGCTGCCGTTGGGGTAGTCGATACGGCCCTCGCCCTGCAGCAGGCCATCGACCACCTGCCCCCGGTAACGCCCGCCGTCAGGCAAGCGTGCGTCCGGCGGAAGCAGCGATTCGCCATCGCCACAGGCGGCGAGCAGCAAGACCAAGGTGATGGGGAGCAGTGGACGCATGGCGAAGACCGGGCAATAGGTCTGCCGAGTATGACGCAGAATGGGATCCTGAGACAGCGAGGGCAGATGCTGGCGCATCACCTGGTGTAGGAGCGGCCTTTTGTCGCGAAAGGGCCGCAACGCGGCCCCGGCAATATTACCTGTGATGCACAGATCCTGGGGGCGCTGCGCACCCCTTTCGCGACACAAGGCCGCTCCTACAGGATCTGCGCAGCCTTTGAGGGTTTAATCAGCGCACACCCGGGGAAACGATGATCTTCACGTTCTCCTCTTTGTTGTTCACCAGTTCCTCGAAGCCCAGTTCGACAATCTGCTCCAACCCGATCCGGCCGGTCACCAGCGGGCGAATATCCAGCCTGCCGTCAGCGATGAAGGCAATCACATCGGCAAACTCGCCGTTGTACGCCAACGCTCCCAGTACCTGCTTCTCGGTGGATACCAATTCGAAGAAGTTGAACTCGCTAGGCTCTTCAAAAATACCTACCAGCACGCACTTACCCGCCTTGCGGATGGTGTCGATGGCCAGCTTGGCCGTGTGCTTGTTGCCGATGCACTCAAAGCTCACATCGGCCCCCAACCCAAAGGTCAGTGCGCGGATTTGCGCCAGCGCGTCGCACTGGCTGGGGTCCAGCACCACGGTGGCGCCTACCTCTTTGGCCTTGGCCTTGCGCGCCGAGGACATTTCCAGCGCAATCACTTGCGCCGCGCCCGCAGCCTTGGCGCACATGATGGTGCACAGACCGATGGTGCCGGCACCCACCACCACAACGGTCTGCCCAAGCAGGCTGCCGGCCTTTTTCACCGCGTGCATACCCACCGCCAGCGGTTCGATCAGTGCCCCGGCCTCTGGCGGGAAACCTTGCGGCAAGCGGTACAGCAGGTTGGCGGGTACGTTGACCAACTCGGCAAAGGCGCCATTGTTCATCAGGCCGGTGAACGCCAGGCGCTCGCAGATGTTGTACAGGCCGTGGGTGCAGTAATAGCAAGTACCACAATGCTGGCAGGCGTCCGCCGCCACCGGGTCACCTACCGCAAAGCCCTCCACGCCTTCGCCAAGCTTGGCGATCTGGCCGCAAAATTCGTGGCCGAGGATGCACTGGCCCTGGATGCCGGTCAGCGGGTGTGGTGCCTCCACCGGGATGAACACCGGGCCGGCGACGTATTCGTGCAGGTCGGAGCCGCAGATGCCGCACCAGTCCACCTTGATCTGCACCCAGCCGGGTGCCGGGTCGGCTGGCAGGGGGACCTGTTCGACGCGAATATCATTACGGCCATGCCAGACGGCGGCGCGCATGTGGGTGTGGCTCAGGTCATTCATTGTTGTTCTCCAGGCTCACGGGAAAGGGCTTAGTGCTTGCGCAGGAATGCGAGCATTTGCTGGTTGACCTGTTCGGCCGCCTCCATCTGCACCATATGCCCAGCCTCTGGCAGCACCAGCACTTCGGCCTCCGGGCCCTCTGCGTGGCTGGCCGGGATAATCGCGTCCTTGCCACCCCACACCACCAGTGCCGGATGCTGCCCCAGCACGCTGCGCAGGTCGTGGCGCTGCCTGTCACCGTCGGCAATGGCTAATGCCAGCTGGCGCAAGGCCTCATCGACACCTTCCAGGCGCTTGAACTTGAGCATGTCTTCCAGCATCTGCCGGGTGACCAGTGCCGGGTCGGCGAACAGCTGCACCATCTGCGGTTTGAGGGCGTTGCGGTTCGCGGCGGCAACAAAGCCTTGCAGGTACTGCCCATTGATTGCCTCACCCAGACCGGCACTGGCGATCAGGCTCAGGCTGGCCACCCGCTGCGGCGCCAGGCGCGCCACGTTCAGGCTGACCGCGCCCCCCATGGAGTGTCCGGCCAGGTGGGCCTTGGCGATGTCCAGGTGGTCGAGCAGGGCCAGCACGGTTTCGCTCAGTTCATCCAGGTCGCCCCGTTGCAGGGCCTTGGCCGACTCGCCGTGCCCCGGCAGGTCGAGGGCGATCACCCGGCGCTCGGCCGCCAGCGCCGGGTGGTTGAACAGCCAGTTGTTGAGGTCGCCGCCAAAGCCGTGTACCAGTACCAGCGGCGTACCGCCTTCGCCCAGTTCGAACCAGCGCAACAGGCGGCCGCCCACTTCAGCCTTCTGCGGGGCCGGCCCTTGTGCCTGGTCGGCGCCCCCTTCGGCGACGAACTCGGCCTGGAAGCGCTGTACCACTGCATCGATCTCGGATTCCTCGGCTTCGCCTTCCACCACCACCGCCAGCAGCGCGCCAACCGGCAGGGTTTCATCCGGTTTGGCCACCTGGCGGCGCAATACACCACTGAACGGGGCTTCGACGCTGCTGCTGATCTTGTCGGTCTCGACGTCCAGCACCTCGTCGCCTTTGTTGATTTCGTCGCCTTCCTGCTTGAGCCAGGCGTCCACCCGGCCCTCGGTCATCGAAAGGCCCCACTTGGGCATGGTCAGGGTATGGATCTGGCTCATGCGGCACTCCTTGCAGCTTCGATCACCTTGCGCACGGCAGCCTCGATCTTCGCCGCGTCAGGGATGTACAGGTCTTCCAGGGCGTCGGAGAACGGCACCGGAGTGTGCGGTGCGGTGACCATTTCGATCGGGCCCTTGAGCGCGCCGAAGGCCTTCTGCGCCACCAGCGCGCTGATGTCGGTGGCCATGGAGCAACGCGGGTTGGCTTCGTCGATCACCACCAGGCGGCCGGTTTTTTCCACGCTTTCGAGAATGCTGTCTTCGTCCAGCGGGCTGGTGGTGCGCAGGTCCAGCACTTCGCAGTCGATGCCCTGGCGGGCCAGGTTGTTGGCAGCCTCCAGCGCCACATGCACCATGCGCCCGTAAGTGACCAGGGTCACATCGTCACCATCGCGCAGGAAGTTGGCCTCGCCGAACGGTACGGTGTACACCTCTTCCGGCACCTCGCCCTGCATGCTGTACAGCAGCTTGTGCTCGCAGAAGATCACCGGGTCGTTGTCGCGGATCGCCTGGATCAACAGGCCTTTGGCATCGTAAGGCGAGGACGGGCACACCACTTTCAGGCCGGGGATGTGCGTCCACAGCGAGGTGAGCATCTGCGAGTGCTGGGCCGCCGCACGCAGGCCGGCGCCATACATGGTGCGCATCACCAGCGGCGTGACTGCCTTGCCGCCAAACATGTAGCGGAACTTGGCGGCCTGGTTGAGGATCTGGTCCAGGCAGCAGCCGGCGAAGTCGACGAACATCAGCTCGCACACCGGGCGCAGGCCCTGGGTGGCGGCCCCGACGGCGGCCCCGACGTAGCCGATTTCCGACAGCGGCGCGTCCAGCACGCGGCCGGGAAACTGGTGGTACAGGCCTTTGGTCACGCCCAGCACGCCACCCCAGGCGTCATCCTCGCCGGGGGCGCCGGCACCGCCGGCCACGTCTTCGCCAATGATGAACACGGTGTTGTCGCGGCGCATTTCCTGCGCCAGGGCTTCGTTGATGGCCTGCTGGTAGCTGATCTTTCTTGCCATGGTGGTTCTCCTGTTGTTCTTGTAATCCGCAGCTCAGGGGTAGGCGACGTAGACGTCGGTGAGCAGGTCGGCGGGCTGTGGCTTGGGATCGGACTTGGCGCGGCGCACGGCGTCCTCGATCAGGTCTTCGATGCGGGCGTCGATGGCGTCCAGTTGCTCGGCAGTGAGCAGGCCGGCACGGGTGGTCTTGTTGCGGAACTGCATCAGGCAATCGCGGGATTCGCGCAGGTTCTTCACTTCATCCGGGGCGCGGTAGGTTTGTGCATCGCCTTCGAAGTGGCCGTAGTAGCGGCTGAGCTTGACCTCGATCAGCGACGGGCCTTGCCCGGAGCGAGCGCGCTCGATGGCTGCGCCGGCGGCCTCGTACACCGCAAAGAAGTCGAAGCCGTCGATGGTGACACCCGGCATGCCGAACCCGGCGGCGCGGTCGGCAATATGGTCGCAGGCAACGGACCAATTGGAGGCGGTGGCTTCGGCGTAGCCGTTGTTCTCGGCCACGAAGATGCAGGGCAGGTTCATGATTGACGCCATGTTCATGGCCTCGAACACCGCACCTTCGTTGGAGGCGCCATCGCCGAAGAAGGCCACTGACACATCGTCCTTGCCTTTGATCTTGGCCGCCAGCGCTGCCCCGGCTACCAGCGGGGCGCCAGCGCCGACGATGCCGTTGGCGCCGAGCATGCCTTTCTCCAGGTCGGCAATGTGCATCGAGCCGCCCTTGCCGCCACATACGCCGGTCTTCTTGCCGTAGATCTCGGCCATCATGCCGTACACGTCCACGCCCTTGGCGATGCAGTGGCCATGACCCCGGTGGGTTGACGCGATGCAGTCGCTGTCGCGCAAGTGGGCCATGACCCCGGCGGCCGAGGCCTCTTCGCCAGCGTACAGGTGGACGAAACCGGGGATCTCGCCCGTGGCGAATTCCACATGCAGGCGTTCTTCGAACGCACGGATGGTGCGCATCACTTCATAGGCATGCAGCAGTTGTTCGGTACTCAGTTGATTGGACATCTTGTTGTTCTCCAGGGTTGTCTCAACGCGGGGATGCAGGGTGCAGCCGGTGGCCGCGCGGGACGGCCAGCAGGTGGTGGCGGGCGGCGTGCGCCAGTACGGCCTCGACATCCACGCTTAGCGGGCCTTGGTGGTCGAGGGTGATGGTGGGCGTGTCGTGCTCGGCGAATTCGATTTCGCGTTCGCCGTCCAGGGCCAGGGTGCCGCTGGTCAGGCTCAGGCGATGGGCAACGCCAGGTGTCAGCGGGCCGCTGGCGGTGATGCCGCAGGCTTGCAGCAGGCCGGGCGCCAGCGGCGCGAGCAATGCTTGTTCGGCGCCGGGGTTCAGGCGTACCCAGGCACCGTGCAGGTCTTGGCGTGACACTGGGCACCAGAGGCCGCAGAGGGCCGACAGGCCGATGGCATGGGGTTCGGCAAAGCAGGCGAAGACTTCGCACAGGTCCTCGCTGCGGCTGAGCGCACGGGCGCCGATGAAGCGCTGTGGCGACACGGCCACTTCGACCAAGGCCCATTCGGCCAACTGTTGCTCGGGCACTCTTACCAGCAGGCGCTTGTTACGGCGCAGGCCGATGCTGGCGGGCACCAGGCCGCTGGCGAACAGGCCACCGGCAAGGCCAGCGCTGGTGGCTTCGCGCAGTTCGGGGAACGCATTGTTGGTGCCGGTGGACAACGTCAGCAGCGGTACGTCACCGGCCTCGGCAGCGACTGCCTTGTGGGTGCCATCGCCACCGAGCACGGCGATCATCGCCACGCCGCGCTCGACCATGCACCGGGTGGCCAGGCGGGTGTCGGCAACGGTCTGGGTCAGCGGCAGGTCGAGTATTTCGAGGGCCGGCCAGTGCTGGTCACGGGCGCCCGGGCCCTGGCTGGCCTTGAGCACGGCCGCGGCGATGCCGGTCATGTCGCTGGGCAACAGCACCTGGCCGATGCCGGTGGCACCGAAGGACGCCAGCAGGCGCTGGATGGCCGAGGCCTTGTCGGTGCTGGAATAGAGCCCGGCGTTGGCGGTCAGGCGGCGCAGGTCGCGGCCAGAGGCAGGGTTGGCAATAATCCCGACAATCGGGGCGGGTTGCGGCATGGCGCACCTCGTATTTTTGTTTGCCAAGGCAGGAGCAAGCGCGGTGCCAGCTTTCTTTGATTTGGCTGAAATGGCCGGGCTAGAGGGCTTTGATTGCGTTCTGGCATGCCTTTGCCACGGTGCTGGCGAGACGCCGGGTGCCAGCGCCAGGCCGGCATTGCCGAGACGCTGAGACGCGGCGTCTCAAGCCAGCCGGTAATCACACAGTGCTTGTCGGGGCATGCCCAGAGGCGCTTAATGGCCAGACAACGATAAAAACAGCAACGAGAACCGGAGGGCCTGAATGCTTGCCGCGAACTCCCGAGCCCATGTCGACTGCGTCAGCAGGGTGTTGAAGAATGCCGACCGCCTGCCACAGGCGCCGGTGCCACCGCTGATCCTCGACTCCTGGCGCCGTTCCATGGAGCTGTACCGCCTCGACCCCGGGTCCCAGCAGGGGCCGCGTATCCTTTCTCAAAGCCTGCTCAACGAGTGCCGCGAACGCGCCGAACTGTTCCTGCGCATCGCCAGCGATGCTGTGGCACGCCTGCACGAGCGGGTACGCGGTGCCGACTACTGCGTACTGCTGACCGATGCCCAGGGGCGCACCATCGATTACCGGGTCGAGTCGGCCATCCGCAACGACTGCCGCAAGGCCGGGTTGTACCTGGGCACCTGCTGGTCGGAAGGCGAGGAGGGTACCTGCGGCGTGGCGGCGGTGTTGACCGCCAAGGCCCCGGTCACCGTGCACAAGCGAGACCACTTTCGCGCTGCGTTCATCGGCCTGACCTGCACGGCGGCACCGGTGTTCGACCCGCTTGGCGAGTTGTTGGGCGTGGTGGATGTGTCAGCCTTGCAGTCGCCAGATGACCGCCGTAGCCAGCATCTGATCCGCCAACTGGTGGAGCAGACCGCCCGCGAGATCGAAAACGCCTTTTTCATGCACAGTGCCCAAGGCCACTGGGTGATGCGCGCCCACGGCACGCCGGGTTATGTGGAAAGCCAGCCGGACTACCTGCTGGCCTGGGATGCCGATGGCCGCCTGCAGGCGATCAACAGCCTGGCCCGGCAACGGCTGGTGGAGCGCCTGGGGCGCTTGCCCGAGCATATTGGTGAGCTGTTCGACATTGACCAGCTACGCCGGGTGAGCGCGTCGTCGGCCCAGCGCCTGCCGGGTCTGGGGGGGCTGTATGGTCGGGTCAGCGCCCCACGGCAACGCCAGCGCGCGCAGCCGTTGCGCCAGGCCCAGGACGCACGCATCGAACAGCACCTGCGCCTGGCCACGCGGGTCAAGGACTGCAATCTGGCGGTACTGGTGCAAGGTGAGACCGGGGCTGGCAAAGAAGTGTTCGCCCGCCAACTGCACCAGCAAAGCCAGCGCCGGGATGGCCCGTTCGTCACGCTGAACTGTGCGGCCATTCCGGAAAGCCTGATCGAGAGCGAGCTGTTTGGCTACGTGGCTGGAGCCTTTACCGGGGCCTCCAGCAAAGGCATGCAAGGGCTGTTGCAGCAGGCCGATGGCGGCACGCTGTTCCTCGATGAAATCGGCGACATGCCGCTGAACCTGCAAACGCGCCTGCTGCGGGTGCTGGCCGAGGGTGAAGTGGCGCCGTTGGGCGCCGCGCGGCGTGAGCGTGTGGACATCCAGGTGATCTGCGCCACTCATCGCGACCTGGCCGCGATGGTTGAGGACGGGCGTTTTCGTGAAGACCTGTACTTCCGCCTGGCCAATGCCCGCTTCGAGTTGCCGCCGCTGCGGGAACGTGAGGATCGGTTGGGGTTGATTCATCAGCTGCTGGCCGAGGAGGCCGATGCGTGTGCTGTCGAGGTGGTGTTGGCCGATGATGCGCTGCAAGCATTGCTGGTTTACCGTTGGCCGGGAAACTTGCGCCAGCTGCGGCAGGTGTTGCGCTATGCCTGCGCGGTGAGTGAAGGCGGGCAGGTGCAATTGCAGGACTTGCCGCAAGAGGTGCGCGGTGAAGCGGTTGCTTCGCCTGAAAGCAGCGTGTCTTGCCCGGCCCGGCAGTTGTTGCTGGATGCACTGATCCGCCATCGCTGGAAACCGGCCGATGCGGCGCGGGCGTTGGGGATATCGCGGGCGACGCTGTATCGGCGGGTGCATGAGCACCGCATCGAAATGCCGCGCATGAAGGGATAGGCCCTCAGGCCCTGGCAGGCAATAAAAAACCCCGGCACAAGGCCGGGGTTTTTGGTGCATCACACTACTCGATCAATGCTCGTTGGCCAGCTTGTGTTCGAGGTAATGAATGTTGACGCCGCCTTTGCAGAAACCTTCATCACGCACCAGGTCGCGGTGCAGTGGGATGTTGGTCTTGATGCCGTCGACGACGATCTCGTCCAGTGCATTGCGCATGCGTGCCATGGCTTCGTCGCGGTCCTTGCCGTAGGTGATCAGCTTGCCGATCAGCGAGTCGTAGTTCGGCGGAACCGAATAACCGCTGTACAGGTGCGAATCGACGCGTACGCCGTTGCCGCCTGGTGCGTGGAAGTGCTTCACCTTGCCTGGGCTCGGGATGAACTTCTTCGGGTCTTCGGCGTTGATACGGCATTCCAGCGAGTGGCCACGAATCACCACGTCTTCCTGGCGGTACGACAGCTTGTTGCCAGCGGCGATGCTCAGCATCTCCTTGACGATGTCGATACCGGTCACCATCTCGGACACCGGGTGCTCAACCTGCACACGGGTGTTCATCTCGATGAAGTAGAAGCGGCCGTTTTCGTAAAGGAACTCGAACGTACCCGCACCACGGTAGCCGATCTCGATGCACGCATCGACGCAACGCTTGAACACTTCCTGGCGGGCTTTCTCGTCGATGCCCGGGGCTGGTGCTTCTTCCAGCACCTTCTGGTGACGGCGCTGCAGCGAGCAGTCACGGTCGCCCAGGTGAATGGCGTTGCCCTGGCCGTCGGACAGTACCTGCACTTCCACGTGGCGTGGGTTGGTCAGGAACTTCTCCAGGTACACCATCGGGTTGCCGAAGGCTGCACCGGCTTCGGTACGGGTGAGCTTGGCCGAGGCAATCAGGTCCTCTTCCTTGTGCACCACGCGCATGCCGCGACCACCACCACCACCGGCGGCCTTGATGATCACCGGGTAACCGACGTCACGGGCAATCGCCAGGGCGACTTCTTCGTCTTCCGGCAGCGGGCCATCGGAGCCCGGTACGGTCGGTACGCCCGACTTGATCATCGCGTCCTTGGCCGAAACCTTGTCGCCCATCAGGCGAATGGTGTCGGCTTTCGGGCCGATGAAGGCGAAACCGGATTTTTCAACCTGCTCGGCGAAGTCGGCGTTTTCTGCCAGGAAGCCGTAGCCCGGGTGAATCGCGGTGGCGCCGGTGACTTCGGCGGCAGCGATGATTGCCGGGATATGCAGGTAGGAATCCTTGGACGATGCAGGGCCGATGCAGACCGACTCGTCTGCCAGGCCCAGGTGCATCAGTTCACGGTCGGCGGTGGAGTGCACAGCGACGGTTTTGATGCCCAGCTCTTTGCAGGCACGCAGGATCCGCAGGGCAATTTCCCCACGGTTGGCGATCAGGACTTTTTCGAGCTTCCCAGACATCGTTGGCTCTCCGCGACTCAAACGACGGTGAACAGCGGCTGGTCGAACTCAACCGGCTGGCCGTCTTCTACCAGGATGGCGTCGATGACACCGCCAACATCGGCTTCGATGTGGTTCATCATCTTCATGGCTTCGACGATGCACAGGGTGTCGCCTTTCTTCACGGTCTGGCCCACTTCAGCGAAGTTCGGCGAGGTCGGCGAAGGCTTGCGGTAGAAGGTACCTACCATTGGCGAGCGGATCACGGTGCCTTTCAGGGCCGGGGCGGCGGCAGCGGCTTCGGCGGCTGGAGCGGCAGCGGCAACCGGGGCGGCAACAGGTGCAGCAGCGGCTACCGGAGCCGGTGCGAAGTACTGTTGGGCAGCCGGGGTTTTGCTGTGACGGCTGATACGGACCGACTCTTCGCCTTCCTTGATCTCCAGTTCGTCGATGCCAGACTCTTCCAGCAGCTCGATCAGTTTCTTGACTTTACGGATATCCATTAATCATCAACTCCCAAAGGTTCGGTCAGGGGGCGAAATACAAAAAAACGTAACTGAACGTTTCTCTAGAACCCTGGCCCTCTGAGGCCAGGGTTTTCATCATTTGGGCTGTGCGTTGGCAGCCAGTTGTTCCAGCGCGGACTCCAGGGCCAGGCGATAACCGCTGGCGCCCAGGCCGCAGATCACCCCTACGGCAACATCGGAAAAGTAGGAGTGGTGACGGAACGGTTCGCGTTTGTGCACGTTGGACAGGTGCACTTCGATGAATGGGATGCTCACCGCAAGCAATGCGTCACGTAATGCGACGCTTGTGTGGGTGAAAGCAGCCGGATTGATCAGGATGAAGTCCACACCCTCGTTGCGTGCGGCGTGAATACGATCGATCAGTTCGTACTCGGCATTGCTCTGCAGGTATTGCAAATGGTGGCCTGCGGCGCGGGCACGTTGCTCCAGGTCCTGGTTGATCTGGGCCAGGGTCACGGCGCCGTAGTGGCCTGGCTCGCGGGTACCGAGCAGGTTGAGGTTGGGGCCGTGGAGCACCAGTAGCGTTGCCATCTGCGGATTCCTTGGATTTGTAGGGCAATTCGACACAGCGCGGCGAGTGTGCCGCAAAGCGACGGCAGGTGTCCAGTTCCCGGCAGTAGCCAGCACGATGTCCGAGATTCGCGCGAAGTATGTGACCAAATACTTAAATCTGGTCACCTATTTCAGGATTTTTCCCGGCACGGGGGAAGTTATAGACCGACTTTCCCGCGCACGCGTGTCAGAATTTGCGCAAATTCACCGGCGTTTATCTCGCCAATCACCCGATCGGCGGTCATTTCGCTGCCGTTCGCGGCAAAGAAGAGCAAGGCGGGGGGGCCGAACAGCTGATAGCGGTCGAGCAGCGTGCGTTGCTCGGCATTGCTCTCGGTGATGTCGAAACGCAGCAACTTGAAGCCGGTCAGCTGCGTTTGCACCTGTGGCGCGTTCAGCACTTCATGCTCGATCACTTTGCAGCTGATGCACCAGTCGGCGTACCAGTCCAGCAGCACGGGCTGGCCTGCCGCCTTGGCCTGGGCCAGCGCCGCGTCCAGTGCGGCGGGAGTGGTGATGGTTTGCCAGGCATCCGCCTTTGCCGCCGGGCTGTCGCCGCTGACCGCCAGTGTTGCAACCGGCAGCGGGCGCAGCGGGTCGCCTTGGCCACTCAGCGCGCCATACCAGCAAGCCAGGGCGTAGACCAGCAAGCCCAGGCCCAGCAGTTGGGCCAGGCGCTGGCGTGCGCTTTTTACAACGAACTCCAGGGCGCCGAGGAACAGCGCCACGCCAGCGGCGAGGAAACCGACCAGCAGCAAGGTAAGCGGGCCCGGCAGCACGCGGCTGAGCAAGCCGATGGCCAGCCCTAGCAGCAGGACACCGATGGCGTTTTTCACGGTATTCATCCAAGGGCCGCTTTTGGGCAGCCAGGCTGCGCCACCGGTGGCTACCAACAGCAATGGCGCGCCCATGCCGAGGCCCAGGGCAAACAGCTTGAGCGCGCCGCCCACGGCATCGCCGCTGGCGCTGATGTACAGCAGGGCACCGGCCAAGGGGGCGGATACGCACGGCGAAACCAGCAGGCTGGAAAGCACGCCGAGCACGGCCGCGCCGAGCAGCGAGCCACCCTTGGTGTGGTTGGCGATGTTGTTCAGGCGGTTGCTCAGGGCCTGCGGCAGCTTGATTTCGAACAGGCCGAACATGGCCAGGGCGAACACCACGAAGAACAGCGCGAACGGCACCAGCACCCAGGCCGATTGCAGACGGGCCTGCAGGTTAAGGCCGGCACCGAACAGGCCCATCAGCGCGCCGAGTACGGCGAAGCTGGCCGCCATCGGCAGCACGTAGGCCAGCGATAGAGCGAGCCCGCGCAGGCCGCCGACCTGGCCACGCAGCACCACGCCAGACAGGATCGGCAGCATCGGCAGCACGCACGGGGTGAAGGTCAGGCCAACCCCGGCAAGGAAGAACAGCAGCAGTGATTTCCAGTTCCAGGCGTGTTCGGCAGCGCCCGGCGTATTTGCGCCGCTTTCGCCATCGATGCTCAGGCGTTCGGTTTCCGGTGGGTAGCACAGGCCCTTGTCGGCGCAGCCCTGGTAGCCCACCAGCAGGGTGAAGGCACGCGGGTCGGTGCGCGGCAGTTCGATGTCGACCACGCCGTGATAAACCTCGACGTCGCCGAAAAACTCATCGTGCTTGGCCTCGCCTTTGGGGATGTTTGGCGTGCCCAGGGCAATGTCGGCCGGCTCGGTGCGGAACTGGAAGCGGTGGCGGTAAAGGTAGTAGCCCTCGGTGGCGACGAAGCGCAGCTTGAGGGTGTGTGCGTCGGCCTGGATCAGGCTGAGCTTGAAGGCCTCGTGCACCGGCAGGAAGTCGGCATTATTGGACAGCGAAGCGGCCCCTAGGGTGGCGCTGGGGCGGTTGTCGAGCAGGCCCGTGGCGAAGGCAGGGCTGGCCAGCAGCAGGAACAGCAGGAAAAACAGGCGGCGCATGGCGGACTCGCGAGGTGGAACGTGCCGGCATGATAGCGGAGTTGGTGGAGGATGGGGCCAGCTGGGCTTGCCATGACATTTTTAGCGCCTGGGAGATCGAGCGCCGCGCGGGCGGCGCTCGATCTCCCAGGCACTGCACATGTCAGGGCGAGCACCCGCCAGCTCAGACTCTGAACGCCCGCACCGCCCGGTTCAGCTCGCCGCCCAGGCTCAGCAACTGCTCCCCTTGCTCACGCCCCTCGCCAATGCGCTGCAGGTTGTCCTCACCCAACTCATGAATCCGTTCGCTGTGGTCACGAATCTCACTCACCGCGCCGCTCTGCTGCGCCGTGACATCGGCAATCCGCACGGCGGTATCCGAGATGGTGCGAATGGCGCAGACAATCTCGTCCAGCGCGCCATCTGCCGCTTGGGCCTGGTTGGCTGTGGCCTCGGCATGCTCAAGCTGCGCACGCATCCCTGCTACCGAACTTCTCGCGGCTTGCTGCAGGCGGTCGATCAGTGCCTGAATCTCGCCGGTAGCCCCCGTGGTGCGTTGCGCCAGCGAGCGCACTTCATCGGCTACCACGGCAAAGCCACGGCCCATCTCACCCGCACGCGCCGCTTCGATGGCGGCGTTCAGCGCCAGCAGGTTGGTTTGCTCGGCAATCGAGCGGATCACCGTCAGCACCCCGCCGATGGTGGCCGACTCTTCCGCCAGTTGCTCGATCATGCGGGCGTTGCCTTGCACTTCATCAACCAGTTCACGCAAACCTGACAGGCTCTGGCCGATCACCGCCTGGCCTTGCTCCACCGCACGCCCGGCATCGCGGCTGGCGTCGGCGGCGGCGCTGGCATCACCTGCCACTTGCTGGATGGTCGCTTCCAGTTCGCCCAGTGCGTCGCGGATCTGCCCGGTATCGCCCGCCTGGCGTTCGGCGCCGTCGTGCAGGGCGGCGCTCATGCCGGCCAGCGCGTGGCTGCTGCCCGCCACTTGCTCGGCGTTGTGGCGGATGGTGCCTACCAGTTCCACCAGGTACTGGCGCAGGCGGTTGAGCGATTCCTGGATGTCGCGCAGTTCGCGGTTGGTCTTGCCCAGGGCGATACCTTGGGCGAAGTCGCCTTCGGCCCACCGTGACAAGGCGGGTGCCAGGCCGGTGAGGGTACGCGTCAGGCGGCGCTGCAGGGTGTCGATCAACAAGGCGATCAGCAGGATCAAGCCAATCATCAAACCCTGGATGATGCGCACCTCGGCGGCAATTTTCGCATGCTGGCCACGCACTTCGGGTTCCAATGCTGCAATGGCTAGCTGCACGGCCTCAAGGCGTTGATTAGTGCTGGCGGCCAGGGCGCCGCGGCGTTCGATCTGTTCGCGGGTACGCTGCAATTCAGCCGGGTAGCGGCTCAGCAGGCTTTGCAGTTCACGCTTTAGGCCAACCGCGATGTCTTCCTGCTGGGCATTGGCCTGGGTCTCAAGGCCCATCATCGCGGCGAAGTCGTCGGCACCGGACTCGGCGGCGCGGGTTACGCCAAGCAAGGGCAAGGCATCGATGGCTTGAGCCTGGGCGCGGATCCGTTGCAGCTCGCGCTCCACCTCGTCGGCAAGCTCCGGGCGGCCGCTATTGACCAGTTTGTCCCGGGCCAGCGAAAGGCGGCTCAGGTGCACAGCGGCATCGAGCAATGGCAACAGGTAGCGGTTGGCATCGGCGTTGCCGCTGTCGCGAGCGTAGCCGGCCAGTTGTTCGACGTTAGCCCCCAGCTCCCGCTCGGCCTGCAGCAGCAGGGCTTGTGGGTCGCCGGCCAGCTTGCCAGCGGCCAGCAACTCATTGGCGGTGAAGGCCTGCAGGCTGTCCAGGCTTGGGCGTAATGTGTCGGCCAGCTCAACGGGCCATTCGGCCAGGGCGGCCTGCAGCTGCTGGTTGGCCTCCATGGCGGCGGCATGGCGCAGGGCGTCGCCGCTGGCCAGGTACGCCTGGATGTTGCGTGCCGCCAGGTTCTGAAACTGCTGGGACAGGCCCAGGTAACGCTCCATCATCTGGTAGGGGCGCTCGAGGGCGCGCTGCGACCACCACAAGGTGGCGCCCAAGGCGAGGCACACGGTCACCAGCAACAGGGTGTTGAAATTGGTCAGCCACTTCAGGCGCATAGCCGCGAACTTCCTGCGCAGGGGAGTAGAGGTAGGCGCCTGAAGTTATTGCGATTTTGTGACCGGGTGATGACGACAAGGGGCTGGCCTCAGAAAAAAGTGGCACAGTGCCTGTACTGGTGAAACTGGTCAGGGTTCTACACGCACTACACAGTTGCGCCCGGCATGCTTGGCCCGGTACAACGCCTCGTCCGCCGCACTGGCCATGGTCAGCGCATCGAGCCCGTCATCCAGCTGCACCACACCTGCACTGAACGTGCACTGCAAATCCCGGGGTTGTGCCGGGTAGAGAATTTCGGCAAAGCGCCGGCGGATTTCGTCCAGCACCCTGTGTGCTGCGTCCAGCGCGGTGTTGGGCATGACAATGGCGAACTCCTCGCCGCCGTAGCGGCCGATGAAGTCAGTCTTGCGCAAACGCTGCTTGAGAAACAGGGCCAGGCTCTTGATCACCCGGTCGCCCATGGGGTGGCCATGGCGGTCGTTGATCTTCTTGAAATGGTCGATGTCGAGCATGGCAAAGCTCAACGGTTGCTGCTCACGGCGGGCGCGGAAGCTGCAGTCTTCAAGCAGTTGCAGGATGTGGGTGTGGTTGTACAGCCCGGTCAGGCTGTCGCGCACCATTCGCGCCTTCAGGTGCCGGGCACGGGCGGCGCGGTTGCGCACGGTGGTGATCAGGTGGCGTGAGCGAAACGGTTTGGTCAGGAAGTCATCCCCGCCTTCGCTCATGGCGTCCAGCTGTTTGTCCAGGTCGTCTTCGGCTGACAGGTAGATAATCGGCACGCTCACGTAGCGGTCGCTGTGGCGAATCACCTTGGCCAGCTCCGGGCCGGTACAGGCTGGCATGTACAGGTCGAGAATGATCAGGTCGGGCTGGAAGTCGGCAAGCTCCGCCATGGTAAGGATCGGATCGGTCAGGCTGCGGGTTACCATACCGGCACCGGCCAGCACGCGCTCGGTGTACAGGGCCTGGGTGCGTGAGTCGTCGATGATCAGCACGCGCAGCGGGTCTTGCTGGGTGATGTGGGTCAGCAGTTCGACTTTTTCCAGCAGGCTGGAAGCCTCCAGGCTGCCGGTGAGAAAGTCCTGGCCACCCGCGCGCACGGCGGCCAGGCGGGTCGGGGTATCGGCTTCGTGGTGGCTGAAGAACAGCAGCGGAACAGGTTGCGCCAGCGCCTGCTGCACCTGGGCGGCCAGCAGCAAGCCTTGGCCAGCGCCGGTGAAGTCGACGTCCATGATGATGGCCGAGGGTGGGTACTCGCTGATCGAAGCGCAGAGCGCCGCAGCGCTGGGCAGCGCTTGCACCACCAGGCCGAAGAATTCCAACTGCTGGGCCAGGCGCTGGGCACGCTCGTGGTCCTGCAGCAGGATGTACACCGGTTTTCGCAGGGGCGGCAGCAGCACCTGGTCGAGCGGGTCATCCTTGCGCAGGCCGCTACGCGTCGCCTGTTGGGCGGGGCACTGCGGGCTCGGCTCGACTGCTTTGCTCATGTCCTGGCTACTTATAGGTTGGGATGTGCAGGGGCAATGATGGCTCTATGCTAGCAGCTCTTTCCGAATACGTGAGTGCCCTGCATCAACAAAGCGGCCAGAACGAATATTCAGTTGCTGACCGATTGGTCGCTTATGCGTACGGTGGTGTCTGCTTTATAGTGCTGCCACACGGGCTTGCCGTGGCACCCTGGCGCAGGCCTGTGGTCCAAGCCCCTGAACCGTCGTGACTGATTAAGGACAAAGCCATGCTGGACTGGAAAAACCGCGAGGCCAAAGCCGAGCCCCGCGAGCGTGTCGATGGCCGCGGCGCTGCTGCCCGTAGCTACCTTGGCGGCCTTTGGAGCCGTGCCCTGGGGACCCTGATCGGGTTGTACCTGCTGGTGTGTATCGGCCTGGGCTGGTACTGGAGCCAGGAGCCTGCGCTGTTCCCGGTGCAGCAGAATGCCCAAGCCGCTGCCGAGCGCACCGGCCAGCAGATGGTGGTGGGTTATACCACCCTCGAAACCCTCAAGACCGTGGCCGGCACCTTGCTGAACAAGCCGGGCGGCTACATTTCCAACGACCGCTTCCCGCCCGGGCTGTGGATGGACAACATGCCGAGCTGGGAATACGGCGTGCTGGTCCAGGTACGCGACCTGTCCCGCGCCCTGCGCAAGGACTTTGCCCGTTCGCAGTCGCAGTCCACCGAGGACGCCGACCTGGCCAAGGCCGAGCCGCGCTTCAACTTCGACAACAAGAGCTGGATCTTGCCATCGAGCGAGTCGGAGTTCGAAGAGGGCATCAAGTCGCTGACCCGCTACCAGACCCGTCTGGCTGCCGGCGACAAGGGCGCGATCTTCTACACCCGTGCCGACAACCTGAACAACTGGCTGGGTGACGTGGCTACCCGTCTGGGGTCGCTGTCGCAGCGCCTGTCGGCCAGCGTTGGCCGGGTGAAGCTGAACACCACGCTGAAGACCGAGTCGGTGGTTGCCGGCCAGGCGCCGCAGGTGGACGAAGAGCTGGTGGAAACCCCATGGCTGCAGATCGACAACGTGTTCTACGAAGCCCGTGGCCAGGCCTGGGCGCTGTCGCACCTGCTGCGCGCCATCGAGGTGGACTTTGCCGACGTGCTGGCGAAGAAGAACGCCACGGTCAGCGTGCGTCAGATCATTCGTGAGCTGGAAGCCTCGCAAGAGCCGCTGTGGAGCCCGATGGTGCTCAATGGCAGTGGTTTCGGCATGTGGGCCAACCACTCGCTGGTCATGGCCAACTACATTTCCCGGGCTAACGCTGCGGTCATCGACCTGCGTCAGCTGCTGTCGCAGGGTTGATAATGGCCATCAGCCCAAACGAGGCCGCCCACCGGGCGGCTTCCGACCGCGAACAGGTCACCTGGGTGGACGAAGCCGACCAGGTGCTTGGAGCGTTGCCCCGCGCCGAACTGCGCGAGCGGGGTTTGATCGGGCGTTGCACGTTCATTCTGCTGTTCAATAGCGCCGGTGAGTTGTGCGTGCACCGGCGGACCTTGAGCAAAGCGCTGTACCCGGGGTACTGGGATGTGGCGGCGGGCGGCATGGTGACAGCCGGTGAGGGTTATGCCGAATCGGCGGCGCGTGAGCTGGCCGAGGAGTTGGGAATTGAAGGGGTGGAGCTGCGGTTTCACGAGCGGTTCTATTTTGACCAGCCCGACAACCGGTTGTGGTGTGCGGTGTATTCGGCGGTGTCGGATGCGCCGTTGCGCTTGCAGCCGGAGGAAGTGATCGAGGCGCGCTTTGTCAGCCTTGAGCTGGCTGAAGAGGAAAGCCTGACCAAGCTATATTGCCCGGACTCTTTGGCGGCGTTGCAGCGCTATAAGGCCAGCCTGGGATAGCTGATTTGGTTGTGCCGGCCCTTTCGCGGGCACGCCCGCTCCCACAGGATTGTGCAGTGTTCAGAGCGGTGCCGAACCTCTAGGAGCGGGCGTGCCCGCGAATAGTCGCAAAACATTCGTAAAATGCCGCAATCCAGTACTTAGCAATCGCCTTTTTTATCGTTACACTGCGCGCCCTTTTCGGGCTGTCGCAGGATCTTGCGGCAGTAGCGCCGCCCCTGCCAGAGTGGGGCTTCGCGGTCGGCCTCTACCCCAAGGCACGACCAGTTTTTGTCCTCAGCACAGAGGAACAAAAGTGGCCAAGAAAGCTTCTTCCTTTTCCGCCCTTGGCGGTCTCGTGTACTCCACCGATGCCGGTCGACACTGCCCCGACTGTGGCCAGCCGGTGGACGCCTGCATTTGCAAGCAACAAATCATCCCCGAAGGCGATGGCATTGCCCGTGTGCGCCGTGAGAGCAAAGGCCGTGGCGGCAAGACCGTGACCACCGTCACCGGCGTGCCGCTGCCGCTCGACCAGCTCAAGGAGCTGGCGACCACGCTCAAGCGTCGCTGTGGTACCGGTGGTGCCCTGAAGGATGGGGTGATCGAGATCCAGGGCGACCATGTCGAGCTGTTGATCGGCGAGCTGACCAAACAGGGTTTCAAGGCGAAAAAGTCCGGCGGCTGAGGCCATCGCGCGATTTTTTGCCCAGCGCTTTCTAAACTCGTTCCCGTGGTCAAGGTCTATGCCTGAGCACGGATGAATCGTCATTTTCAGCTTTTACACTCGCTCCGCTGCCTGCGGGGCAGTGTCTTCGACTTATCTATAGGGGACTTGAATGTCCGTACGACGCACACGCAAAGACGATGGTAGCCAATGGACCGTGGCCGACAGCCGCAGTGTTTATGGCATCCGCCATTGGGGCGCTGGTTATTTCGCCATCAATGAAGCCGGGCGCGTCGAAGTGCGCCCCAACGGCCCCAAGAGCGCGCCGATCGACCTGTTCGAGCAGGTCGACGAACTGCGCCAGAGCGGCCTGTCGCTGCCCCTGTTGGTACGCTTCCCCGACATTCTGCAGGACCGCGTTCGCCAGCTGACCGGCGCGTTCGACGCCAACATCGCGCGCCTGGAATACCAGAGCAAGTACACCGCGCTGTACCCGATCAAGGTCAACCAGCAAGAAGCGGTGGTGGAAAACATCATCGCCACGCAGAACGTTTCGATTGGCCTGGAAGCCGGCTCCAAGCCCGAGCTGCTGGCCGTGCTGGCACTGGCGCCAAAGGGCGGCACCATCGTCTGCAACGGCTACAAGGACCGCGAGTTCATCCGCCTGGCCCTGATGGGCCAGAAGCTGGGCCACAACGTGTTCATCGTCATCGAGAAAGAGTCGGAAGTGGCTCTGGTAATCGAAGAAGCCGCCGAGCTCAAGGTGAAACCCCAGGTCGGCCTGCGCGTGCGCCTGTCGTCGCTGGCTTCGAGCAAGTGGGCCGACACCGGTGGTGAAAAGTCCAAGTTCGGTTTGTCTGCCGCGCAGTTGCTCTCCGTGGTACAGCGCTTCCGCGATGCTGGCCTGGACCAGGGCATCCGCCTGCTGCACTTCCACATGGGCTCGCAGATCGCCAACCTGGCTGACTACCAGCACGGCTTCAAGGAAGCCATCCGTTACTACGGCGAGCTGCGTGCGCTGGGCCTGCCGGTGGACCACATCGACGTTGGCGGTGGCCTGGGCGTGGACTACGACGGTACCCACTCGCGCAATGCCAGTTCCATCAACTACGACATGGACGACTATGCCGGCGTGGTAGTGGGCATGCTCAAGGAGTTCTGCGACGCGCAGGGCCTGCCGCACCCGCACATCTTCTCCGAGAGTGGCCGTTCGTTGACCGCGCACCACGCCATGTTGGTGATTCAGGTCACCGACGTCGAGAAACACAACGACGACGTGCCGACCATCGAGAACAAGGAAGCCCTGCCCGAGACCGTGCAGTGGCTGGTCGACCTGCTGGGCCCGACCGACATCGAGATGGTGACCGAGACTTACTGGCGCGCCACCCACTACATGGGTGACGTGGCGGCGCAGTATGCCGATGGCAAGATCACCCTGAGCGAGAAAGCCCTGGCCGAGCAGTGCTACTTTGCCGTGTGCCGCCGCCTGCACAACTCGCTCAAGGCCCGCCAGCGCTCGCACCGCCAGGTACTGGACGAGCTGAACGACAAGCTCGCCGACAAGTACATCTGCAACTTCTCGGTGTTCCAGAGCCTGCCGGACACCTGGGCCATCGGCCAGGTGCTGCCGATCATCCCGCTGCACCGCCTGGACGAAGAGCCGATGCGCCGCGCGGTGCTGCAGGACCTGACCTGCGACTCCGACGGCAAGATCAACCAGTACGTCGACGAGCAGAGCATCGAGACCAGCATGCCGGTGCATGCGGTGAAAGAGGGCGAGGACTACTTGCTGGGCGTGTTCCTGGTGGGTGCCTACCAGGAAATCCTGGGGGACATGCACAACCTGTTCGGTGATACCGACTCGGTGAACATCTACCAGAATGCCGATGGCAGCGTGTATCACGCCGGTATTGAAACCCACGACACCATCGAAGACATGCTGCGCTATGTGCACTTGTCGCCGGAGGAGTTGATGACCCACTACCGCGACAAGGTGGCCAGTGCCAAGATCACTGCGCGGGAGCGGACCCAGTTCCTGGATGCGTTGCGTCTTGGGTTGACCCGGTCTTCGTACCTGTCGTCTTGAGTGTTGTAGCGCCTAGTCAATCGAGCGCCGCCCGGGCGGCGCTCGATCTCAAAGGCGCCGCAACTCCCACGACATACCCTTCCCGCATCACTCAAACCACTTACCTTTCTGCTCTAACCGCCACCCCACCCACCCCAACGTCACCGCCCGCAACGCCATGAACCCGAGAAACGCCAACCACAACCCGTGGTTGCCAAACCCGCTCATGCCCACCGCCACCGGCAGTGCAATCAGCACCGACACCAACATCGCATTGCGCATCTCCCGCGCCCGGGTCGCACCGATGAACAAACCGTCCAGCAAATAACTCCACACCGCAATCAACGGCAGCAATGCCAGGTACGGCAGGTACGGGTAAGCCGCCGCCCGCACGCTCTCGATATCGGTCTGTAAGTCAATAAACAGGTGCCCACCCAGCAAGAACAACCCGGCAAACCCAAGGCTGGTAATCAGCGACCAGCCACAGGCCACCACCAGCGAGCGGCGCAGGGTATCCCGGTCGCGGGCGCCGATGGCGTGGCCGCACAGGGCTTCGACCGCATGCGCCAGGCCGTCGAGCGCGTAGGCGGTCAACAGCAGGCCGTTAAGCAGCAGGGCGTTGGCCGCCACGGTGGCCTCGCCCAGGCGTGCGCCTTGTACGGTAATCAGCAGGAACACCAGTTGCAGCGCCAGGCTGCGCAGGAAGATGTCGCGGTTGACCGACAGCAGCGGTCGCCAGGCCTGCCAGCGTTTGAGCGCTGCCCACACGATCTGCCCTGGGTAAGCCCGCAGCGCCGGGCGGGTCAGGGACAGGCCGAGCAGGGCAGCACTCCATTCTGCAATCACCGAGGCCCGCGCCGAACCCAGCACCCCCCAGTCCAGCCCCAGGACGAACCACAGGTTCAGGATGATGTTCAGCAGGTTGGTGGTCAGCAGGATGGCCAGCGGTGCCCGGGCGTTCTGGGTGCCCAGGAACCAGCCGACCAGCGCGTAGCTGGCCAGTGCTGCGGGCAGGCCAAGCAGGCGGGTATGAAAGAAGCCTTCAGTGGATTGCTGAAGGGCGGCGCTGGGTTGCATCGCCTGCAGTGCCAGCTGGCTGAACGGCAGGGCCAGCAGGCCAATCAGCAGGGCGAAGCCGACCGCCAGCAGCAACCCTTGCACCAGTACCTGGCGCAGCGCTGCACCGTCACCTCGACCAGCGGCCTGTGCGGCGAAACCGGTGGAGCCCATGCGCAGGAAGCCCATCAGGCCGACCATGAAGGTGAACAGCGTGGCGCCCACGGCCACGGCGCCCAGCTGGTGGGCGTGGGGGAGGTGGCCGATGACCGTGCTGTCGACCAGGGCTACCAGCGGCACGGAGATGTTGGACAGGATCATCGGCGCGGCCAATGCCCAGACCTTTCGGTGAGTGAGGCGGTGGCGCCAGTCGGTGGTCAGTTGCGACATTGCAGTCCTTGGTAAGTCGGGGGCGCGAAGCGGCCCTACTTCAACGAGTGTCACAGTGTAACGACCAGGCAACCATTTAGCGCGACCATGGTCTCACCTCGCGCGCAACGCCGGGTGTTGCACCCGACCTTGCGCTATAGTTGTTGCCCTCACGTACACGCTGCCAAAGAGTTCCTACTCCATGTTCAACAAAGGATTGTTGCTGGCCTGCGCGCTGGCCTTGCTCAGTGCCTGTGACTCTTCCACGCCAGACAAACCTGCGCCGGCGCAGAAGCCTGTCGCTACAACGCCCGCCGAAGCCGCTGCCCCCAAACGCGAAGACCCCGCTGTGCTCGCCAAGCGCTACGAGGGCCGCGAACTCACGGTGCTGGACGTATCCGAAGTGCAGCTCGATGGTGCGGCCACACTGTCGATCAGCTTCTCCGCACCGCTGGATGCCAAGCAGGACTTCGCCACCAAGGTACACCTGGTCGACACCGTCAAAGGCAAGCTCGACGGCGCCTGGGAACTTTCTGACAATCAGATGGAACTGCGCCTGCGCCACCTGGAACCACAGCGCAAGCTGGTGCTGACCGTGGACAAGGGCCTGCTCGCGGTCAACGGCAAGCAACTGGACAGCGAGTCGGTCACCCGGCTGGAAACCCGCGACATGCAGCCGACCATCGGCTTTGCCAGCCGTGGATCGCTGCTGCCCACACGCCTGGCCGAAGGGCTGCCGGTGATTGCCCTCAACGTCGACAAGGTCGATGTCGAGTTCTTCCGGGTGAAGCCGGAAATGCTCTCGACCTTCCTGGCCAGCTGGGGGCGCAACAGCAGCCTGTACTACTACCAGTCCAAGGAAACCCTGGACATGGCCGAGCTGGTCTACAGCGGCCGCTTCGACCTCAACCCTGCCCGTAACACCCGCGAAACCGTGCTACTGCCCATCGCCGGCATCAAGCCACTGCAGGATCCGGGCGTGTACCTGGCAGTGATGCGCGCCTCGGGCACCTACGACTACTCGCAGCCGGCGACCCTGTTCACCCTCAGTGACATCGGCGTGTCGGCACACCGTTACCGCGACCGCCTGGACGTGTTCGCGCAGGCGCTGGAAGGCGGCAAGGCGTTGAGCGGCGTCAACCTCGAAATCCATGACGAGAAGGGCAAGTTGCTGGCCCAGGCCAGCACCGATGGCAAAGGCCACGCCCAACTGCCGATCACCCCGAAGGCCGATACCCTGATCGCCACCCAAGGTGTGCACACCACCCTGCTGCGCCTGAACACCGCCGCGCTGGACCTGGCCGAATTCGACATCACCGGCCCCCAGGCCAACCCGCTGCAGTTTTTCATCTTCGGCCCGCGTGACCTGTATCGCCCAGGCGAAACCGTGCTGCTCAACGGCCTGCTGCGCGACCAGGACGGCAAACCCGTCAAAGCCCAACCCGTCAGCGTGGAAGTGCGCCGCCCGGATGAGCAGGTCAGCCGCAAGTTCGTCTGGGAAGCCGACAGCAATGGCTTGTACCAATACCAGCTGCAACTGGCCACCGAAGCCCCGACCGGGCGCTGGCAGTTGCTGCTCGACCTGGGCGGCGGGCGCAAGCAGGTGTATGAGTTCCTCGTCGAAGACTTCCTGCCTGAGCGCCTGGCGCTGGAGCTGAAGGGCAGCAGCACGCCACTGTCGCCGGATGAGGATGCGCGCATCCAGGTCAATGGCCGTTACCTCTATGGCGCCCCGGCTGCCGGTAATCGCCTGAGTGGCCAGGCCTATGTGCGCCCGCTGCGCGAGGCGGTGCCCGCTCTGCCGGGCTACCAGTTCGGCTCGGTCACCGAAACCGAGCTGAACCAGGATCTGGAACTGGACGAAGTCACCCTCGACCAGGCGGGCAAGGCGGTGGTCGATATCGAAAGCCGCTGGGCCGAAGCCCGCTCGCCGCTGCAACTGACCGTGCAAGCCAGCTTGCAGGAGTCGGGTGGCCGTCCGATCACCCGGCGCCTGGAGCAGCCGATCTGGCCAGCCGAGCGCTTGCCGGGCCTGCGTGGCCTGTTCGATGGCGAGGAAACCGACAGTGACGGGCCAGTGGAATTCGAGTTCCTGGTGGCCGATCGCGATGGCAACAAGCTGGCGGCCGATGACCTCAAGGTGCGGTTGATTCGTGAGCGCCGCGACTACTACTGGAACTACTCGCAGAGCGACGGCTGGAGCTACGCCTACAACGAAAAATTCCTCACTCAGAGCGAAGAGACGGTCAGCGTCAAGGCCGGCTCCACTGCCAAGCTGAGCTTCCAGGTTGAATGGGGCCCTTACCGCGTCGAGGTGGAAGACCCGCTAACTGGCTTGGTTTCCAGCGAACGCTTCTGGGCCGGCTACCGCGCCCAGGACAACGCTGAAGGCGGTGCCGTGCGCCCCGACCAGGTCAAGCTGGCGTTGGACAAACCTTCCTACGCCGACGGTGCCACGGCCAAGGTCACCGTCACCCCGCCTGCCGCAGGTAGCGGCTACCTGATGATCGAGTCCAGCGATGGCCCGCTGTGGTGGCAGGAAATCGACGTGCCCGCCGAGGGCAAGACCTTCGATGTGCAACTGGACAAAGCCTGGGCCCGCCACGACCTGTACATCAGCGCGCTGGTGATCCGCCCGGGTGAGCGCAAGGCCAACGCCACGCCCAAGCGTTCGGTGGGTGTGCTGCACCTGCCGCTGGACCGCGCTGAGCGCAAGTTGGCGGTGAGCCTGCAGGCACCAGACAAGATGCGCCCGAAACAGCCGCTGACCGTGAAGGTGAAGGCCGCCAATGCGGATGGCAGCGTGCCCAAGCAAGTGCATGTGCTGCTGTCGGCGGTTGATGTGGGCATTCTCAACATCACCGACTTCAAAACCCCCGACCCGTTCGCCAGCCTGTTCGGGCGCAAGGCCTATGGCGCCGACCAACTGGACATCTACGGCCAGCTGATCGAAGCCGGGCAGGGCCGCCTGGCCAGCCTGGCGTTCGGTGGTGACGCGGCCATGGCCAAAGGGGGCAAGCGCCCTAATACCACGGTGACTATCGTCGCCCAGCAGAGCCTGCCGGTGACTCTGGATGACAAGGGTGAGGGCGAAGCTACGGTCGCCATCCCGGACTTCAACGGCGAGCTGCGGCTGATGGCCCAGGCCTGGACCGAAGAACACTTCGGCATGGCCGAAGGCAAGACCGTGGTGGCCGCGCCACTGATTGCCGAGCTTTCGGCCCCGCGCTTCCTGGCCGGAGGCGACCGCACCAGTCTGGCGCTGGATTTGGCCAACCTGTCGGGCCGCGCTCAACAACTGAATGTTGAAATCACCACCGAGGGGCAGCTTAGCCTCGTGGCCAGTGCCGTACAGAACGTAGCCCTGACTGAAGGCCAGCGTTCGACACTGATGATCCCGGTGCAGGCCCAGGGCGGCCTGGGGCAAGGCAAGGTGCATGTGCGGGTCACAGGCCTGCAACTACCAAACGAGCCGACCACCGCGTTCGAACGGGAGTGGACGTTGGGCGTGCGCCCGGCCTACCCGGCGATGCTCAAACACTACCGCGTGGCCTTGAAAGACCAGCCCTGGACCTTGCCTGAAGCAGACCTGGCGGCCTTCGAGCCTGCCGGCCTGGAAGCCAGCCTGGCCTTGTCGAGCCGGCCACCGCTGAACCTGGCCGAGCAGATTCGCGCCCTGGAAGCCTACCCCTACGGTTGCCTTGAGCAGACCACCAGTGGCCTTTACCCGTCGTTGTACGCCGATGCCGACAGCCTCAAGCGCCTGGGCATCAAGGGCGAGCCGGCGGACGTGCGCAAGCGCAAGATCGAGATGGGCATCGAGCACCTGTTGGGCATGCAGCGCTACAACGGCAGCTTTGGCCTGTGGAGTTCGGACAGCGAAGAAGAGTACTGGCTGACTGCCTATGTCACCGACTTCCTGCTGCGTGCCCGTGACCAGGGTTACGGCGTGCCGGCCGAGGCGCTGAAGAAGGCCAGCGAGCGCCTGCTGCGCTACCTGCAAGAGCGCAACCTGGTCGAAGTGGACTACAGCGAAAACGCCGACCACACCCGCTTCGCCGTGCAGGCCTATGCAGCGCTGGTGCTGTCGCGCAGTCAGCAGGCGCCGTTGGGTGCCTTGCGTGGCCTGTTCGAGCGCCGTGCCGATGCGCGTTCCGGCTTGCCGCTGGTACAACTGGCAGTGGCACTGGACAAGATGGGCGACAAGCCGCGAGCCGAGCAGGCTTTGCAGGCGGGCCTGGGCATCAGCCGTGGCAAAGGCTGGATGGCGGACTACGGCAGCGCACTGCGTGATCAGGCGTTGATCCTGGCCTTGTTGCAGGAGAGCAACCTTGCCAGCAGTCAGGTCGACCAGCGGCTGTTCGCCTTGTCGGACGAACTGGCGGCCAACCGCTGGTTGTCGACCCAGGAGCGCAATGCACTGTTCCTTGCCGGCCGTGGCCTTTTGGGCAAGCCGGAAGGCAAGTGGCAGGCACGCCTGGACAGCGCTGGCGAGGTGCGCGAGTTCAACAATGCCGAAGCCGGCATGAAGCTGGAAGGCCCGTTGCTGGCTTCGCCGCTGAGCGTGCAGAACGAAGGCAGCGAGACGCTGTACCAGCAACTCACCCTGTCTGGTTACCCCCGTCAGGCGCCTGCGGCCGGCGGCAATGGTATGCAGATTCGCCGTGAGTACCTGGGCATGAATGGCCAGCCATTGGACCTGCATAACCTGCGCAGCGGCGACCTGGTGCTGGTGCACCTTGCGCTCAAGGCTGAAGACCGCGTGCCGGATGCCTTGGTGGTGGACTTGCTGCCCGCAGGCCTGGAGCTGGAAAACCAGAACCTGGCGCAGAGTGCCGCCAGCCTGGACAACGCCAGCACCGCGGTGAAGGAATGGCGCGAGTCGATGCAGAACGCCAGCGTGGTGCACCAGGAGTACCGTGATGACCGTTATGTTGCCGCGCTCAAGCTCGACGGCTACGGCACCACCCACCTGTTGTACCTGGCGCGGGCGGTGACCCCGGGCACCTACCGTGTGCCGCCGCCGCAGGTTGAGTCGATGTACCGGCCGAACCTGCAGGCCGTGGGGGATGGGCAAGGGGAGATGACTGTAAAAGCCCGGTAAGAATCTGCCCTGCGCATCCACAGGGTCGCGCAGGGCAGCTCTACCATCAGTGAATCACCCAGCTCATCACCCACAGCCCCAGCACCAGCCAGATGATCCCGAGGATGATCGAGGCGCGCATGAACGCGCGGATGGCCGAGTACAGCAGCATCAGGCCGACGATCAGGGCCAGGATGCTGAGCAGCGAGGTGTCCATGCCCAGTGTGCGCGCCAGGCCGTCGATGAAATTGCCGCCAGCATTGGCCAGCAGGTTGAACAGCCCGCTCAATGCGTCGACGATGAAGCGGATCAACGACCCCAGTGCCTGGCCCAGCCACTCGAAAAAACCTTCTACATGCATAGTTGTTTCCTGATGAACGATTCGGCGAGGTTGCCGTTCCCAAGCCTTTGGCCATCACCTGGCCAGGTCGGTTCCCGATGCCAAGCTTAGCGCGGCCATGCACGCGTGCGGGCAAGTGGTTGCGTGCCACGGTAATCGGCTTGCTAGTGCTGTGTGGCCTGGTGTGGCTGGCTGACCGGATCTGGCCGCTGCCCATGCCGGGCGACGACCTGGCCCGGGTGGTGGTGGCCGAAGACGGCGCGCCGTTGTGGCGCTTTGCCGATGCCGAGGGTGTCTGGCGCTACCCGGTCAGCCCTGACGAAGTTTCGCCGTTGTACCTGCAGGCCTTGCTGACTTACGAGGACCGCTGGTTCTACCGCCATCCCGGGGTCAACCCGCTGGCCTTGGCCCGAGCCGCCTGGCTGAACCTGCGCGGCGGACGCGTGGTGTCGGGCGGCAGCACGCTGTCGATGCAGGTGGCACGGCTGCTCGACCCGCATGAACGTACCCTGGCCGGTAAACTGCGCCAACTGTGGCGTACGGCGCAGCTGGAGTGGCATCTGTCCAAGCGCGAAATCCTGCAGATCTACCTTGACCGCGCACCCTTTGGCGGCACCTTGCAGGGGGTTGCCGCAGCCAGCTGGGCGTACCTGGGCAAATCACCCTTGCACCTGACCCCGGCCGAAGCAGCGCTGCTGGCGGTACTGCCACAGGCGCCCAGCCGGCTAAGGCCGGACCGCCATCCTGCGCGTGCCCAGCGTGCCCGCGACAAGGTGCTGCAGCGCCTGGCCGAATACCAGGTATGGCCTGCGCAGCAAATCCGCGAGGCAGCCGAGGAGCCGCTGGTGCTGGCGCCACGTCAGGAGCCCGCCTTGGCGCCCTTGCTCGCCAGACGACTGAACAGCGCCGACAGCCCACCGCTGATCCGCACCACCCTCGATGCGGCACTGCAGCGGCGCCTGGAAGACCTGCTGTTGGGCTGGCGTGCGCGCCTGCCGGAGCGTACCTCGGCAGCCATCCTGGTAGTCGAGGCGCAGACCATGGCGGTGCGTGCCTACCTGGGCTCGATTGATCTGGCCGATGAGCGCCGCTTCGGGCATGTCGACATGGTGCGTTCGCTACGTTCACCCGGTTCTACGCTCAAGCCGTTCCTGTACGGCATGGCGCTGGATGATGGCCTCATCCATTCCGAATCGCTACTGCAGGACGTGCCACGCCGCTATGGCGACTACCGGCCCGGTAACTTCTCCATGGGCTTCAGCGGGCCGGTGTCGGCCAGTTCGGCGCTGGCCCTGTCACTCAACTTGCCGGCGGTGCAATTGCTGGAGGCCTACGGCCCGAAACGCTTTGCCGCGCAACTGCGCATGGCGGGTATGCCGCTGATACTACCGCCGCTGGCCGAGCCCAACCTGTCGTTGATCCTCGGTGGCGCCGGTAGCCGTCTGGAAGACTTGGTGGGTGGTTATGCAGCCTTCGCGCGCGGTGGCAACAGCGCGAGGGTGCGCTTGCAACCTCAGGAGCCGCTGGTAGAGCGGCGCTTGCTGTCACCGGGGGCGGCGTGGATCATCCGGCGCATTCTCAGTGGCCAGGCGCGCCCCGACCGCGACCCGCACGCCGAGCTGGTGCAGCGCCCGCAACTGGCCTGGAAAACAGGAACCAGTTATGGCTTTCGCGATGCCTGGTCGATTGGTGTGGGCCCGCGCTACCTGATCGGCGTGTGGATCGGCCGCCCCGATGGCACGCCGGTACCCGGCCAGTTTGGCCTGGCCTCGGCGGCGCCACTGATGCTGCAGGTGCATGACCTGCTGAGCAACCGCGACAGCCAGCGCGGCATCAGCGTGCCGGTGGAGCGGGTGCCGGCGAATATCGGGGTGGCGGCGATCTGTTGGCCTCTGGGCCAGCCGATGAGCAAGCAGGACCCCAACTGCCGGCGTCAGCGTTTTGCCTGGACCCTGGATGGCACCACGCCGCCAACCCTGCAAGCTGCCGATCAGCCGCTGGGCCTGGGCCTGCGTGAGCGCGTGTGGGTCAACGAGCAGGGGCTGCGCGTGGATGGTAGCTGCCCAAGCGCCAAGGCCCGTGACATTGCGTTGTGGCCGGCCCCGCTGGAGCCCTGGCTACCCCGTGTCGAGCGGCGCGCGGCGCGCCTGCCGGCCATCGACCCGGCCTGCCCGCCGCAGGTGCCGGCCAGCGCACCGCCGCTGTCGATCGTCGGCGTGCGCCCCGGCGACAACCTGCGCCGCCCGGCCACCAGCAGCGAGCCGTTGCAACTCTATGTATCGGCCTTGGGCGGGGGCGGGCGGCGCTGGTGGTTCCTCAATGGCCAGCCCTTGGGCGAAACCCAGGGGCAGGACAGCCTGCTGGTTCGCTTGCCGCAGGTCGGACAGGCCGAGCTCAGCGCGCTGGATGAAAGCGGCGAGACGGCGCGGGTGGCGTTCCAGGTCAGCGAGTAGGCGTTCGACGGCATTCGGGCCAGCACCTACGCTTGCAGATAACGGGTGTGACCGGCTGGCGCCCCGCAAACCAAGGGAACATGGAGCGCCCTATGCGTCCTCTGGCCGTGCCCCTGCTGTTGTTGCCTTGGGCGCTTGCTGCCCACGCAGAGCCGTTGCCGGGTTTTCTCGACAGCCATGAATACGAACGGCGCCTGCCTGCTGCCAACCTGCCGATAGAGGCCTACCGCCCCATCAGCCCGAACCTGAGGTTGGCCGGGCCGGTTGGCGAAAGACTTGACTGGGCACCTGCGGACACGCCCGTCGTTGTGCATAAAGTGCGTTTCGAGGGGGGCACGGTGTTCCCCTTGAGTGATCTGCGCGAGCACTACCAGCCGCTGGTCGGGCGCCAGACCACGTTGGGCGAGTTGCAGCAGTACACCCGGCAGCTAACCCAGCGCTATCGGCAGGAGGGCTACCTGCTTTCCTATGCCTACCTGCCACCGCAGGATGTGGCCGAGGGTCGGGTGAATGTGGTGCTGGTCGAGGGTTACATCCGCGATTACCACATCGACGGTGATATCGGCCCGGCCAGCGACTATCTCCGGCAGCTATTGGCACGCCTTGAGACTGAGCGCCCGCTGACACGCGAAACGCTAGAACGCTACCTGGGGCTGGCAGGGCGCTTGCCCGGCGTGTCGATAGAGGCTGAGCTGGCGATGGCAAGAACCGGTGACGGTGCGGCCCTTTTGACCGTGCATGCGCGGCACAAACCGTTCAGCGCCGCTGTTACTTTGGCAGACTCCAGTCGCGATGATGCACAGGCGCTGCTGACGGCCACCAGCAATGCCCAGACCCGCTTTGCCGAACAGTTCCAGGCCAGCCTGCTACTGCCCCCGGGCGATGACCAGGTGCATTACCAACGGGTGGATTACAGCCAGCACCTGGACGAGGCCGGCAGCCAACTGTTGTTGTCGGCTTCGCGCTACCGCAGTGAGCCGGACACGCGAATCCGCCTGGACGATGGCCGCGACATCACCCGTGAGCGTGACAGCCAACGCTATGCGATAGGCCTGCGCCAACCCGTGATTGTCAGGCCGAATGAATGGCTGGCCGTGCAGGGACACGTGTATGCGGTCAGCGAACATGTCGAAGAGCGGCAGTCTTCGTCACGGGACTACGACACTTCTGTGCGCGCGCTGTCATTCGAGGGCGACTGGCGCAAAGTGGAAGGTAGTCGCCTGCGCATGGTCAGTGCCGGGGTCTACCAAGGCCTGGATTACCTGGGCGCCCGCAGCGATGCCGACTACGACATGGACTTTTTGCGGTTCAGGTTGTCGGCCCTGCAAAGTGACCCGCTGTCAGCGAGTTGGCAGGGTGTAGTGTCTGGCGCGTTGTACTGGAGTGATGACCGGCTACCTGATAGCGAACGGGTGGGGTTTGGTGGGCAGAGCTTCGGGCGTGGCTATCCCCGTGATCAGGCCGACGGAGACAAGGGGTGGGGTGTGGCTTACGAGGTGAGCTACAGCATGCGGGGTAGCAGGTTGGCGCTGGTTCAGCCCTATTTGGCAGTGGATGCGGCGCAGACCTGGCATAACCGGGGATCGGTGGAGGATGCCCACCTGGCTTCGGCGGCACTGGGTGTACGGTTGGGGGATGGGCGGCTTTTCAATGTTGCGTTGGAGGTGGCAAAACCGCTGGCGGATGTGGCGTTGGACAGTCTGGACCGTGCCCCCCGCTTGACCTTGAGTATTGGCCTTCAACTGTAGGGGGGCGCTTTGCGCGCCTTGTGTCGCGATGGGCTGCAAAGCAGCCCCGGCAATTTTGAAGCAGTCACTTAGTGGGTAGTAAACCGCTGGTGAACCGGTGACGAACTGGGCGTCAGTGCCAGTGCCAACTGGGTGCGGTTGTGCATGTGGGTCAGGCGCAGTACCTGCGACACATACAACTTCACCGTGTTTTCGGTAATGCCCAGCTCACAGGCAATCTGGTAGTTGGTCTTGCCCTTGCTCACCAGCCGTGCCACTTCAAGTTGGCGCGGCGATAGCTTCTCGAACGCTGCCGGTAGCTCGCTCTCACTGTCTTCCACATCGCTGGCGCGTCGGTGGGTGCCTTGGCCGCGGGCCTTTTCCAGGTCCTGGTACAATTCGTCCACCGAGTCGGCCAGATTCTGCAACCGCTGGTTCAACCCGCCCAAGGCGCGGAAGTTGCGCTGGCGCTCCAGTAGGGCCTCTTCCTGGCGGCGCACGCCCTCGAGCAGTTCATCGAGGTCCGTGGGCTTCTGGTAGTAATCGGCAAAGCCTTCACGCAGGGCACGGATCACATCCTGTTTTTCCGCGCGCCCGGTCAGCATGATGGCTTCGAACATGCGCTGCCCGGTGATTTGCTTGAGCGCGCGAACCAGTTCGATACCATCACGGTCGGGCATGTGCAGGTCGCAGATGATCAGGCCAATGGCCTCGTCGGCCAGGTAGCGCTCGAGGGCTTCGTCGGTGGAATGGGCCGGCAGGCAGTGGTAACCCCGGGTTTCAAGAAACTCACATAGCTGTTCGACGATGACTGGCTGGTCATCGACCACCAAAATCTTCACATCACTGAAAGGTCTGGACACGATCAACTCCCTGTTCGTATGCGGCCCTGCTCCCGGGCCAGACGCTCTGGCAGCTTAAAAATAGCCCTACGTTGCGATTTTGTACAAGGCATGTACAAGGTATCGGACCATAGGTTGCTTTATTGGATCCATACCGCCGTTAGAAGAAAACCTGCTAACACATAGGGTACGAAGGCCTGTTTGTCGCCCATTTCTTCAGTCAGGGTTTGCAACCGCTTCTTCACTTTGGGGTTGAGCAGGGTCCACAGGCGCCGGCGGGTGAGCAGCCACACCAGCACACTGACGCCGGCGCCGATGAAGGTGCCGAGCACGTATTGCGGGCTGGTGGCGAGGGCCAGTGCGCCCATCAGCTTGACGTCGTCGGCACCGAAGCGGCCGAGCATGTACCCCGGCAAGGTCAGCAGCATGACGATGGCCAGCGCCCAGCCGGCATCGGCGGCCTCGGCGCCTATCCAGCTGCGACCGGTGGCGAACAGCCAGACCAGAGCGCCCGTTGCCACGCCCAGGGTCAGCAGGTTGGAGATCTGGCGTTGACGCACATCCTGTTCGGAGCACAAGGCAAGCCACAGCAGGAGAACAATGCTTTGCATTGGCAGGTCGCCTTTCCCAAAAGTTGAACACTTCTACCCGGTCAGTCAGGTTTCCTTAAGTGAAGATAGACGGGAACCTGCGAGGGAGTGGGCGGGAACGGGAAAAAGGCGTGGTCGAAATGGATTTTGTCGTTCTTGACACCGTTTAAGTGGGGGAGCGACCTTGGGGCGCGAAAAGGTGCTCCCACTATTAAGGGCTGAGGCTTATTTCTTGCTACCCGGCGGGTAGTTGGCCAATACCTTGTTCACAGTATTGCGGATGGCGCTGTTGCGTTCTTCCGGGCTTGGCGGGTAGTTGTTCATGATTTGCTCGGCACTGCCGCGCCACACCAGCTTGCCGTCACGCCCATCGAACATGTCCACCTGAATGGTCGCGACCTTGTAGTCGACACTGCGGGTTTCGTTGTACATCGGGCCACCCCAGTAACCGCCCCAATAGCCACCCCAGCCACCGCCATAGTTGGTGGTGATCTGCTGCTGGCGCTGCTCGACGATCAGGTAGGTGCGGACCGTCAGGTCAGGCCGTGCGCCACCCTGGACCGGGCGCAGCCCACGTTGGTCGAGCTGGTCGGCTACCGCCTGGCGGATGCGCTGCTCGGTAAGGTCGCTCTTGATGCGGGGGTCGTCCGGGCGGTACTGCAGGCCCGGTTCCTGCCACGCCCAGCTGCGGTAAGCGGCAAAGTCACGGCTGGCATCGAAATCCTGCTGGACGTTGTTGCTGGAGCAGGCTGCAAGCAGTAACACGAATGACAGTAAAACGAGACGGCGCAACATGATGGTTCTCCGTTAGCGATTAACTGGGAGGATAGCCGCTGAGCGCCTTGTGCACAGAGTCTCGCAGGGCGCTTTCGCGTTCACGCGGCGAGTCCTTGTCGCTGCCGCTTTCGGCGCTGGCACTCCATACCGGCTGACCGCTGCGAGCGTCGTACAGGTCGATGCGCACTACCATCACGTCCACTTCGTAGGTGCGTACGATGGGCACGCTGGCATAACCCCCGTAGCCATGGCGATAGCCACCATAGCCCACGCCACCGTAGGGGTAGGGGCCGTAGTACGGGTCGTAGGTGTCGTAGTCACGCACCTGGCGCAAGCGTTTTTCCAGGCGCATGTCTGCGCTCACCAGCAGGTCGCCGGTGGCACCTCGGGCGGGGCGCAGGCCATGCTGGTCGAGTGCCCCGCTGACAGCATCGGCCAGTTGCGCAGGATCGGCATTGGCCGAGCCACTGGGCAGTTCCCCGTTGCGCCAGCTCCAACTGCGGTAGTGCCCATAATCGCGGGCGGGTGCCGGGTAGGCACTGGCGTCGAAGGTGGTGGCCGCCTGGGCGGGGGCCGGAGGCAGCGGGCGGCTGCTGGCCACATACGGGTTGCTGCCCTGGCAGCCAGCCAGGGCGAATGGCAGCAGGGCCAGGCACAACAGACGGTACGGCATGAACTCCTCCGGCAGGGTGGGTTAGCGGGGGCGGCACACCCAGTGCAGGTAGCGGCCAAGCCCGGCGAAGGCGGGGTGGCGGCGGTGGGCCAGTTCCATTTCCAGCAGGTCGAGCAGCTCGGCCTTGCCCTGGAACTCCTTGGGCATGTAGTCGTGGAACACCCGCACACCGCTTTCGCTTTCAACTTGCCACATAGGATCAAGTTGCGCCTTGAGCGCGCGTGGATCAAGCGGTTTCTGTGGGGTCAGGCTCTGCTTTTCACCTTCCAGCCGGTTGCTGCGCAACTTGCGGAAATGGCCTTTGAGCAGGTTGCGGTAGACCAGGGCGTCGCGGTTGTAGAAGGCCAGTGACAGCCACCCGGAAGGGGCTGTGAGCTGGTGCAGCACGGGCAGGATGCTCTCAGGCTCTGCCAGCCATTCGAGTACGGCATGGCACAGCACCAGGTCGTAAGGTTCGGTGAGCTGGCCAAGCAGGTCTTGCCAGGGGGCCTGGATGAACGTGGCAGTCTGGCCAGCCTCGGCAAAGCGCGCGCGGGCGCCATCGAGCATGGGGGCGGCGGGCTCGGCCAAGGTCAGATGATGACCACGCTGGGCCAGCCACAAGGCCATGTGGCCCAGCCCGGCACCGATATCGAGAATGCGCAGCGGACGATCGGGCAGTGCCTCGGCCAGGTCAGCCTGCAGCACGGCCAGGCGGATTGCGCCCTTGGCACCGCCGTAGATCTTCTCGGCAAAGCGAGTGGCCAGCTCATCGAAGTGACGGTCATTCATCGGGCGAAGCGCCTTTCGCTGTCGGCCAGCTTGGCCCGCACCACCTGGTCCATGTCCAGGCCCAGCTCGCTGCACAGCAGCAACAGATAGAGCACCACATCACCGACCTCCTGGCCGGCGTGGGCCAGTTTGTCGGCAGGCAGCTGGCGCGATTCGTCTTCGCTCAGCCACTGGAAAATTTCTACCAGCTCGGCCATTTCGACGCTGGCGGCCATCGCCAGGTTCTTCGGGCTGTGGAAGCCGCGCCAGTCGTTGTTGTCGCGGATCTGGTGCAGGCGTTGGGTGAGTTCTTGCAGATTCATCGGGGTCTCCTAATGCTGCATAGCTTCTGCCCAGGCCCGATGCAAAGCAAGTGGCCTACAGTCGATCCCACCGCCCGACCATATGCAATACCCCCCCATGCCCATCCAGCCGTAGTTGACCTGCAGTGCCCGCCTCACTGGCACTGAGCACCACCTCCGACGGCAACCGTACCGGTTTGCGGAAGTCCACTTCAAAGGCATACCCACTGTGCGGCAGGTGCCCACGCAATGCCGCCAGGGCCATGGCCATGCTCCACATGCCATGGGCAATGGCTGTAGGAAAGCCGAACAACCGGGCACTGACAGCACTGAGGTGGATAGGGTTGTAGTCCCCGCAGACCTTGGCATACCGCCGGCCGATGTCACTGTCGGCGTACCAGCGGCTGGCCTCGGGTAATGCATCTGGCTCAGCTTCGGGTCGTTCACTTGCCTCGCCTTCCAGCTTCAACCCACGTACCAGCATGCGGCTGGTCTCGCGCCAGAGTAGGCCTATGCCGTCTTCGGCCTCGGTGATCAAATCGAAGGTGCCGCCCTTTGCATGCGGTTGCAGGTTGTGCGCATACACCGCAAAGCGCAGCCCCTCGATACCGCCAAGCGAGCGCAGCACTTCGATGCGGTTGTACAGATGCACCAGGCCGAGCAGTGGGAAGGGGAAGTCTGGAGCGGTCATCAACTGCAACTGCAGGTTGAATGCCATTGCATGTGGATATGTCGCCGGCAGGCGGCCATCGTCGGGAAAGTGGCAGAGCTTGCGGTAGGTGCTCAGGTTGCCCGGCTGAACCGGGATGAAGCAGCGTAGGCCATCGTCCGGCAGGTGGTCGCCGCTGATGGTGCGTTTGCTGGCTGCGCGCAGGTACAGGCTGGCGCGCGAAGCCGGGCTGTGCAGGTCATGCCAGTGTCGGCTCATGCTCAGGCTCCCATCAATGCCTGGCCGCACACCCGCAGCACCTGGCCGTTGACTGCCCCGGAGCCCGGTTGGCTGAGCCAGGCAATGGCTTCGGCGACGTCCTGCGGGCGCCCGCCCTGGCCCAACGAGCTCAGGCGCCGGCCGGCCTCGCGCAGGCCCATGGGCATGGCTGCGGTCATGTGGGTTTCGATAAAGCCGGGCGCCACGGCATTGATGCTGCCGCCATGTTCGGCGAGCCGGGGCGCCCAGGCCTGGGCCAGACCGATCAGCCCGGCCTTGCTGGCGGCGTAGTTGGCCTGCCCACGGTTGCCGGCAATGCCGCTGACCGAGGCCAGCAGGGTGATACGTGCGTTTTCCCCCAGTGCGCCACTGTCATACAGCGCCTGGGTCAGTACCTGTGGGGCCTTGAGGTTGACAGCCAGCACCGCGTCCCAGTAATCCGGGGTCATGTTGACCAGGGTCTTGTCACGCGTGATACCCGCGTTGTGCACCACGATGTCGATGCCGTCGGGCAAGGCCGCCAGCAGTTGCGTTGCCGCGTCGCTGGCGCAGATGTCCAGCGGCAGCGCCTTGCCACCCAGGCGTGCAGCCAGGGCGTCGAGGTCCTGGCTGGCCTGCGGCACATCCAGCAGCAGCACGTCGGCGCCGTCCCGTGCCAGGGTTTCGGCGATAGCGGCGCCGATGCCGCGCGCTGCGCCAGTGACCAGGGCACGACGGCCGGCCAGTGGGCGGGTCCAGTCCTCCACCTGGCTGATACAGGCTTCCAGGCGCAGCACCTGGCCAGAAATGAAGGCACTCTTGGGCGAGAGGAAAAAGCGCAGGGCGCCTTCCAGCTGGTCATCGGCACCGGAAGCGACATACAGCAGCTGGGCAGTCGCGCCGTTGCGCAGTTCCTTGGCCAGCGAACGGCTGAAGCCTTCCAGTGCCCGTTGGGCAACGCTGGCCAACAGGTTGTCGAGGCTTTCCGGTGCGCGCCCCAGCACCACGATATGCGCGCAAGGCGCCAGGCTACGCAGCAGGGGCTGGAAAAATTCGCGCAACTGCTTCAAGGCATCGCTGTCGGACAGATGACGGGCATCGAATACCACGGCCTTGATTTTCGGCCCCAGGCCGGCCACCCAGGCTTCAGCCTGCAGGTCGTCGGCATTGAAGCTGTAAACCTCGTCAGTCAGGCATGGGGCGATGGCTTCGATCTGTTTCGCCATTGGCCCGCCGCCCAGCACCAGCGCCCCTTCCACCGGGCGTAGGCGGCCGGCCTGCCAGCGCTCCAGCGGGGCCGGGCGTGGCAGGCCAAGGGCATCCACGAGGCGGCGGCCGAGGTTGGAGTTGGCAAAGCCGAGGTAGCGATCGCTCATGGGTGGGTCTCCGCAAAGGCAAGCTTGAAAGTGTGGACCAACTTTGTGGCAAGGTCGTTCGCCCACGGTAAAAACACCTAGGCTGTACGGATCAAATTGTTTCAGGAGGAAAAAGCGCATGCGTTCACTTCGCCGGGTCGCGATCCTGGGCGGCAACCGAATTCCCTTCGCCCGCTCCAACGGCGCTTACGCCACGGCCAGCAACCAGGCGATGCTCACTGTTGCCCTTGAAGGATTGATCGAACGCTATCGCCTGCATGGGCTGCGGCTGGGGGAGGTAGTGGCTGGCGCGGTGCTCAAGCACTCGCGCGACATGAACCTCACCCGCGAATGTGTGCTGGGTTCGCGCCTTTCACCGCAGACCCCGGCCTATGACCTCCAGCAAGCCTGCGGTACCGGGCTCGAAGCGGCGTTGCTGGTGGCCAACAAGATCGCCCTGGGGCAGATCGACAGTGGTATTGCCGGCGGCGTGGATACCACCTCCGACGCACCGATTGCCGTCAACGAAGGCCTGCGCCACATCCTCCTGCAAGCCAACCGTGGCAAAAGCCTGAGCGAGAGGCTCAAGCCCTTTCTCAAGCTCAGGCCTCACCACCTCAAACCCGAACTACCACGCAATGGCGAACCACGCACCGGGCTGTCAATGGGCGAGCATTGCGAGCGTATGGCCCAGGCCTGGCGCATTGGCCGTGCCGAACAGGACGCGTTGGCGCTGCTCAGCCACCAGAAACTGGCTGCCGCGTATGCCGAGGGTTGGCAGGATGATTTGCTGACGCCGTTTCTTACGTTGACCCGCGACAATAACCTGCGCCCCGACCTGACCCTTGAGCAGTTGGCCAAGCTGCAACCCGCCTTTGACCGCAGCGGGCAGGGCACGCTGACGGCCGGTAACGCCACACCGCTGACGGACGGCGCCTCTATGGTGTTGCTGGGCAGCGAGGAATGGGCCGCGCAGCAGGGGCTGGAGGTGCTGGCTTACCTGGTCGATGGCGAAACCGCTGCGGTGGACTTTGTGACCGGTCGCGAAGGGCTCTTGATGGCGCCGGTGTATGCCGTGCCACGCTTGCTGGCGCGCAATGGCCTGACCTTGCAAGACTTTGACTACTACGAAATTCACGAAGCCTTCGCTGCCCAGGTGCTGTGTACGCTCAAGGCCTGGGAAGATGCCGATTATTGCCGTGAACGGTTGGGGCTGGAGGCGCCGCTTGGGGCGATTGACCGCAGCAAGCTCAATGTAAAAGGCAGCTCGCTGGCGGCGGGGCACCCGTTTGCGGCCACCGGAGGGCGCATATTGGCCAACCTGGCCAAGCTGTTGGCCACGGCGGGGAAGGGGCGGGGGTTGATATCGATTTGTGCGGCAGGTGGGCAGGGGGTGACGGTGATTGTCGAGCGCACCTGACGTGCGCCTGCGTCAGCTGTTAGGCTTGTCCCATCAGAACTACAAGAAGCCGCCATGCCGATCATCGGACATCCCCGCGCCATCCCGGCGCTGGACCACCTGCCCAGGCCTCTTTACGCCCGTGCCGAAAGCCTCGGCGCCGGCTCCTGGACCACCCGCCACCAGCACGACTGGGTGCAGTTTTCCTACGCCATCAGCGGCGTACTTGGTGTGTACACCCGCGACGGCAGTTACTTCGCGCCGCCCCAGTGGGGGGTGTGGATTCCTGCTGATGCCGAGCACGAAGTGGTGACCTCGATGCAGGCCGAAATGCGCAGCCTGTATGTACGGCGTGATGCCTGCCCGTGGGCGCCAGAGCAATGCCGGGTGCTGGAAGTAACCCCGCTGGCACGCGAGCTGATCAAGCAGTTTTGCCTGTTCCCGGCGGATTACCCCGAAGATGACAGCGCCGAAGCACGCTTGGTGGCGGTGCTGCTCGACCAGTTGCGCACGTTGCCCGAGGTCGGGTTTTCGCTGCCGTTGCCACGGCACCCTGGGTTGCTGGCGCTGTGCAACGGTTTGATTGCTGCACCGGACCAGCCGCAGACATTGCAGCAATGGGCGCGGGAGCTGGGTTGCTCGGAGAAGACGCTGATGCGGCTGTTCCAGCGGGAGACAGGGTTGAGCTTTCGAAACTGGCGGCAGCGCATGCGGCTGTTGTCGTCGCTGGCGTTGCTGGAGGCGGGGGAGAATGTGACCGAGGCGGCGCTGGGATGTGGGTATGACTCGACTTCGGCTTACATTGCGGCGTTCAAGCAGTTGTTCGGGGCGACGCCTGGGGAGTTGAAGCTTTAGTCCTCGGTTGCCTGTACCGGCCTCTTCGCGGCGTTAGTCGCGAAGAGGCCGGTACAGGTAACGCATCAGGTGCGGAACCTGCGCACCAGCGCATCCAGCTCATTGGACAGCCCTGCCAGGCTCTCCGAGTCCACCCGCGCCGCCTGGGCCAGTTCGGCCACCAGCTGGGCATCACCGTGAATCTGGCTGATGTGACGGTTGATGTCCTCGGCCACCTGATGCTGTTCCTCGGCGGCTGTGGCGATCTGCGTATTCATGTCGCGGATCACATCCACCGATTCCCGGATTTGCCCGAAGCTGTCGCGTGCCAGGCCAATGCGGCTCACCGATTGCTGCGATACCTCCAGGCTGGCATGCATCTGCGCGGCCACTTCGGCAGTGCGGTTGGCCAGGTTGCCCAGCAGGCCATCGATTTCGGCTGTGGAGTCGGCAGTGCGTTTGGCCAGGGCCCGTACTTCATCGGCCACCACGGCAAAGCCACGGCCTTGCTCACCCGCGCGGGCGGCTTCGATGGCAGCGTTGAGGGCCAGCAGGTTGGTCTGCTCGGCGATCGAGCGGATGGTGCCGAGGATCGACTGGATGGCATTGCTGTCCCGCTCCAGCTGCTGGATCGACTGCGCCGACTGCTCGATTTCCTGGCTCAGGCGGTCAACGCTGTGTACCGCCGCATCGATCTGCTGCTGGCCTTCGCGGGCCTGCTGCTGACCGCTGTCGGCCGACTGCGCTGCCTGGCTGCAGGAGCGCGCCACTTCGTTGGCGGTGGCGACCATTTCGTGGAACGCAGTGGAAACCATGTCCACGGCTTCGCGCTGGCGGCCTGCGGCCTCGGCCATGTCGCTGGAGACGCGGGTCGAGCTGCTGGAGGTGCTGAGGATTTTGCCGGCGGCAGCGCCAATGTGCTGGATCAGGCTGCGGATGGCACTCAGGAACTGGTTGAACCAGCTGGCCAGTTGCGCGGTTTCGTCGCGGCCGCGGATTTCCAGGTTACGGGTCAGGTCACCTTCACCTTGGGCAATGTCTTCCAGGCCGTTGGTAACGCTGTTGATCGGGCGCACGATCAGCTTGGCGAACGCTGCACCCACCACGGCGAACAATGCCGCCAGCACCACGGCGATGACCCCGATCAGCCAGGTTAGCCGGGTGGTGGTCTGCATCACTTCGCTGTGTTCGATCAGGCCGATGAAGGTCCAGCCTAGTTGCTCGTCGGGGTAGACGTTGGCCATGTAGTGCACGCCATTGAGCTCGACTTCGACCAGGCCTTTGCCCGCCTTGGCCAACTCGGCATAACCACCGCCAACGCTCGCCAGTTGCTTGAAGTTGTGCCCGGCGTCGCGTGGGTCGACCATTACGTTACCGTTGCTTTCCACCAGCATCAGGTAGCCGCTTTCGCCCAGCTTGATCTGCTTGATGATCTCGGTCAGGCCCTTGAGCGACACGTCGATGTTGACCACGCCACCGGGGTTGCCCAGCTGGTTGGCCACGGCGCGCACGGTGCTGACCAGTACCGCATCGTCTGCCGCCCAGTAGTAGGCGCCGGTACGTACGGTTTTCCCCGGGTTGGCCATGGCCAGTTGGTACCAGGGGCGAGTGCGTGGGTCGTAATTGACGAACTTCTGCCCTGCCGGCCAGCCTGTGTAGCCACCGTCGTTCACCCCGTAGGACAAGTAGGCATACGCAGGGTGTGAGTTGGCCAGGCGGGTCATGAAGTCAAGGAGCTTGCTGGCCTGCTCGCCCAGTTCGTAGGACGGCGAGGCACTCATGTACTTGTTCAGCTCGCTGCCCGTGGCGGCGACCATTGGCTGCGAAGCCATGTACTCGACGTTCTGGTTGATGCCCTGGAAGAAGATGTTCATCGCGTTGCTGACCTGACGGATTTCCCGGCTGCTGCTGTCGAGGAATCCGTCGCGGGCTTCGCCACGCAGGTTGAGGACCACCAAGGTGGCCACGAGGACGATGGGCAAGCCGGCGATGACCGCGAATGCCCAGGTCAGTTTCTGTTTGATGCTCATCGACGCTCCCGGAATTTTTATTGTCGACACACGAGGCAGGTAGCCAGTGCATCGGCAGCATCCGGGTTTTATGTAGCGATAACGCCCGTATTTATTGGATAAAGTCGTAGTTGGTGACTATTCGGTCGCGTTTGGACGCTTTTGGCATACCAAACGCGTGTGACCGTTCAGTGGCAGCAGTTGCCGGCGGCGCCGTTGGCCAGGTCTTTGAGGATCGGGCAGTCCGGGCGGTCGTCCCCTTGGCAGTGCGAAACCAGCTCGCCAAGGGTGTCGCGCAGGCTCACCAGCTCCTCGATGCGCCGGTTCAGCTCGTCGATGTGCTGCATGGCCAGCGCTTTCACATCGGCGCTGGCACGTTGGCGGTCCTGCCACAAGGTCAGCAGCTTGCCGACCTCCTCCAGGGAAAACCCCAGGTCGCGGGAGCGCTTGATGAAGGCCAGGCTGTGCAAGTCTTCCGCCTGGTACAGGCGGTAGCCGCTGTCGCTGCGTGTGGCCGGTTTGAGCAGGCCGATGGATTCGTAATAACGGATCATCTTGGTGCTAAGCCCGCTGCGGCGGGCGGCTTGGCCGATATTCATGGCGCCTCCTGGGTGGTGCTGGTGGGTTTCCACGCCTTGAGCCACAGCGCGTTGCTGACCACGCTCACGCTGGACAGGGCCATGGCGGCGCCGGCCAGTACCGGGTTGAGATAACCCAGCGCGGCCAGCGGGATGCCGATCAGGTTGTAGATGAATGCCCAGAACAGGTTCTGGCGAATCTTCGCATAGGTCTTGCGGCTGATCTCCAGGGCCGCAGGCACCAGGCGAGGGTCACCGCGCATCAGGGTGATGCCCGCGGCCTGCATGGCCACGTCGGTACCGCCACCCATGGCAATGCCGATGTCGGCGGCGGCCAGTGCCGGGGCATCGTTGATGCCATCGCCCACCATGGCGACCACCCCGTCCTGCTTGAGCGCGGCCACGGTCGCAGCCTTGTCGGCTGGCAATACTTCGGCATGCACATCGTCGATGCCCAGGGCGTCTGCAACCACTTTGGCGCTGCCGCGGTTGTCGCCGGTCAGCAGGTGGCTGCTGATGTGTTGGGCATGCAGGGTGTCGATGGCCTGCGCGGCGCCGGGCTTGAGGCTGTCACCAAAGGCGAACAGGCCCAGCACGCGGGGTTGCGCGCCACGTTCGATCAGCCACGACAAGGTGCGCCCCTCGGCTTCCCAGGCCTGGGCCTTCGCAGCCAGGTCGCCGGGCTGCAGCCCGCTTTCGTCCAGCAGGCGGCGGTTACCCAGGGCCAGCTCACGGCCTTCCACACTTCCTGCGATACCGCGCCCGGTCAGCGACTGACTGTCGGTAACCACCGGCACGTCCAGCCCCTGTTCGGCACAGGCATCCAGCACTGCTTTGGCCAGTGGGTGTTCGCTGCCACGTTGCAGGGCGCCGGCCAGGCGGTGGAGGTCGGCACTGCTGCCAGCCTGCGCCTGGCTGTGGACCACCCGAGGGCTGCCGGAGGTGAGGGTGCCGGTTTTGTCGAAGACCACGCGGTTGACCGCATGGGCACGCTCCAAGGCTTCGGCGTCCTTGATCAGGATACCGTGGCGGGCAGCGACCCCGGTGCCGGCCATGATTGCCGCAGGGGTGGCCAGGCCGAGGGCGCAGGGGCAGGCGATGACCAGCACGGCGACGGCGTTGATCAGCGCGGTTTCCAGCGGTGCGCCGGCCAGCCACCAGCCGACCAGGGTGATCAGGGCCAGCACCAGCACGGCGGGGACGAACACCTGGCTGACCCGATCGACCAGCTTCTGGATCGGCGCCTTGGCGGCCTGGGCGTCTTCGACCAGGCGGATGATACGTGCCAGCACGGTTTCGGTCCCCAGCGCCTGGGTGCGCACCAGCAACCGGCCTTCGCCATTGATGGCACCGCCCGTGACGCTGTCGCCCGGCTGCTTGGGTACTGGCAGGCTTTCGCCGCTGATCAGGGCTTCGTCGGCATGGCTGCTGCCGTCCTCGACTACACCATCGACCGGGAAGCGCTCGCCGGGCTTGACCAGTACCAGGTCGCCCAGGCGCAGCTGGGCAATGGGCACGTCTTCTTCCTGGCCCTCGACGACACGCACGGCACGTTCCGGACGCAGTGCCTCAAGGGCGCGGATGGCGCTGGCGGTCTGGCGCTTGGCACGGCTTTCCAGGTACTTGCCCAGCAATACCAGGGCAATGACCACGGCCGAGGCTTCGAAGTACAAGTGCGGGGCCATGCCGGCGGGGGCATGTGCCCACTGGTAAAGGCTCAGGCCATAGCCGGCGCTGGTGCCCAGGGCCACCAGCAGGTCCATGTTGCCGGCACCGGCGCGTACGGCCTTCCAGGCGGCTACGTAGAAGCGTGCGCCGAGAATGAATTGCACCGGCGTGGCCAGCAGGAACTGTGCCCATGCTGGCAGCATCCAGTGCAGGCCGAAGGGCTGCACCAGCATTGGCAGTACCAGCGGCAGGGCCAACAGCAAGGCTGCGCCGACCGCCAGACGCTCATTGCGCAGGCGGCGCTGGGCAGCGCTTTGGTCGTCCTTGGCCGATTGCGGCAGGCTGGCGCTGTAGCCGGCCTTGTGCACGGCGTCGATCAGCAGGTTGTCATCGAGGGCTGCGAGCACTTCGAGGTGCGCGCGTTCGCTGGCCAGGTTGACGCTGACGTGCTCGACCCCAGGCAGCTTGCCAAGGGCACGCTCAACGCGGCCGGCGCAACTGGCGCAGGTCATGCCGCCAATCTGCAGTTCGACAGTGCGGGTGGGCACGCCGTAGCCGGCTTCGCGCACGGCGTCGACCAGGGCGGGCAGGCTGTTGGCCGGGGCCTGGACCCGAGCCTGTTCGGTGGCGAGGTTGACGCTGACCTGTTCAGCGCCGGTGACCTTGCGCAGGGCGCGCTCGACCCTGCCGGCACAGCTGGCGCAGGTCATGCCGGAGATCGGCAGGTCGTAAGTGGTGGATGCGGGCATGGCTCTCCTCCTTGGACAGGCCTCCAGCATCAACCTTGCCATTCAGGTAAGGTCAATAGCCCAGGCCGGCTCGCTTCAACTCCAGGCCATATTGCCCCATGGCGATGCGGTATTTGTTGATCTGGCCCGCCTGCAAGTTCAAGCGTGTACTGCGCTGGTCCTCGATGCCCGGCGCGCAGCCTTGCACCTGCCCTGGCAGCAGGCGCAGGCGTACGTCTACCGGACCGGGTGGAAGGTTGAACGAGGTGGATTGTTCCTGGAACACGCGCCCGGAGAGCTGGTCGTTGAGGTAAACGCCAATTTCGCAACCGGTGGCCACTTCCAGGCGTTCCCGGGAGATGATCAGTACGCTGTAGTCCGAGTTGCCCTCGGCGCTGGCCGGTGGCACCGCAGCCAGCGCGCTCAATAGCCCGACGACGCCCAATGCTGCCCTGAACATGAATAATCTCCTGCTTGCCTGATCGTCAAAGGCGCAGCTTGGCCGACACGGGCGTAGATTTCCACCCCGGCTGTTGACCTTGCCCCGATGGCAAGCTTGAGACTCGTTGAAAACCTGAAGGAGAGACCCCCATGCAAGTGTTCAATGTACAAGGCATGACCTGTGGCCATTGTGTGAAAGCGGTGACCCGGGCAGTGCAGGAGCAGGATGCAGCGGCCAAAATCGAGATCGACCTGGCGGCCAGACAGGTGCGGGTGCAGAGTGAGCTGGCGCCGGAACAGATTCTTACTGCGATCAGGGATGAAGGGTATCAGGCTGAACTCGCCTGATTACCAACCTGTGGAAGCGGGCGTGCCCGCGAAGCCCGTGGGTTTGTTGCAAATGTTTTCACATTCATAGGGTCCACAGCAGGTAGAATCATCCACTTGCTTAGCCTGCTATGGATTCCTGATGAACCTGCGAATGGTGCTCATCCTGGGCGCACTCAGTGCGTTCGGGCCCTTGGCGATCGACTTTTACCTGCCCGCCTTCCCGGCCATGGCGCAGGCGTTCGCCACCGACGAAAAACACGTCCAGGCCACCTTGGCCGCTTACTTCCTTGGCCTGTCCATCGGCCAGCTGGCTTACGGGCCGGTTGCCGACCGCTTTGGCCGTCGCAAGCCGCTGATGTTCGGCGTGACCCTGTTCACCCTGGCGTCACTGGCCTGTGCCTATGCCCCCAACCTCGACACCCTGGTGGTTGCGCGCTTTGTCCAGGCGCTGGGCGGTTGCGCAGGCATGGTGCTGTCGCGGGCCATCGTCAGCGACAAGTGCGACCCGGTGGCCTCGGCCAAGGTGTTCTCGCAACTGATGCTGGTCATGGGCCTGGCGCCAATCCTGGCACCGATGCTGGGCGGGGTGTTGGTGAACCTGGCGGGCTGGCAGTCGATCTTCCTGGCGTTGAGCCTGTTCAGCGCCGGTTGCCTGCTGGCGGTCAGCCTGGGCCTGCCGGAAAGCCTGCCTGCGCATATTCCGCGACAGCCGCTGTCTGGCGCATTGCGCCAGTATTTGCGCCTGCTCGCTGACCGGGTGTTCCTTGGCCATGCCTTGACGGGTGGTATCGCCATTGCCGGCATGTTTGCCTACATCGCCGGTTCGCCATTCGTGTTCATCAAGCTCTATGGCGTACCGGCCGAACATTACGGCTGGCTATTCGGCACCAATGCTGCCGGCTTCATACTCGTGGCGCAGGTGAATGCCCGATTGCTGGCCAAGCGCGGGCCTGCTTTCCTGCTGGCGCGCGCCGTGTGGCTGTACCTGGTCGCGGGCCTGGTGCTGTTGGGCGTGGCGGCTTTGCGACCCGCGCAGCTGTGGCCGCTGCTGGTGCCGTTGTTCATCTGCATTGCCAGCCTGGGCTGCATCATCCCCAATGCATCGGCGTGTGCCATGAGCGGGCAGGGCGCGCGTGCCGGCAGTGCTTCGGCATTGATGGGGTGCGTGCAGTTCAGCGTTGCTGCGGGTGCCGCTGCGCTGGTCGGGCTACTGCACGATGGCAGCGCGGTACCTATGGCGCTGGTGATCAGCTTGTGCGGGGCATTGGCGGTCAGTGTCGCGCTGCTGACCCGGCGCTTGCAGGCCAAGGCTCCCGCATGAGCGGGTGAGGTGCATGAAGGCGGGTTTCCAGCGTGGCGACGAAGGCTCGCGCCTCGGCCTCGCTGCGGAAACTGACCACGTGTTGATCGAGCTGGACCTGCCAAGGACAGGCGGGGTTTCGGCTCGATGCACTGACGATAATTTTCATCGCGGCATACCTCCAGAATGGGAAGAGCCGCTCAAGTGTAGCGCTGGCCCTCCTGCCTGCCATGCGTTGCGTCAGTGTTCTGACTGACGGTCGAAGGGCGCAATGCCTGCAAACCTGCGAAACCTTCGCTAGCTCGCGCGCTATTTGTGGAAGGTCGCTGTGGGCCGTATCTGAAATTGCTGCAAGTCTTTTTCTATCCAGATATTTCGGGGCCTCTGTCTGTGGGTATCGGCGCTTTGGCTGACCGGCTTGCGGGTCGCTTTCTGGCGCCGGTTCACTGGTTGCCATGGGTAGGCATACCCAGTGGTTTTTCGTCGCCGATGTGTCTGCGCAAGGCCGTCTGACTGCGATTTTCTGCGGCTTATACTGGCGAGCCAGGCCAGTGCCAGCGAGAGGTGCTTCCCTGCCAGGGTTGGCCATCGCATCCACTCAGTGAACTTGCAGGGAGTTACAGGGACATGAACGCAGCCAGCAGCATCAGCCAGATCGCCAGCTTGATGGCCGACCCCAAACGCAGTGCCATGTTGTGGGCATTGATCGACGGTACGCCACGGCTAGCCAATGAACTTGCGATAATGACCGGCCTGACGTCCTCGTCGGCTTGCGCGCACCTTTCGTTGCTGTCATCGGCCGGTTTGCTCCGGCATGAAGCCAGGGGGCGAAAACGCTACTTCCGCCTGGCAACCCCACAGGTCGGGGCGGCGGTCGAGGCCTTGGCCAGCGTACAGCTGGAAAGCACCAGGGGAGAGCAGGCCAAGGCACCGGTATCACCGCTGCCCATGTCGATGCGCCGGGCACGCCGTTGTGGCGATCACCTGGGCGGGGAGTTAGCCAGTGAGCTGTATCACCGCCTGGTGGTGGCCGGCTGGCTGGAAGGCAGCGGAAGGCAGTTGATGGTCAGTGACGAGGGGAGGGCGCAGTTGGCCTCGGTCGGGGTGTACATCGATGCCCTGGCACCCCACGAGCAACGCGGTTGCGTGATTTGCCGCTGCACCGAGTGGAATGACCAGGCCCCGCATCTGGGCGGCGTGCTGGGCCAGGCTTTGTTCAGGCTATTCCTGCAATCTGGCTGGATGCGTGAGGCCGAAGACACGCGGGCGTTGCATATCTCTGCGCTGGGTATCCAGCAGATCAATCGCATCGCCCGCGTGGAGACATTGCAGGTCGGTTGAACGCAACGTCGTCGTTCAATCAGACCAGCCGGGCATCCAGGCTGTTCTGTGCCAGGCGACGGGCCTGGTCTTCGGTCATGCCCAGGTGGGTGTGCAGGGCGTGGAAGTTTTCCGTGACGTAGCCGCCGAAGTAGGCCGGGTCGTCCGAGTTGACCGTCACTTTCACGCCACGCTCGAGCATGTCGAGGATGTTGTGCTGGCTCATGTGGTCGAACACGCACAGTTTGGTGTTGGACAGCGGGCACACCGTGAGCGGGATCTGCTCATCGATGATGCGCTGCATCAGGCGCTCGTCCTCGATGGCGCGCACGCCATGGTCGATACGCTTGATTTGCAGCAGGTCCAGCGCTTCCCAGATGTACTCGGGCGGGCCTTCTTCGCCGGCATGGGCGACGGCAACGAAGCCTTCGCTGCGGGCGCGGTCGAACACACGCTGGAACTTGCTCGGCGGGTGGCCCATTTCCGAGCTGTCCAGGCCAACGGCGATGAATGCATCGCGGAACGGCAGGGCCTGGTCGAGGGTTTTTTGCGCTTCATCTTCGCTCAGGTGGCGCAGGAAGCTGAGGATCAGGCCACTGCTGATGCCCAGTTGCTGACGGCCGTCCTTCAGTGCCTGGTTGATACCGTTTAGCACCACTTCAAAGGGGATGCCACGGTCGGTGTGGGTTTGCGGGTCGAAGAACGGTTCGGTGTGTATCACGTTCTGCGCCTTGCAGCGTTGCAGGTAGGCCCAGGTCAGGTCGTAGAAGTCCTGCTCGGTACGCAGCACATCGGCGCCCTGGTAATACAGGTCGAGGAACTCCTGCAGGTTGTTGAAGGCGTAGGCGCCCCGCAAGGTCTCTACATCGGCCCAGGGCAAGGCGATCTTGTTGCGCTCGGCCAGGGCGAACAGCAGCTCGGGCTCCAGCGAGCCTTCCAGGTGCAAGTGCAGCTCGGCCTTGGGCAGGGCGTTCAACCAGTCATACATATAGGGGGGTCTCAATCAGGTACGGTTGCCGCCATTCTACAGGGGCTGGCCGGGCATTGCGCCCGGCCAGGCTGCGACCCGGTGAATCACCAGACCAAGGGTTCGCCCTTGTAGTTGATGAAACGCAGGCCACCCTTGCCGCTTTGCGCCTTGATCTGGTCGAGCATGCCGCGGGTGCTGGTGAGTACGTCGATCTCGGCGTTTTCGCCACCCATGTCGGTTTTTACCCAGCCTGGGTGCATGGCCAGCACGCACAGGTCGGGGCGCTGCTGCTCGACGACAAAGCTGTTGATCATCGAGTTCAACGCCGCCTTGCTGGCCTTGTACAGGCAAATTTCACCGCCGTCGGGGATGGTCACGCTCCCCAGGATCGAGCTCATGAAGGCCAGTACGCCGCTGCCCTCGCGTACCTGGCCGACGAGGCGCCGGGCCACGCGGATCGGTGCGACGGCGTTGGTCATGAACAGGTCGCCGACGTCTTTGTTTTGTACGGTCTCCAGGTCTTGTGGCAGGGGGCCCATGACACCGGCGTTGACGAATACCAGGTCGAACACCTGGCCCTGCAGGCGTTGCTTCAGGCCGTCGAGCTGGGCGGTGTCGTTCATCTCCAGCTGCTCGATGTGCACGCCGGGCACGTCCGCCAGGGCGCCGGGCTGCTGTGGGTTGCGGACAGTAGCAGTGATGTTCCAGCCATCTTCGTGCAGGCGTTGCACCAGGCCCAGGCCAAGCCCGCGCGAGGCGCCGATGATGAGGGCAGTTCTTGAATTAGCCATAGGAACATTCCTTTATCGGTGTGGGAAAAAGGAATTGAGCATACGTTACGGAAGGCGTGTGCGCTCACCGGATAAACGGCTAAAAATTGATCAAGGTTGCCAGAGCGCTTGTAGCCGGGCGCTTCGCCTGTTGGCGCACGGGTTATCCACAGGCTGGTCCACAGTTATTGTGTGCAAGCTCTGGAGGTGGGTAGGCTCGTCGAGCCCTGTACTGGGGATAACTTTCACGCTTTCAGCCATTTGCGGCTGTCATCAAGCAGTGATCAAAATATGATCAAAGGTATGCAGGCCTTGAATGTATTGGGCTGCAAGCGAATGCCCCAAGCTTATCCACAGGCCGGCCCACAGTTGCTGTGGGCAATGTTCAGCGGGCTTCGAGCAAGATGCGACCGCGGCTCAAGTCGGCCAGTTGCTGCTGCAGGGGGGGCAGGTGGGCGTCACCCAGCGCAATTAGCAGGTCCACGCCGTTGGCGGTGAATTGCTCATCCAGGACGAGGCCATCAACCTCTGCCAGACGCAGTTTCACCAGCGCCAGTTCGCTGAAACTGCAGCTGCAAGTGAATTCGCTGCGCTGCACCAGCAGCCGTTTGGGCGCCTGTTGCAGGCATTTGTTGGCGCCGCCGCCATAGGCCCTGGCCAGGCCGCCGGTACCCAGTTGTATGCCGCCATACCAGCGGATCACCAGTACCACGACCTGGTCGCAGTCTTGTGCTTCGATGGCTGCCAAAATCGGCCGCCCGGCAGTGCCGCCGGGTTCACCGTCATCGCTGCTGCGGTACTGGGCACCAAGCTTCCAGGCCCAGCAGTTGTGGGTGGCGGCCAGGTCGCTGTGGCGTTCGATGAAACTCATCGCGTCCGCAGCACTGCTGATCGGCCCGGCCAGGGTGATGAAGCGGCTTTTGCGGATTTCCTCGCGGTACTCGCAGAGGTCGAGCAGGGTAGAAGGCATAATGACGTTCAGGCAGCCGGCTTGATGCCGCAGCCCTTCAGAATGATGTGGATAAGGTTGTTGCTCGCGTCTTCCATGTCCTGCTTGGTCAGGCGGCTGCGGCCGGTCACCTGGCAGATCTGGGTGGCGAAGTCGGCATAATGCTGGGTGCTGCCCCACAGCAGGAAGATCAAGTGCACCGGGTCGACCGGGTCCATCTTGCCGGCTGCGATCCAGGCCTGGAACACGGCGGCTCGGCCGCGGAACCACTCACGGTAGTCGGCACTGAAATACTCGGTCAGGCAGGTGCCGCCGCTGATCACTTCCATGGCGAAAATCCGCGAAGCTTGCGGGTTGCGCCTGGAAAACTCCATCTTGGTACGGATGTACTGGCTCAAGGCCTCGCCGGGGTCGTCATCGACGCTCAAGGCGTTGAAGGTGCTGTCCCACAACTCGATGATGTTGCTGAGCACGGCAATGTACAGGCCCAGCTTGTTGGTGAAGTAGTAATGCAGGTTGGCCTTGGGCAAGCCCGCCTTGAGGGCGATGGTGTTCATGCTGGTGCCCTTGAAACCATGGCGGGCGAACTCGTCTTCGGCGGCCTGGATAATGGCCTGTTCGTTCTTCTGGCGGATGCGGCCCGCGGGCTTGCCCGAGGCAGAGAGGCGATGCGCAGGGACTTCTAGGGTCATGGACGATTCCGTACGGGTCAGGGGCTGCGGCTGTCGGACAAGATTACCTGCCTGTGCCGAAGTGACAAGCGTTTGCGGCAGAGACTGGCATCAACGTGTCGCAGCCAGGCTGTCGAGAAAGCTTTCCAGCACCAGGTTCGGCCGCCGGCCCTTGCGCGTTACCCAGCTCAGGCTCAGGTCATAGAAGCGCTGTTGAGGCTTGAGGGCACGCAAGCGGCCCTGCTGCACCCAGAAGGTGGCGTAATGATCGGGCAGGTAGCCGATGTAGCGCCCGGTGAGGATAAGGAACGCCATCCCTTCGCGGTCCGAAGCACTGGCCGTGCAGTTCAGCGCCTGGTAGTGCGCCTGGACGTCGGCCGGCAGACGGAACGTCGGGGTAATGGCTTCCTGGCTGTTCAGGCGTGCGTCGTCGATCTGCTGGTCATCGGCATAGAACAGCGGGTGGCCAACGGCGCAGTAAAGCAGCGAACGTTCGCTGTACAACGGCTGGTACTCAAGGCCCGACAGCGGGCTGGTCTGGGGGACTACGCCCACATGCAGGCTGCCGTCGAGCACACCGTGTTCAACCTGGCTGGGGGCAATCATGCGGATCTGGATGCGCACATCGGGGCCTCGGTCCTTGAGTTCGGCCAGGGCGTGGGTGATGCGCATGTGCGGCAGGGTGACCAGGTTGTCGGTCAGGCCAATGTTCAGCTCGCCACGCAAATGCTGGTGCAGGCCATTGACCTCGGTGCGAAAGCTCTCCAGTGCGCTGAGCAGTTGCAGGGCCGAATGGTAGACCTCACGGCCTTCCTCGGTCAGCGAAAAACCGGCGCGGCCACGTTGGCACAGGCGCAGGCCAAGGCGTTGCTCCAGGTCGTTCATCTGCTGGCTGATGGCCGAGCGGCCAATGCCCAGCACGTTCTCGGCGGCCGAGAAGCCGCCGCACTCGACTACGCTGCGGTAGATCTTCAGCAAGCGGATGTCGAAGTCGCTGACCTGGGCGAGTGGATCGGGGCGTCGGCTCATTAGTTTAGTCTTGGCCTGTCTGAAGATTAGAAATGTAGGCTTTTTCAGACTTTATCCGCGTGCCAACTTAGCTGCAACAACATCCATCGTTGCCTAATCGTCTTCCGAGGAACCGCCGATGAACATGCCCGAAACCGCTCCTGCCGGTATCGCCAGCCAGCTCAAGCTGGATGCCCACTGGATGCCCTACACCGCCAACCGTAACTTCCAGCGCGACCCACGGCTGATCGTGGCGGCCGAAGGCAACTACCTGGTCGATGACCAAGGGCGCAAGATTTTCGATGCCTTGTCTGGCCTGTGGACTTGCGGTGCCGGGCACACCCGCAAGGAAATCACCGAGGCAGTGGCCCGCCAGATCGGCACCCTCGATTACTCACCGGCCTTCCAGTTCGGCCACCCGCTGTCGTTCCAGCTGGCCGAGAAGATCACCGCGCTGACCCCGGGAGACCTGAATCACGTCTTCTATACCAACTCCGGTTCCGAGTGCGCCGACACCGCGCTGAAAATGGTGCGTGCCTACTGGCGCCTGAAAGGCCAGGCCACCAAGACCAAGATCATCGGCCGTGCCCGTGGCTACCACGGCGTGAACATTGCCGGTACCAGCCTGGGTGGCGTCAACGGCAACCGCAAGCTGTTCGGTCAGCTGCTGGATGTCGACCACCTGCCTCACACCGTGCTGCCAGTGAACGCCTTCTCCAAGGGCATGCCGGAAGAGGGCGGTATTGCCCTGGCTGACGAAATGCTCAAGCTGATCGAGCTGCACGATGCTTCCAACATCGCCGCGGTGATCGTCGAGCCGCTGGCCGGTTCGGCCGGCGTACTGCCGCCGCCGAAGGGTTACCTGAAGCGCCTGCGTGAAATCTGCACCCAGCACAACATCCTGCTGATCTTCGACGAAGTGATCACCGGCTTCGGCCGCATGGGGGCGATGACCGGCGCTGAAGCCTTCGGCGTGACCCCGGACCTGATGTGCATCGCCAAGCAGGTCACCAACGGCGCCATCCCGATGGGTGCGGTGATTGCCAGCAGCGAGATCTACCAGACCTTCATGAACCAGCCGACCCCGGAGTACGCCGTGGAATTCCCGCACGGCTACACCTATTCGGCCCACCCGGTAGCCTGTGCCGCCGGTATCGCTGCGCTGGACCTGCTGCAGAAGGAAAGCCTGGTGCAGTCCGCCGCCGAGCTGTCGCCGCACTTCGAGAAGCTGCTGCACGGCGTGAAGGGCACCAAGAACATCGTCGATATCCGTAACTACGGCCTGGCCGGTGCCATCCAGATCGCCGCTCGCGACGGTGATGCCATCGTCCGCCCGTACGAAGCGGCGATGAAACTGTGGAAGGCGGGCTTCTACGTGCGCTTCGGTGGCGACACCCTGCAGTTCGGCCCAACCTTCAACACCACGCCGCAGGAACTGGACCGCCTGTTCGACGCAGTCGGCGAAACCCTGAACCTGATCGACTGATCTATCCGATTTTGATGCCCGGCGCGTGAACGCATCACGCGCCTGCTTCTACCTTCTTTATCTGGAGTTTTGCATGAGCATTGTTCAGCACCTGATCCACGGCGAGCTGGTTACCAAGGGTGAGCGCACCGCCGATGTCTTCAACCCGTCCACCGGCCAGGCTGTACGCAAGGTCGAGCTGGCCAGCCGCGCGACCGTGCAGGAAGCGATCGACTCCGCCAAGGCAGCCTTCCCGGCCTGGCGCAACACCCCGCCGGCCAAACGCGCCCAGGTGATGTTCCGCTTCAAGCAACTGCTGGAGCAGAACGAAGCCAAAATCTCGCAGATGATCAGCGAAGAGCACGGCAAGACCCTGGAAGACGCAGCCGGTGAGCTGAAGCGCGGCATCGAGAACGTCGAGTTCGCCTGCGCGGCGCCAGAAGTGCTGAAAGGCGAGTACAGCCGCAACGTCGGCCCGAACATCGACGCCTGGTCCGACTTCCAGCCACTGGGCGTGGTTGCGGGCATTACCCCGTTCAACTTCCCGGCCATGGTGCCGCTGTGGATGTACCCGCTGGCCATCGCCTGCGGTAACGCCTTCATCCTCAAACCTTCCGAGCGTGACCCGAGCTCCACGCTGTTCATTGCCCAACTGCTGCTGGAAGCCGGCCTGCCAAAGGGCATCCTGAACGTGGTGCACGGTGACAAGGAAGCAGTGGATGCGCTGATCGAAGCGCCAGAAGTGAAAGCACTGAGCTTTGTGGGTTCGACCCCGATCGCCGAATACATCTATGCAGAAGGTACCAAGCGCGGCAAGCGTGTACAGGCCCTGGGTGGTGCCAAGAACCACGCGGTGCTGATGCCGGATGCCGACCTGGATAACGCCGTCAGCGCACTGATGGGCGCGGCTTACGGTTCGTGCGGCGAGCGTTGCATGGCCATTTCGGTGGCTGTGTGCGTGGGCGACCAAGTGGCTGATGCGCTGATTGCCAAGCTGGAACCACAGATCAAAGCGCTGAAGATTGGTGCAGGCACCTCGTGCGGTCTGGACATGGGCCCTCTGGTGACTGCGGCTGCACGTGACAAGGTGGTGGGTTACATCGATGACGGTGTTGCTGCCGGCGCCAAGCTGGTGGTGGACGGGCGCGGCTTCCGTGTGACCGGTAATGAAGATGGTTACTTCGTGGGCGGCACCCTGTTCGACAAGGTGACCCCAGAGATGCGCATCTATAAAGAAGAGATCTTCGGCCCGGTGCTGTGCGTGGTGCGCGTGAACAGCCTGGAGCAGGCCATGCAGCTGATCAATGATCACGAGTATGGCAACGGTACCTGCATCTTTACCCGTGACGGTGAAGCGGCGCGCCTGTTCTGCGACGAGATTGAAGTGGGCATGGTGGGGGTAAACGTACCGCTGCCGGTGCCGGTGGCTTACCACAGCTTTGGTGGCTGGAAGCGTTCGCTGTTCGGTGACCTGCATGCCTATGGCCCGGACGGTGTTCGCTTCTATACCCGTCGCAAGGCAATTACCCAGCGTTGGCCGCAGCGTGCCAGCCATGAGGCATCGCAATTCGCATTCCCTAGCCTTTAAGGCAGGTAATTGAAGCGGGGAGGCCGGCAGGCCTCCCCGCTTTGTTTTTCCGCAATATTAAGGTTTCTTGAAATTAAGGGTTGACGCGCCTTTGAATCCCCTTATAATGCGCCCCACTTCCAGCGACATCGGAACGAAAAACTCCTTGATATTCAATGAGTTAAATAGTTAAGGTGGCGTTGAAAAGGCTACGATCGAATGATC